>Ga0307506_10000160_pt1 | contig 22966 bp, 13 predicted proteins | sample 25_S_MG_FD_202175 | JGI IMG/M metagenome (GOLD analysis project Ga0307506, IMG submission 202175) | Soil microbial communities from Populus trichocarpa stands in riparian zone in the Pacific Northwest, United States - 25_S | ecosystem: Environmental > Terrestrial > Soil > Riparian zone > Trees... | reverse complement strand
ATCCGCTCCTCGCCGTCTACATCGTCTCCGCGGCGGACCCCGACGCCCTGCGCGGCATCGTGCGCCTGCGCAGCCTCATCCTCGCCCGGCCGGAGACGCCTCTCCTCGACCTGATGGACGACGACGTGCCGACCGTCCGCCCGGAAGACCGCGCCGAGGACGCCGCCCGCATCCTCGCCGAGTACAACCTCCTCGCCGTGCCGGTCCTCGACGCCGACCAGCATCTCCTGGGCATCGTGACGGTCGACGACGCGCTCGCCGTCCTCCTCCCTGAAATCTGGCAGCGCCGCGGCGCGCGGGCCGCCTTCGCATGAAGGGGCGCTTCCGCCGGGCCTGGCCCTACTTTCTCGCCGTCGGCCCCGGCCTGCTCGCGGCCAGCGCCGGCAACGACGCCGGCGGCATCGCCACCTACGCCTCGGCGGGTGCGCTCTACGGCTACGGCATGCTCTGGGCGATGGTGCTGATCACCCTGTTCGTCGGCGTCGTGCAGGAGATGAGCGCGCGCATGGGCGCCGTCACCGGCAAGGGGTTCGCCGACCTGGTGCGCGAGAGCTTCTCGCTGCGCATCACGACCTTCATCCTCTTCGCCCTGTTCATCGCCAACGCCGGCATCATCGTCTCCGAGTTCATCGGCATCGCCGCCGCCTCGGAGCTGTTCGGCATCAGCCGCTACGTCTCGGTGCCGATCGCGGCGGTCTTCGTCTGGCTGCTGGTGACGCGCGGCTCCTACGCCCGCGTGGAGAAGATCTTTCTCGCCCTTTCTCTCGTCTTTCTGGCGTACATCGGCGCCGCCTTCCTCGCCAAACCGGACTGGCACGCGGTCTTCGTGCAGACCGTGATCCCGCATCCACGCTTCGAGGTGGGCTATCTCCATCTCCTGATCGCGTTGATCGGGACCACGATCTCACCCTACATGCAGCTCTATGTGCAGTCGTCGGTGGTGGAGAAGGGCGTCACACCGGAGGAGTACCGCTACACGCGCTTCGACGTGATCATCGGCACGGTCTTCGCGGGCGTCGTCGCGGCGTTCATCATCATCGCCACGGCGGCCACTCTCTATCCGAAGGGGATCCTGGTGACCTCGGCGAACGACGCCGCGCAGGCGCTGGAGCCGATCGCCGGCCCCTACGCCAAGGTCCTCTTCGGCCTCGGCCTTCTCGGTGCCTCGCTCCTCGCCGCCGGCGTGCTGCCACTGTCGACGACCTACTTCATGAGCGAGGCCTTCGGCTTCGAGCGCGGCGTCTCCAGAACCTGGGAGGAGGCGCCGATCTTCATGGGCCTCTTCACCGGCCTCGTCTTCCTCGGCGCCGTGCTCGCCCTGATCCCCGGCCTGCCGCTGATCCGCGTCCTCGTCGGCGTCTACGTCCTCAACGGCCTCCTCCTCCCCATCGAGCTCTTCGCCATGCTCCGCCTCATCAACGACCGCGAGCTCATGGGCGAGCACGTCAACGGGCCGCTCTACAACGCCCTGGCGTGGGGCATCGCGTGGCTGGTGAGCCTGCTGTCCCTGGCGTTCATCGTGTTCACGGTACTGGGGTGGTTTGGGGTGGGGCCGGGGTGAGGAAGCCGCCGGGGTGAGGCCGCTTTGAGGCCTTGTTGAGACCTCCGCTCCCCATCGATGCGGTCCTTCCGGACCTCGTGGCCGCCTTGCGCGAGGGGCGCAACGCCGTCCTCCTGGCTCCGACCGGCGCGGGCAAGACGACCCGCGTGCCGCCGGCACTGCTTGCGGCGGGGATCGCCGGTGATCTGAAGATCGTCATGCTCGAGCCGCGGCGGATCGCGGCGCGGGCGGCGGCGCGGCGGATGGCGGAGGAGGGGGGATGGCGGCTCGGGGAGGAGGTCGGTTATCAGGTGCGGTTCGAGAATCGCGCCGGGCCGGCGACGCGGATTCTGGTGGTGACGGAGGGGATTCTCGTTCAGCGGCTGCAGAGCGATCCGTTCCTGGAGGATGTGGGCGCGGTTCTGTTCGACGAGTTTCATGAGCGGAGCCTGCAGACGGATCTTTCTCTCGCCATGGCGCGGCGGGTGCAGCGCGAGGTGCGGCCGGATCTGCGACTGGTGGCCATGTCGGCGACGCTCGATCCAGGGCCGATCTCGGTCTATCTGAGCGACGGTCTGAATGATTGCCCGGTGATCGAGAGCCGCGGACGGTTGTTCCCGGTGGCGATTTCCTGGCTCGATCCGCGGCGGGACCGGGGGAGCCCCCCGAAGACACCGCTCCCTGGCTTGGTGGCAGGCGCTGCTCGGCGCGTTCTTGGGGAGACGGAGGGCGACGTCCTGGTCTTCCTGCCAGGCGTCGGTGAGATCCAGCGTTGCGCCGAGGCTTTGGCGCCGCTGGCGGCGGAGCAGGAGCTCGCCGTGCTCCCGCTCTATGGCGATCTCCCCGCCGAGCAGCAGGACGCGGTGCTCCGTCCTCTCGACCGGCGGAAGATCGTGCTGGCGACGAACGTCGCCGAGACCTCGATTACGATCGACGGCGTCAGCGGGGTGGTGGACAGCGGATTGGTGCGGCGGCTGCGCTTCGATCCATCGACCGGATTGGACCGTCTGGAGCTCGGCAAGGTGAGCCGCGCGTCGGCTGAGCAGCGGGCCGGACGGGCGGGGCGGCAGGCGCCGGGCGTCTGCCTGCGTCTCTGGGGCGAGTGGGAGCAGGCGGCGCTGCCCGAGCGGGAAACTCCCGAGATCGCCCGGGTCGATCTCGCCGGTCCGGCGCTCCAGCTCCTCTCCTGGGGGGAGACCGATCTCGCCGCGTTCGGCTGGTTCGAGGCCCCCGATCCAGCGACGCTGACCGCCGCCGAGACGCTACTCCGCCGGCTGGGCGCGACGGATGAGCATGGGGTCACGGCGATCGGCCGCTCCATGGCCCGGTTGCCCGTCCACCCACGCATGGCCCGGCTGCTCGTCGAAGGGCACCGCCTGGGACACCCCCGCGAGGCGGCGTTGCTCGCGGCACTGCTGTCGGAGCGTGATCCGTTCTCCAGGACGGCAAGGACGAAGACGGCAAGGACGTCTCGCTCTGATCTTCTCGATCGCCTGGATGCTTTGGAGGACAGGAGCGGGGCCGTGAATGCAGGAGCTGTCCGGTTCGTTCTCAAGGCCCGGGACCAGCTCGCGGACATGGCGCGGCGGGAGCTGGGCGCCGCCGGACGGCCAACCCTTGGCGCAGTGGGCAGGGATGATGCGCTTCTGCGCTCGCTCCTCGCCGCCTATCCGGACCGGGTCGCACGGCGCCGCGAGCCGCGCAGCCTGCGCGGCGTGATGGTCGGCGGCCGGGGTGTCCGCCTCGCCGAGGAGAGCGCGGTTCTCGAGGCCGAGCTCTTCCTCTGCGTCAATGTCGGAGGCGGCGGCGGCGTTTCCCAGTCCGAGGACCTGGTCCGCCTCGCTTCCGAGGTGGAGGCGGAATGGCTGTCCTCCGATCTCCTGCGGACGTCCATCGAAGTCGCCTTCGACGAGGAGCGGGAGCGGGTGATCGCCCGGAAGCGGACGCGCTACGAGGACCTGACGATCCGTGAGACCGAGGTCCCCGCCTCCGGCGAGGCGGCCGAGCGCCTCCTTGCCGAGACCGCGGCGGCCCGTCCGGACCGCGCCCTGGCGCTCGACGATCCCGAGGTGGCGGGCTTCCTCACCCGTGTGCGCTGGCTGGCCGGCTGGATGCCCGAGCTCGGCCTGCCCCTCTTCGACACCGAGTCCTTCGCCCGCATTCTCCCCGGTATCCTTCCCGCCTTGGCCGCCGGCAAGCGCTCGTTCGCCGAGCTGCGGCGCGCGCCGCTCCTGCCGATCCTCGAAGGCGGGCTCTCCTGGGAGCAGCGGCAGGCGCTGGAGAGGGAAGCGCCCGAGCGTCTGGAGGTGCCGAGCGGCAGCCGGGTCCGCATCGCCTACGAGCCCGGCCGGCCGCCGGTCCTCGCGGCGCGCATCCAGGAGATGTTCGGCCTCGCCGAGACGCCGCGCCTCGCCGGCGGACGCGCGCCCGTCCTCCTCCATCTCCTGGCCCCCAACGGCCGGCCGCAGCAGGTCACCCACGACCTGCGCAGCTTCTGGGAGAACACCTACCCGCAGGTCCGCAAAGAGCTCCAGGGCCGCTACCCCCGGCACGCCTGGCCGCTGGATCCGTGGAACGCCCGGCCGGAGCGGCGGCCGGGCCGGCGAACGTGAAGCCCCCTCCCCGACCCTCCCCCGCGCGTGCCCCCGCCCTGCCGCCCCGAGCGGGAGAGGGCGCCACCACCCAAAAACACGGACGGACACGGACGAGCAAGGACTCTCACGAACGAAAAATCCAGAACAACAAGCCGTGAGAGGTCGGGCGGAGGCTCCCCTCTCCCGCTCGGGGAGGGGGGTGGTGGCACGCGCGGGGGAGGGGCTGGGGGAGGGGGCGGGTGGGGGCTACGGCTTCAGAGACACCCGCCGCCCCGCCACTCCGAGATCGTCGCCGTCGCTGCCTGCGCTCTGCCAAGCCACCACGCCGAGGCCCTGGGGGCTGGAGGCGACGGCGGGCGCGTTCTGGTTGCCGGCTCTCCAACTGGCGAGAGAGGTCTCGAGGCCGATCTTCGCTCCGCTCGCGGCGAAGCGCTGGGCGAAGACGCCCTGCCGGTCGCCGTCCTGCCAGCCGGCGCTCGTCCAGGCGACCAGGAAACCGCCGTCCGGCGCGAGGGTGAGGACCGGCTCGGACTGCACGTCCAGAGTCGAGGTGTTCACATGGACGAGCGGGCCGATGCGCACGCCTTTGAGATCGAAGCGCTGGGCGAGGACGCCGGACGGGCTGCTCCAGAAATCCTCCTGCACCAGGTCCCCTTGCGAATCGGCCCAGGCGAGCAGGCAGGTGCCGTCGGCGGCGAGGGCCACGGCGGCCTGGGTCTGGGTCTTGTCGACCGCGGCGGGGAGGGAGACGGCGGCGCGGAGCTTGGCGTCCGCTCCGTAGATCAAGCCGAAGACGTCGTTGTCCAAGGCGGCGGTACCCACGGGCGCCGCAAGCTGCTCGAAGGCGATGGCGAAGGCACCGGCCGCGTTCATCGCCACGGCGGGAGAGTATTGGTAGAGGCGTCCCCCGGCGGCGATCCAGTCCTTGGCGGCGGGCTTGCCGTCCGCGCCGAAGCGCCGGGCGAGGACGTTGGTGGTGGGATCGCCGGTCTCCGGATCGACGCCGCCGTCGTATTCCGTCCAGGCGGCGACGAATTTGCCGTCGGGAGTGCGGGCGACGTCGGGCTCGAACTGCTCGCGGGCGCCGGTGCCGAGGAGGAACCGCTGGCCGGAGGGCTGGCCGTCGGCGCGGAACAGGCGGCCGTAGACCTTGGACAGCCCCTGCGCTCCGGCCCGCGCGCTCCACACCACGACGAAGCGGCCGTCCGCCGCCATCGCCACCCGCGGGTGGCCCTGGAAGCCGGCCTCGGAGGTGGAGACCCGGAGATCCGCGGCGCCGCGCGGCACGCCTTCGGCGCTGAAGAGGCGGGCCATCACGTTCGCCGGCGCGCCGCCCGCGCCGCCGGTCACCCAGACCGCCACGAAACGGCCATCCGCCGCCATCGCCACGTCGGGCGCCGCCTGGCGTCCCGCGCGGACGGCGTTGAGCACGGCCTCGGGGCCGCGGAGGAGCTGCGCCCCCAGGGGAGCAGTCGATCCGAGGGACAGGCCGAGGGCCAGGAGACACAAGGGAACCCGGTGCGACATGCGGAGACCTCCGCCCCCGATTATGCGCCATCGGCACATCGAGATCCATGCTCATTTCTCTACTTTCTTTCCTTCCTGGATCTGCAGCCAGATCTCCTCGATCCGGAGCTGCGCCTCGAGAGTCCGCTCCACGGCCGCCGCCATCCGCCGGAAGTGCTCGATCTCCGCCAGGCTCAGGACCCGTCCGGCGCGCGCGGTGAGCCAGCCGCGCAGTACCGGATAGCCGCCGATGCGGTGCGCCCAGACTCCGGGCTCGATCCCTTCGAAACAGAGCCCGCCCGCGCAGACCAGGACGCAGCCTTCCTCCCGGTTCCAGAGCGGACGCCGGCCGACGCGGAGACGCCCGTCGCCGCTGCAGCGCACCCGCGGCTCTCCCAGCGCCTCGGGACGCAGCAGGTGGAGACCCACCAGCTCCGCGCCCTCGGCGCCGAGGCGCGCGAAGAGCGCCGCGTCCACCGGGAAGGGGATGCGCGGGAATCCTTCGCGGAGAAAAGCCGCGTTCTCCCGCCGGTACCGCGGGCTGTGCAGGACGGCGTACACGTAGTCGAAGACCGCCTCGGGAGACGGCTCCTCGCCGTAGGCCTTGCCGAGAGCGCTCAGGAGGGCCTGGTCGAGATTCACCGCGCCGGCTCCGAACAGCCCGTCGGCGGCCAGGCGGAGCGGGAAGACCGAGTTGATGTCGTAGGCGCTCACCGCCTTGTGGGCGATCATGCGGTCCGTCACCAGCACCGCGAGCTCTCCCCGCGCCTGCCGCGGCAGCACCAGGCCGCGATTGGAGAAATCGCCGAGGAGCGGGCGCATCCCTGCGCGGCGGGGCCGGTCGACGAGGGCGTCCAGGTAGAGGATCACCCGGCGGTCGAACGGGCGGTAGAGAATGTCGCGGACCTCCCGCCGCCACGCGCCATCGCCCAGCGGCGCCAGGGCACGGCGCACCCGCTCCGCCCGCGCGGCATCCAGCCGCCAGGGGTTCTCGTCTCCCCGCCCCAGCACCTCCTGGAGCCGCGCCACCCGCTCTTCCAGATCCTCGCGGTCGAGCCCGATGGTCACCGCGTCGCGCGCCGTGAGCACGCCGACCGCGCGGACCGGAAAGATCTCCGGCAGCGGGATGCCGCGGGCGTATTCGGCCTCCTTGCCGTCCTCTTTTCCGTCCGCGGCGTCGGTGCGGATCAGATAGGCCGGCGCCGTCATCCGTGCCTCCTTCCAGCAGTCTCTCTCCACGTCGCGGCCCAGCCAGCGCTCCTTGGCGGTCCTGGAGCCCAGGACCTCGGCGTGGAGGACCCGCCTGGCCAGCCCCGGCTTCTTGATCAGGATCGCCACCGCCACGCCCTGCGCCACGCCGTCGAACACGTTGTCGTCCGGCTCGCCGTCCGGCCCCCGCTCGCGTTTCCTCTGGTTGCCGTGGAGATCGAGGAAGTACATCTCGTCGAACGTCTCCAGGAGAGATCGGCGGAGACCCCGGAAGGTGGGGCTGTCGAGGTAGCCGTGCGGCGTCACGAAGCAGAGGATGCCGGCGCCGCTCTGCTCGATCCTGGTCTGCCCGAAGCGGAGGAATTTCACATAGTCGTCTTGCAGCCACTTCGGATTGCGCTCGCCCAGAGACTTGCCGTCGACCTGGTAGTACGACGCGCGGAGCTGCTCGTCGATCTCCGGGGACGACAGATTCGCCGAGTGGCCCGACCACGGCGGATTGCCGATCACCACCGAAACCTTCGTCTCTTTCTTGACCTGCCGCTTGATTTGGAATGCCTCGAGCGATTCCCGGGCCAGGGCCGCCGTGAACGGGAAGACCGTCTGGTGCACGTCCTCCATCTCCAGCGCGTTGGTCAGATAGAGGCGCACCCGCTGGTCGTCCGCGAGGGGGAGCCGGAGCTCCTCGAAGAAGAGGCGGGCGCGCCAGTGGCCGATGGCGTAAGGGGCCATCATCACCTCGAAAGCGTGGAAATGCGGCAGCAGATGATCGCGGACGAGCGCGGCGCGCCCTCCGGTGCCATGCGTCGCGGTGTAGGCCTCCAGGGCGACGCGGAAGGCCTCGGTGAGGAAGGTCAGCGTGCCGGCGGCGGGATCGAGGAGGACGACGCCGGGATCGGCGAGGCCGTCGGCGAGCCCGAGCCGGGAGCGCAGGAGGGCCTGGACGGAGCGCACCATGAAGGAGACCACGGGCTGCGGCGTGTAGTAGACGCCCCGCTTCTTGCGCAGCCCTTTGTCGAAGGCGAGCAGGAAGGTCTCGTAGAAGTGCTGGATCACGTCCTTCTTGCGCACCGGGTCGAAGTGGCGCTTGACGATGTCGTGGATCGGCGCCGCGGCGAGGAGGTCGACCAGGTCCTCGATGATCCAGCGCAGGGTGGGCGGCAGCACGCCGAGGGAGAGAACCTCGAAGACGTCGCGCAGGATGCCGCTGCCGCTCGGGATGTTCTCGATCACGGTGCGCAGCTCGAAGCGGTCGAGGCGGCGCAGGCGGGCGGCGAGGAGGCCATAGGCGATGGTCTGGGCGTAGAGGTCGGCGAACTCCTGGTCGTCGAGCTTCGCGCGCAGGTATTCGCGAAAAGCCAGGAGGAGCCCGCCGATCCGCGACACCTCGCCGCGTCCGCGCTCCTCCCGCAAGAGGTCGAGAACGCACGCGGAGAGCACTCGCGTCCGCCCCGCAAGAGCCGTCGCCAGCCATGCCGCGCTGGCCGGCCCGGTGACACCGCCGAAGGCAAAGAACCGGTCGAGCACCACGCTCAGCTCCGGCCAGTTCCCAATGGAGATCGCCGCCCGGGCCACCAGCTCGCCGTTGCGGAACAGGCGGACCTCCCGGAAGTCGGTCAGGAGGAGATTCGGGAACGTCCGCCGGTAGCGCACCAACTGCTCTGAATCAGCGGTCGCCGCCAGATCCGTCCCCGGCGCCTTGGCTTCGACATACCCGGCCACCCGCCCGCCGTTCCACACCTGGAAGTCGAGCAGGCACTCCTTCTCCATCCGCGGCAGCGCCGTCACGTCGATCCGGCGCCCGAGCCGGGCCCCGCATTTCCGCAGAAGATCCCCGAAGGCGGAATAAAAGCTCTCTTCCCGCGCATCCCCGCGGTCGGCCCGCTCCGCCAGGAGGGCGAGATACTCGCGGAGAAGCCGGTCCGAGGGCAGAGTCGTCATCGGAGACAAAGAGTACCCGTTTTCAGATATCTTCGCGAGCGCGCCACGTACTGTCTTCCGGAGACAACGCGGACCTCCCCCCGATGGGTCCCCCGTGAACGTTGACTTGGTCCGCCACCGGCTTACAATCCTCAGATGGAGGTTTCCGCCCGCCGGTCTATGCCGGCCACTCCCGGCGCCATCACCGTCCCTTGAGGAGGACAGTCCGCCGCGCCGCCGGGCAGGGTGCTCGCGGGTTCTGGCCAGAAGCTCTTTATTTTTCAAGAGCTTGGGAAGCGCCACCCGGACCCTCCCAGCCTGGCACGGATTGTGGATTAAGGACCGAGTATCAAAGGAGGACAATGAATGCGTAAGTCGCTCTTGACCCTGGCACTAGCAAGCACTCTCATGATCGCCCCGGTTCTGACACCGGCGGCACACGCTGGGGGCTACGGATGGCTTTCCGTCGGCTCCGGATTCCGCGTCGGTGGCCTGAACCTCTCGCTGGTCTTCGGCCGCCCCTTCGGCTACAACAGCTACTACTACCGCGTCCCGGGGCCCGTCTCCTACCGCGGCGCCCACTGCACCTCGCGGTGCTTCGTGGACCGCGGCGTCCACTACCACGACCGCGGCTGCCCGGTCGTCAACGGTTACTTCCGTTCCTACGGCGCGGACCCCTACGACTACTACTCCCGCTACGCTCCGGCCTATGACGGCTACTACGACGACGGGTACTACAACCCGGACTACTACGACAGCTACTACGACCGTGGCTACAACGGCGGGGTTACCCTCTACTACAACAACTACGGCTACAACCGTGGCTACAGCCGGGACCGCCACTACAGCCGCGGCTACGACAACCGCGGCTACGGCAACCGCGGCTACTCCGATCGGGACCATCACGATCGGGGCTACGACAACCGGAGCTACGGCAACCGTGGTTACTCGGGCGGTGGCTACGATGGCCGCTCCAATCACGGGTACGGCGGCGGCCACGACCGCGGCGACAGGCAGAGCCGGGACAATGACGGCGGCGGTCATCGTGGCGGTGGTGGCGGCGGCAACCGGAGCGGCGGCGATCGGAGCACTGGTCATCACGACGGTGGCCACGGCGGCGGCGGCCATCGCGGCGGCGGTCGCCACTAGGCTCACCCCCGGAAGCTCCCCGAAGCTCAGCCCGGCGATCCGTCGCCGGGCTTTTTTGTCTCTCTCAACCTTGAAATTTCGGTGTCCATCGCCGAATTTTCAAGGTGGATTTCAAAAGGTGCCTTGAAATCTCGGTGGCGACCGCCGAGATTTCAAGGTAAGATGCCTCCGTGATCGAGCGCACCGAGCATCTCCTCACCCTGGAAGGGCTCCTCCAACGCTTTCCGGTGGTCGCCATTCTTGGCACCCGGCAAACCGGCAAGACGACGCTGGCCCGGCAGCTCCTGGCCCGATACCCCGGGCCTGCCACCTTGTTTGACCTCGAAGATCCGGCTGATCTCGCGCAGCTCACCAGCCCGATGCTGGCCCTGCGCGAGCTCCGGGGGCTAATCGTCCTGGACGAGATCCAGCGCCGTCCCGAGATTTTTCCCATCCTGCGCGTGCTGGCAGACCGGCCGGGAATCCCCGCCCGCTTCCTCGTCCTGGGAAGCGCGAGCCAGGATCTCCTGCAACAGAGCTCCGAATCCCTCGCCGGGCGGATCGCCTTCCACGATCTCGAAGGCTTTACCCTCGCCGAGGTTGGGGCGGACGCGTTACGCACTCTCTGGCTGCGCGGCGGCTTCCCCTGCTCCTTCCTGGCTCCCTCCGACGCGCTCAGCGCCGACTGGCGGGAGCAGTTCGTGCGGACCTTCCTGGAGCAGGATCTCGCCCAGCTCGGCATCCAGATCCCCGCGACGACCCTGGGTCGATTCTGGACCATGATCGCCCACTACCACGGGCAGATCTGGAACAGCTCCGAGCTCGGCCGTGCCTTCGGAGTCTCGGACACCACCGTGGCCCGCTACCGCGACGTCCTCACCGGCGCCCTCGTCATCCGCCAGCTCATGCCCTGGCACGAGAATCTCCAGAAGCGCCAGGTCAAGGCGCCCAAGACCTACATCATCGACAGCGGGCTCCTGCACACACTCCTCAACCTGGAGACCTTCACCGACCTGGCAGGCCACCCCAAGATCGGAGCCTCCTGGGAAGGCTTCGGTCTGGCCGAGGTGATCGCCCGCCTGGGTGCGCGGCCCAGAGAATGTTTCTTCTGGGCCACCCACAGCGGCGCCGAGCTCGACCTCCTCGTCGTCCGCGGCCGCCGGAGGCTCGGTTTCGAATTCAAGTACAGCGACGCACCCCAGACGACCCGATCCATGCACATCGCCCTCGCCGATCTGAAGCTCGACAGCCTCGACATGGTCCATGCCGGCAGGCACACGTTTCCTCTCGCGGAAAACGTGCGGGCACTGTCGTTGGCGCGGATCAACGAGGATCTGGCGCCTCTCGCTCCGTCCTCCTGATCGCTGGTGGGCCGGCCTGTGCTACAGTCTGAACGGATTTTCTGACCGCTCCTTGAAAAATAAACTCCGAGAGCCGTCCGTCGCCGGAATTCGATCATCCGTCAACGTTCACGGGTCTTCCGTCAGCGTTCCCCGATGATCCGTCCGTGTTCCCCGATCTCGCGTCAACAGACACGGAAGGCTCGTCACCACCGGCGCGAATGGGGAAACGTTTCCCGGCCTTGGGGAACCCTTCACCGGTGATCCGTCGCTCGCGACGAGCCTTCCGTCACCGTTCCCCAATGACCGGTGAAGCGAGACGGAGGTGCTTTTCGGCCTCCCGATCATCCGGAAACGGTAACGGATGACCGGGGAACGTTCACCGACAACGCGGATCCCGGGCCGGAACATCCGCGAGCGTTCACCGGTGACCGGGAAAAAGAGACAAACGCCGTCTTGGGCGGACCGGAGACGCGGAACCGTTTCCGCAAGACCCGGCTCCCGGCCTCAGGCCTCTTGCCGGGACCTCTCCAGAACCGCGGCGACCTCTTGAACGAGAGGGACCGTCGCCGTCTCCAGCACCCGCGGCCTGCTGAAGAGCCATAAGAGCGGCGAGCATCTCGCGGTGGACCTTCTGTGCCTTCGAAAACAGCCACGATCTCCGCCGCGAGCTCCTTCACCGCGCCCGTCCGCCCGTCCTCCAGATCGAGCACGACCATCTCCAGAGTGACGAGAGCCGCGTCATAGACGATCCCCTCGGCGAGGAGGTCCTGCCGCACCGCCGCGAGCGACCGGCGGTGAATCCAGGGCATTAGGTGCCTCCGCGGTAGGAGAGCTATTCGTGTCGTCCGGTTAGATGGTCATTAAGATTAGTTTCAAAAACGACAACAGGAGTATGGCAATGAACATAAACAGGAGTACTTTCTTCGCGGTCTCCCATGGATGCCTTCTTCGAGAAGATCCTTCTTCGAATATGCTGAATAAGGTCGGTCTCTCCTCAGCCCCTCGAGAATACCCTTGCTCCGTCATATTGTGTGGCGTAGGCTGCGTCTCGTGCTTCTCGCGAAGAACTCCCATTAGTGGAGGACCGATCGCGGTGGCTCGCCTTGCGCTAGCCTCGATGGGTCGGGCAATTTCTGAATGGATTGGTGGCTCACCCGAAGACGCTTGGTTGATCGATGGGGAAACGCTCTTGGCCCTGTCATTCGAATAGAGAGGATCTTCTATGGGTGAAGGAACGGGCGGCCCCAGGGTTTGCCTTGGGCCGTCATTGGGCTTGTAGGAGGGAATATCTGATTCGCTCGATCTTGAAGGCCGGGCTTTCGAAGCCTCCCTGGAGCGGACAGGCGGCTGAACCGGAAGACTCTCCTGGGACCTATCCCTGCGAAAGTCCGCCAGTATTTCTGCAGCCAGCCGCCGGACCTTGTGACTGTCATCCTCAGCGCTGATCTTCTCCAGTGTACGCTCGGCAGCCCTGGCCAACCCAGCGTGCGAGCCGTCGAGATAGCGCTGGAGCTCCAGGATTGCTCCCTCCCGTGTGGGCCTAAAATCGCTCTCCAAAGCCTTTTGAAGATGATCGGGAAGGGCTATCTTGCGGCCGGGATGAGGGTTGCGGGCGATGACCAAGTTGCCCTGCTGCTTGTACGACCATTTTTTAGGCGTCTGCCGGGGAGTCTCGCTGAGCACCTGCCGGTAGACATACCCGTACAGCTCGTCGAGCGTGATTTGGCCATCATCATCCTCGTCCGCTGCGCCTGTACGCAGGCCCTCAATCAGATGGCGGGTGAAGACCGAGGACAGAAAATTGCTCCCTCCGATCACCTTGTCTCCGTCCCACGCATACTGAGTTGAATCAGTGGCAGTCAGCACTACATGCCCGAAGCCGTTGCCCTCGAATGCTGTAGCCGTGCCGACACTCGCGCCCGGTACCCCTTTGGTACCACGGGCGAAAGCCCCGCTGTGGCAGCAGTCGAGGATTAGAACCTGCCGCCGGGACAGGCTGTTGTTCATCATCTTCGTGACGAAAGCTGCTTCAACGGAGGTGGCATCGAGCAGGTCACGCTGGGTGTCTCGGGCTGCGAGGAACAGGAGCCCGTTCTCGTCCAACAGGCCGTGTGTGGAGAAGTAGAGCAGCAGCAGATCGTCGGGTTCCTTGCGGGTAAACAGGGAGGCGATGCACCTGCGCACCCGCGCCTCCGACTCGTTGAGAAGAGTGGTCACTTCATCAAAGCCGCCGATCTCCGGGTCCTTGAGGATGTTGGCCAGATCGCAGGCTTCGGAGCCAGGCGAGACCAAGCGCGTCAGGCGTGAGTCCTCGAACTGGTCGTTACCGACGATCAGAGCGAACTTTTGTTCCATATCTCAACCTCCGGCGCTCTCCAGTTTCTTGATGATCAAGCTCACCAGGGACTTCATCTCCTCTGGCGAGACAGTCGCCGGATCGAACTCCATCTCAGCGGAGCGATCCTCGAACACGGCCTTGACCTTGACGGTCCGACCTTCGCGGCGCTGTGACCAGGATCTAAGGAATTCCGTCAGCGGTAAGATCGCTTTCGGCAGCACCTCCAACAACAGAGTCCCAAGAACGAAGCCCTCTCCGGCCTTGGCACCCGAGGGAACCTCTCCCGTTCTCACCTCAACGGGAGCAAGCTCCAACTCGCGCAACTCGGCCCTAAGCTGCCGAGTCTCGCGATCGAGCTGATCCGCATCCACGCCCGGCTCGCCTTGTACAGACAACTCCAACCGTGAGAGCTTCGAATTGACCATCAACGACTCCTTGCTGAAAGTCTAAGTATACAACATCGCTCCTAGCTAGAGCTACCAACTCCGCACTGGAACGACCCTTAGGCTTAGGCTTAAGAGCCGAAAGAGTTGGCCGGTGGGGTGCGCTGCGCAGCGCAAGCGCTCAAAGCTCTCTCGCCGACTCCTTGTCCAGGCTCCAGCGCCGATCTCAAGGTGGTGGCGTATATGCTATCATCGGTGCGTGGTCATCGTCTTGGACACAAGCGTCTTTGTCTCGGCTCTCTTGGGCTCCTCGGGTGCGAGTCGAGAAGTGCTTCGCGCTTGCCTCAGGGGCAGCCTCCGGCCTCTCATGGGAGCCGCCCTTTTCGCTGAGTACGAGTCGCTCCTGGGTCGAGCCGAGCTGTTTGAGAGAAGTCATTCCGAACCGGCGGAACGAGAAGCCTTCTTGAACGGTTTCTTGAGTGTCTGCCGCTGGACCAACATCTATTATGGGTGGCGGCCGAATCTCCGGGACGAGGGCGACAACCATCTGATCGAGCTGGCCGTCGCCGGGGGCGCCGCGGCGATCGTGACGAAAAACGTCCGGGATTTGCGTTCTGGGGAATTACACTTTCCCGGCCTCCGAATCCTGCAGCCGGCCGAGCTTTTGAAGGAGATTTCGTAAATGGCAACTCTGACGATCCGTCTCTCGGACGAAAAACATGCACGCCTCCGGCAACTTGCGGAGCGCCGCAGGGTCAGTGTCAACAAGCTCATCGACGAGCTGTCGACTGTCGCCTTGGCCGAATTCGACGCCGAAACCCGTTTCCGTACCAGGGCCGCCCTGGGCTCGCCCGAGGAGGCTTTGCGGTTCCTCGATGTCCTGGATTCGAGAGAAGCGCGCGAACGCGGGTAGAGAGGCGCTCGCAGGCTGGGGCAGTGCCCCCCGTTCCGTGTGTAGAGCGGAAGCTTGTGAGCGAGAGCGGTGGCCGCGATCCACAGGTCCATGACCCGAGCCCGCGGCTTGCCGCCCGCGATTTTCACGGTCCAGGCGACGGTGGCGAAGGCGCGCCCGACCTGGGCATCGATGGCGAGCGGCTCGAACAGTGCCTCGATGGTGCCCAGGCGACTCTCCGCCGAATGAGCGGTTATCTCAGATCTTAGCCTCGATCGCTGGGAGGCGTGCCCGGCACGCCCCCTTTTCTGTTGCCCTCCCGCTTCTTCCTCTTACCCTTCTCTCCTTTGCTCTTGCCGTGCCGCGGATTCCGTGGCGGTCCCGCGGGAGCGGAAGGCTGCCGGAAATGACAACGCCTCTCACGATTTACCATCGCGACGCCCCCTACTTCTGAGCCACGCCGTCGGATTCGCGGAGCTTCCGCGAAGGAGGCGCCTTGCCGGAATTTGCGGCGGCTCCCACGCTTTTCCGGCGCATCGCCGGCCGACGCCGGGAACGCCGCCTTCTTCCTGGAAGCTCCGTAAAATTCGGCAGAGCTCCGTCAAGGGAGGCGAGCTGCCGGAATCCGCGGCGTCTTCCAGAGTTTTGGGACAAGGCGCCGGTCGAGGCCGAAAGGCGCCGTCTTTTTCTGCGACGTGCCGTAAAATCAGGGGAGTCTCGGCGAAGGAGGAAAGGCACCGGAATTTCCGGCGACACTCATCGTTTGCCGACGAGGCGGCGGTCGCTGATGAGAGGCTCCATCTTCTTCTGGAAGACGCCGGAAGGCCAGGGAGAGCACTGTCCAAGAAGGAGAGACGCCGAAATTTGTGGCGTCTCCCAGAACTTGGCGGGGAGGCGCCGTCGTTTCCTTGAACGCGCTGTTTGACGGGGGGCAGCTCCCTTTAGAGAACGAAGCTCCCGTAAAACGCGGCGTTATCCCGAAGGGACTGCGCGACATCCGCCGCGGACAACGGGCCATCGAACGGCTCCGCCGCCGGCCGGCCAGGGTCTTCCGTTGGGGTCTTCGGTTTGGGTCTGGCCAGGGCGGTTTCCACACAGCCACCCTTGGTCCGCCTCCGCTGGCCAGATTCTGCTACCCTTCCTGTGGAGGTCGTGTCATGCGCGCTATCGTGCTCTATCCAGGCGAAGACGGCTATTGGGTCGCGGAATGTCCCTCACTTCCCGGGTGCATCAGCCAAGGCACTACCAAGCCCGAAGCGTTGGCGAATATCAAGGAGGCCATCGAGGGCTGGATGGAGACCGCCGAAGCCCACGGGCAGACCATCCCTGAGGAGCGCTTCGAAGTCCAGGTCGTCTGCGTGTGACGAGGCTTCCTGTCGTCTCCGGCCGTGACTTCGTCCGCGCGATGGCCAAGTTGGGTTTCATCCTGGACAGGCAGAAGGGAAGTCATCTCATCCTGTTCCGTGCGGATCCACCGACCACCCTCTCGGTCCCTGATCATCGTGAGCTTGATCGCGGCACTCTGAGGTCCCTGTTACGCCAGGCTGACGTTTCTCCGACTGAGCTTGCCGGGCTCTTGTAGCCAGCGCTCCGAGCTTTTCCCCGCCTGGTGACGGTTTCGGAGCCCAATCTGGGGCGCTCGACGTGGACACCTTTTTCTGTAACATATCCCTGTTGGGGGAGCGACATGGACCGGAAGATCGCCGAAGCCAAGAACAAGAAGAAGAAGGAACGGACTCTCGCAGAAGACTTCGAAGAGCTCCGCCGCATCGCCGAGGAAGAAGACTACAACCTGGAGCTGGCTTGGAAGAAGCCGCCTCAGGCCCGGCTCTCCCTCGACACCCTGAGCCTCGGCGACGAGGTCCTGGCTGATCGCGCCGAGACGCGATGAGGATCTTCCTTGAGACGTCTGCGCTGGCCAAGCGCTATGTCGAAGAAGTGGGCTCGGCGCAGGTGAGGGCTCTCCACGGCTCGCCCCAACCAAAGCACCCTCTTTTGATATAGCCTATCCGCAACACCCCTCACCGGAGGTCCCGCCCCATGACAGACGATCCGCAGCCCCAGCCCGAGGGCCAGCCTGTGCCCAGCCGACGGTCTTTCTTCGCCCGGGTCTTCGCCCGGAAGTGGCACTGGAAGGACGTCACCCTCTTCCTCATGGGACTCCTCCTGCTGGCGGTCTCGGGGTATGCGTTCCGCGAGCCGCTGATGGCGGCGGTGGCGAAGCTCAAGGCGGGGGCGAAGGGCGGGCAGACGGTGCGGGTTTTCGACGTGCAGCTCGACCGCGAGAACCGGCAGTATGTGGACATTCTGTTCGACAAGCCGCTGGGGACGGGGCATGTGGACGAGATTCTCGATCCGGTGCCGGCGACCATCGAGCCGGCTCTCGGCGGTTCCTGGAAGTGGAAGGACACCAACGCTTTGCGCTTCCAGCCGAGCGGCGGCTTCCCGGTGGCGAGCGAGTACAAGATCGCGCTCATCCCGGACCGGCTGCTCACGGCGGGGCTGGTCTTCGCCGGGGACACCGAGGTCACGGTGCGCACCGACCAGTTCCTCGTGGAGTCGGTGGACATCACCGAGGAGCCGGCGCTGGTGGGGAAGGCCAAGGTCTTCTTCCGCGGCACGATTCACTTCAACTACCCGGTCAACCCGGAAGTCCTGGCGCCCAAGATCCACCTCGTCGATCCCAGCCTTTCCCAGCCGGCCAAGGTGACGCTGGAGACGACGTGGGAGGAGCAGGCGATCACCTTCGTCACCGACGCGGTGCAGAAAGAGAAGGGCGAGCGCAAGCTCCGCCTGGTCATCGCCGCCGACATGACGCCGGCGAGCGGCAACGTGCCGCTGGGCGAGGAGTACTCGCAGGAGATCCCGCTCGGCTCCAGCACGACGCTCGCGGTCTGGGGCTTCGAGGCGCAGCCCGGCGCCCGCGAGTCGACCATCAAGGTGCGCTTCTCGTCGCCCATCTCGGCGGGCGTGGCCGAGCAGTACGTCAAAGTCTCCCCGGCCGTCCCGGTCCATCTCTCGGCCGAGCGCAATCAACTTCTCATCAGCGGCGCGCTCCTGCCGGGGACGACCTACGCGCTGACGGTGGCCAAGGGGATGCCCGCCACGGACGACGCGGTGCTGCCCGAGGACTACCAGGAAGACGTCGCGATGCCCGACCTCGAGGCGTCGATCGACTTCCAGAGCCAGGGGATGTTCCTCGCCGCCACGGGCAACCACACCGTCGCCCTCCAGAACGTCAACGCGCCCAAGGCGCACCTGACGATCGACAAGATCTATCGCAACAACCTCTTCTTCCTCTTCCAGTACGGCGGCTTCTTCGACGAGGCGGGGTACTTCGGCGAGGTGCAGCACGCCCTCGGCGACCGCCTCAAGGACGTCACGCTCAACCTGGGCGGCCGCAAGAACCAGCCCAAGGTGACCGCGCTCACCCTGGACCGCTACGTCGACACCAAGGAGCCCGGCCTCTACCGCGTCTCCATCGGCCAGCCGGACGCCTACGAGGCGGCGCAGCGCTGGCTTCTGCTGACCGATCTCGGCCTGGTGGTCAAGCGCGGCCCGGGCGAGATCCTCGCCTGGGTGTCCTCGGTGCGCGACCTCGCGCCGGTCGACGGAGCGCTGGTGACGGTGATCTCGGACCAGAACCAGGTCCTGGGCCAGGGGCGGACGGACGGCTCCGGAATCTGGCATCTCCGCGATGCCAAGGCTCTCGCCAAGGGGCATCCCTACATGCTGACGGTGGAGAAGGGGGAGGATTTCACCTTCCTGCTTCTCGACACCATGGCCGTCGACACCGCCGGGCTCGACGTCGGCGGCGCCGAGGCGCCGGGGGACGGCTACCAGGCGTTTCTCTATGGCGAGCGCGATCTCTATCGCCCCGGCGAGCAGCTCAAGGGCCTGTCCGTGGTCCGTGATGCCAGCCTGCACGCGCCGCCCGCCATGCCCGTCCTGCTGCGCCACCGCGATCCGCAGGGGCGCGAGCTCGAGACGCGGCGGCTCCAGGTCGACGCGCGCGGCCTCGCCTCGTTCAACCTCGACCTGCCCGCCTACTCCCTCACCGGCCATCACACGCTGGAGATGGTGGTGGCGGAGAAGATCATCGGCCAGTACCGCTTCCAAGTCGAGGAGTTCGTCCCTGACCGCATCGCGGTGGAGATCCAGACGCCGGCCTCCAAAGCCGGGCCGGGCCAGGAGCTCGCCTATACGGTGCAGGGGAGCTATCTCTTCGGACCGCCGGCGGCCGGCCTGCCGGTGGAGAGCCGGGTGCGTCTGGTGGACACCGACTTCGCGGCCAAGGGGTATGACGCGTTCTCCTTCCGCAACGCCACCCGCAAGCTCGACGACCGCGAGGTCCTGTCCGCCCAGGGCAAGCTGGACGATCAGGGGCGGAGCCCGTTCACGGTGACCATGCCGGCCGGCGCGCCGGTGCCGTCGTCTCTGGAAGCCGTCATCACCGCGCGGGTCCAGGAGCAGGGGGGCCGCGGCGTCGCCGCGCTGTCGCGCCTGCGGGTCGATCCCTATCCTTATTATGTCGGCCTCCGCCGGCCCACCGAAGGCGCCGCCCAGCCGGGCCACGAGGTGGGGCTGGAGTACGTGACCCTCTCTCCGGACGGCAAGGAAGCTCCGTCCGGCGCCCTGCGCGCCGATCTCTACCTGGAGCGCTGGAACACCGTGCTGCGCCGCCTGCCCAACGGCGGCTGGCGCTACGAGTCGACGCAGGACCCGGTGCTCGTCACCTCGCGCACCGTGCCGGCGGGTGAGAGCCGCGGCACCTTCGGCCTGACGCCGAAGCAATACGGCAGCTATCTCGTCGTGCTCACCGATCCGGCCACCCAGGCCTCGGCCAGCGTCGAGATGTTCGCCGAAGGGGCGGGTATGTCGGCGTGGGCGATCAAGAACCCCTCGCGTCTCGATCTCGTCCTCGACAAGGAGGAGTACGCGCCGGGCGACACCGCCCATGTGCAGGTGCGGGCGCCGTTCTCCGGCAAGCTGCTGGTGACCGTCGAGCGCGACCGTGTCTTCGAGACCCATGTCTATCCGATGGCCGGCAACACGGCGACCATCGAGGTGCCGATCACCTCCGACTACCGGCCCAACGCCTTCGTGACGGCGACGCTCATCCGCGCCGTCGGCGATCTGGAGCCCGGCTCGGCCGGCCGCGCCTTCGGGGCCGTGCCGCTGCCGGTCAACCGCGCCGCCAACCGCCTGAAGCCCGAGATCACGGCGCCGCAGGAGATCCGGCCGAATACGAAGCTGGACATCGGGATCAAGGCGACGCCGGGCGCCGTGGTGACGGTCTCCGCGGTCGATGAAGGGATCCTCCAGCTCGTGGCGCAGAAGACGGCGGACCCGTTCGAGTACTTCTACCGCCGCCTGGCCCTGGGGGTGACGTCCTACGACACCTTCAGCCTGCTCCTCCCCGAAGTGAAGCCGGCGCCGCCGGGCGGCGGCGAGGGAGCGCAGGGTCTGTCGCAGTACGTGCGCACGGAGGGCATCCGGCGCGTCGAGCCGGTCGCCTTCTGGTCCGGCGCCGTGACGGCGGACGGTGACGGCAACGCCCGCGTCTCCTTCCAGGTCCCCGAGTTCCAGGGCGCGCTGCGCATCATGGCCGTGGCGATCGACGACGACCGCTTCGGCTCCGCGGAGCAGCGGACGCGCGTGCGCACGCCGCTCGTCCTCCTCCCCACCCTGCCGCGCATTCTCTCGTTCGGAGAAAAGCTGCAGGTGCCGGTCACCGTGCGCAACGACACCGGCCGCACCGGCTCGTTCCAGGTGGCGCTCGCCGCCCAGGGACCGGTCAAGGTCGAAACGGCGGCGCAGACCGTCGCGCTGGACAACGGCCGCGAGAAGACCGTGTACTTCACGGTGACCACCGGCACCGCCGCGGGTGACGCGCGGTTCGTGGCCACGGCGAGCGGCAATGGCGAAAACACGCAGTCGACCACCGGCGTGCCGGTGCGCCCCGATCTGCCGCCGGTGACCCGCGAGCAGGCGGGGAGCACCAAAGCGACCACCGATCTGCCGCTCCAGGGCGCGGTGACGCTGCGGCCGGAGACGCTGGTGCGCGAGCTGCGGATCGGTCCGCTGCCGCTCCTCCAATTCTCGGGCAAGCTCGATCATCTGCTCCAGTACCCCTATGGCTGCCTGGAGCAGACCCTGTCGACCTCCTTCCCCCTGATCTATCTCGGCGATCTGGCGAAAGCGCTGGAGCCCAGGCTGCTCGATCCCAAAAACGGCCATGGCGATCCGGCGGACATGGTGCAGGCCGGCCTGCGGCGGATGGCCACCATGCAGCTTCCTGGTGGCGGCTTCTCCCTCTGGCCGGGCGGCAGCGAGATCTACCCCTGGGGCAGCCTCTACGCCGCCCACTTCGTGGTCGAAGCGCGCCGCGCCGGGCATCCGGTGGACGACAACCTCTATGAAGGCGCCCTGCGCTGGGTGGCCGGGCAGGTGAAGGCCAAGTCGGCCTATGGCACCGAGGAGCTGCAACGCGCCGCGTACGGCCTGTGGGTCCTCTCCCGCGCCGGCCGGCCGGACCTCGGCACCATGGACTATCTGCGTCAGAAGCAGGCGGCCAAGATGCGTCCCGAATCGCGCTCCATGCTCGCCGCCGCCTATGCCGTGGCGGGCAATCCGAAGGCGGTCGAGAACCTCCTCGCCGGCCTCGGCGAGGTGGAAGAAGGCGAGCACCAGACCGGCGGCAACCTCAATTCGCCGGTCCGCAACCGCGCGCTCGTCCTCCTGGCCCTCCTCGACGCCGCGCCGAGCAGCCCGCGCATCCCCGCCCTCGCCGACCGCCTGGCGCGCGACGCCGGCACCCTCCCCTGGTGGAACACGCAGGAGGAAGGCTTCACCCTCCTCGCCCTCGGCCAGCTCGCCCACCGCCAGGCCACGCAGCCGCCGTACTCGGGCTCGGTCTTCGCGGGCAGCCGCAAGATCGGCACCTTCACGGACAAGACCGTCCGCTTCCCCGACATCCGCGGCACCGACCCGATCCGCCTCCAACTGGACGCCGGCTCCCAGGGCACCGCCTTCTACAACCTCCTCACCCGCGGCGTGCCGACCGACGGCGCCTTCAAGCCGGAGACCGCGGGCCTCGAGCTCGACCGCGCCTTCCTGACCCGCGACGGCAAGCCGCTCGACCTCAACAACGTCCAGCAGGGCGACCTGGTGGTGATCAAGACCCGCGTGCGTAGCGTCTCGGGGTCGGTCGAGAACGTGGTGATCGTCAACCTCCTCCCCTCCGGCCTGGAAGTGGAGAACCCGCGCCTCCAGACGACGGAGCAGATGCCCTGGATCACCGACGCCAATCTCCAGACGTCCTATCTGGATCTGCGCGACGACCGCATCCTCCTCTTCACCGATCTGCCGGCCAGCAGTTGGCAGACCTTCTACACCCTCGTCCGCGCCGTCGCCCCGGGCAGCTTCCGCCTGCCGCCGGTGCAGGCCGAAGCGATGTACAACCCCAGCCTCCACGTCACGAGCGAGCGGGGGACGATGGAGGTGAAGCTGCGGTAGGGCCCTCACCCCCTGGCCCCATAGGGGCTAACTTTGGCCGCAGGGTTGTCCTTGCTTTCGTAGGGGCGGTCCATGGGATGCCGTCAGGCACCCCGTGTGGCCGCCCTGGGTGAGCGGCCGTTGCGGTCCAAGGCAAACTCTTGCAGGGCGGCCACGCGGGGTGCCTTCGGCATCCCGCGGACCGCCCCTACGAAAACCCCGGCACGGCCGTAAAGTTAGCGCCTATGCCCCCTGATCCCCTCTCCCGGCGGTTCGGGAGGGCGGTTGGGAGAGGGGCCGGGGGTGAGGGCCGGAAGGGTCCTGCGCAAGAACAAGAGAAATCAGGGGATTCTTTAGCCGGGCTTTTTCAGCCAGTCTGTTACCGCCGAGGCTCTTTATCCTCGGCTTCTACCGTTTGGAACACAGCGGATTATCGCGGTAGAACGGACTATCTCATCATCTCTGCATCCTCATCTCGGAGAGGTGTCGGGCGCTCGCGGGATCATTACCGCTTTCGCTCGGATCCTAGTCTCTGAACCTTGCCGGCCCCTCGGATCTCTCGATCCTCCGTGCCGGCCTTGGCTGCCGATTGTCCGTCCCCGGAGTTTCCGGCAAT
>Ga0307506_10000159_pt1 | contig 23164 bp, 14 predicted proteins | sample 25_S_MG_FD_202175 | JGI IMG/M metagenome (GOLD analysis project Ga0307506, IMG submission 202175) | Soil microbial communities from Populus trichocarpa stands in riparian zone in the Pacific Northwest, United States - 25_S | ecosystem: Environmental > Terrestrial > Soil > Riparian zone > Trees... | reverse complement strand
CTCATCGAGCTTTTGATCGTCGTCGCCATCATCGGCATCATCGCGGCTCTGTTGATCCCGAACTTCCTGGATGCCCTCCAGAAGGCGAAGCAGAAGCGGACCGTGGCCGACATGCGCAACGCCGGCACGGCGATGTTCTCGTGGCTGACCGACCAGGTGGGCGCGGCGGCGGCCGGCGCCAGCAACAGCAGCGTGAACCTGGGCTCCTACGGCAGCGCCGTGCCGATCGCGACCATGGCGTCGATCCTGACCCCGCAGTACCTGCAGGACATCCCGACCCTGGACGGCTGGAAGCACGCCTATGAGTACTACCTGAACACGGCGAACCCGCTGGCGCAGCAGGTCATGGCGATCCGCAGCATGGGCCGCAACGGCACCGGCGTCGCCACGACCTATACGGTGACCTCGTTCGAGCCGACCGACTACGACCAGGACATCGTCTGGGCCGACGGCTTCTTCGTCCGCTGGCCCCAGAAGCCCTGATCCTTCCGCGGACCGGGAGTCTGGCGGACGCCGTCCGCTCCCGGTCCGGGCCTCTCCCGCCACGGCTCGTCCTGTCCTTCCGCTCCCTTTTCCTCTTTCCTCCCGGCCGTTCCTCCGTTCGTCCTCCTTTCCCGTCGAGAGCTCGCTCCCCGGAGGTAGAATCCAGCCGCCGGCCCCTGTGCCGGCCCTGATCCGGAGGAGGCCCGATCCAGATGATTCCCGTCAAGCCGCAGGTCCGTGAGAAGGCTCATGTCAAGAGCATGGAGCAGTATCAGGAGATGTACCGCCGCTCGATCGAGGAGCCGGAGGCGTTCTGGAGCGAGCAGGCGGCGAGTCTCGACTGGTTCCATCCGTTCCGCTTCGTGATGGACGCCGATCCGGAGGAGGTCGACTTCTCCTGGTTCTCCGGCGGCCGGCTCAACGTCTGCTACAACTGCGTCGACCGCCACCTCGCGACGCAGCCGGAGAAGACGGCGATCATCTGGGCCGGCGACGAGCCCGGGGAGTACCGGCACATCTCGTTCCGCGAGGTGAAGCACGACGTCTGCCGCATTGCCAACGTGCTGCTCAGCCTGGGCGTCAAGAAGGGCGACCGGGTGTGCATCTATCTGCCCATGGTCCCCGAGCTGGCGTATGCGATGCTCGCCTGCGCGCGCATCGGCGCGGTGCATTCGGTGGTCTTCGCCGGCTTCTCCGCCGAGTCGCTGCGCGGACGCATCCTCGACGCCGGGTGCAAGGTGGTCTTCACCGCCAACGAAGGGCTCCGCGGCGGCAAGCGCATCCACCTCAAGGCGACCGTGGACCAGGCGGTCGAGGGGCTGTCGATCGTCGAGAAGGTGCTGGTGGTGCGGCGTACGGACAAGGACGTGCCGATGCAGCTCGGGCGCGACCTGTGGCTGGCGGAGGAGACGGTCAAGCAGCGGTCGACCTGCCCGGTGGAGTGGATGGCGGCCGAGGATCCGCTCTTCATCCTCTATACGTCCGGCTCGACGGGCAAGCCGAAGGGAGTTCTGCACACCACCGGCGGCTATCTGCTCTACGCCGCGATGACGCACAAGTACGTCTTCGACATCCATCCCGAGGACGTCTGGTGCTGCGCCGCCGACGTCGGCTGGATCACCGGCCACAGCTACATCGTGTACGGACCGCTGGCCAACGCGACCACGACGGTGATGTTCGAATCGATTCCCACCTATCCGGACGCCGGGCGGTACTGGCGGATGGTGGACGATCTCAAGATCACCAAGTTCTACACGGCGCCGACGGCGATCCGCGCCATCGCCCGGCTCGGCGACGAGTGGGTGAAGAAGTACAAGCGGACGTCGCTCGAGATCCTCGGCACCGTGGGCGAGCCGATCAACCCGGAAGTCTGGATGTGGTACCACGACGTGGTGGGCGACGGGCGCTGCCCGGTGGTCGACACCTGGTGGCAGACCGAGACCGGCGGCATTCTCATCACGCCGCTGCCGGGCGCCACGCCGGCGAAGCCGGGATCGGCGACGCTGCCGTTCTTCGGCATCCGGCCGGTGATCGTCGACGAGAAGGGGGACGAGATGCCGGGCAACGACGTCTCCGGCAATCTTTGCCTGCGCGGCACCTGGCCGGGACAGGCGCGGACGATCTATGGCGACCACCGGCGGTTCCGGGAGACGTACTTCTCGCAGTACCCGGGGCTCTATTTCACCGGCGACGGCTGCCGGCGGGACCAGGACGGCTATTACTGGATCACCGGCCGGGTGGACGACGTGCTGAACGTCTCCGGGCACCGGCTGGGGACGGCGGAGATCGAGAGCGCGCTGGTGGCGCACGACGGGGTGGCGGAGGCGGCGGTGGTGGGCTTCCCGCACGACGTCAAGGGCACGGGCATCTTCGCCTATGTCCACATGAAGCCGGAGTACGAGAGCTGGGAGGAGGAAGAGCTCGTCGGCGCTCTCAAGGGGCAGGTGCGGAGCGCGATCGGCGCCATTGCCGTGCCGGACCGGATCCAGGTCGTCTCCGGGCTGCCGAAGACCCGCTCCGGCAAGATCATGCGGCGCATCCTGCGCAAGATCGCCGCCGGGGAATATGAGGAGCTGGGAGACATCACCACCCTGGCCGATCCGGGGGTCGTGGAGAAATTAGTAGACGATCACCGCTCCCGAACCGTATAAGGCTTGCATTCGTGGGCCTCGACCCGTTACACTCTGTGTAGATCTTGGGTCGAGGCCCCATCTCTCCGGTTGGTTGGTTCCCCTGAAGGGGGAGCCTGGACTCGGACTACCCACTCCCCAAGCTCGGCTCCCTTCCACATGGATTGCTCCTCCGGAACGGCACTCTTCGTCGCCGTCGCCGGGTCTCTCGTCCTCGCTCTCTCCGCGTTCCTGCGTTCCAAAGAGGTCAAGAAGGCGGAAGGCGTCCTGCGCGCCGAGGTGGAGCGTCTGCGCCATCTCGTCACGCGTCTGGAGAGACGGGTGCACGATCTCGAGTCTCCAGGGATCGCCAAAGAAAAAGAAGAAGCCGTCTCCGCGCCGGCCGTGCTGGAGCCAGCCATCCCGGCACCGATCCCGGCGCCGATTCCAGCTCCCAGCCCGGTGCCCCTGCCGGCGCGTCCGCCCCAGCCATCTCCGATGCCGGCACGGCCCATCGCCGCTCCGGCCGCGCCGCGGCAGAGCCTGGAGGAGAAGCTGGGCGCGCGGCTGCCGGTGTGGATCGGCTCGATCGCGCTGGCGCTGGCAGGGACGTTCCTGGTGAAGCTGTCGTTCGAGCGCGGCTGGCTGTCGCCGGGGTTGCGCGTGGCGATGGGGGTGCTGTTCGGCGTCGGCCTGCTGGGCGCGGGCGAGGTGACGCGGCGCAACCGGTCGACCGGCGGCATCTCGCAGGGCCTGTCGGCGGCGGGCATCGCGGACCTTTTCGCCTGCTTCCTCGCCGGCGTCGCTCTCTACAAGATCATCCCGCCGCCGCTCGCCTTCGGGCTGATGGTGCTCACCACGGCTGTGGCGGTGGGGCTGTCGCTGCGGCAGGGCAAGATGGTGGCGCTGGTCGGCCTGATCGGCGGCTTCCTGACGCCGTACCTGGTGCGCACGGGGAACCCGAACGTCCGCGGGCTCTTCGCCTATCTGCTGCTGCTCCAGATCGGCCTCCTCCTGGTGGCGTGGAAGCGCGGCTGGACGGAGATCGCCGGCTTGGCGCTGGGCGGCGGGCTGCTGTGGACGTTCGTCTGGATGGCCGGGCCGTTCACGCCGGCGGACGCGGTCTGGCTGTGCCTGTTCCTCCTCCTGTCGGTGGCGAGCGTGGTGGTGGCCGGGGTGCAGAAGCAGACGCAAGGTGCAGGCGGACCCGGGCTGTTCAGCCTGACCTGGGCGGCGGTGCCCGGGGCGGTCCTCGCCATGGCGGTGCTGACGCAGAGGACGAGCTTCTCGACGGAGGAGTGGGTCTTCTTCGGCATCCTGGCGGCGGGCGTGCTGGTGCTGGCGCGCCTGAAGGCGGAGCTGCATCCGCTGGCCTGGGTGGCGGCGGGCGCCGGAGCGGCGCTGCTGGCCGCCTGGGCGGTGGAGATCAAGGAGCCGGAGCTCGGCCGCTTCCTCGCCACCGCGGCGGGGCTGGGCACACTGTTCGCCGTCGGCGCGTACGCGGCGCTCTGGGGGTCCGGGCGGCCCGGGCGGTGGGCGTCGCTGTCCGTCGTCTCGGGCCTGGTCTTCTTCCTGATCGCCTGGGGCACGGCGAGCCCGCTGCCGGACGCGCTGCTGCGGGGACCGCTGCCCTGGGGGCCGTACGCGCTGGCTCTCGCGGCGCTCTACCTGGCGGCGCTGATCCCGGTCGCCCGGCTGCGCCCTGCACGGCCGGAGATGGACGCCGGCCTGGCGGCCCTGGCGGTCGCGGTGACCACGTTCGTCAGCCTGGCGGTGCCGCTGGAGCTCGAACGGCAGTGGCTGACGGTGGCCTGGGCGCTGGAGGTGGCGGCGCTGGTCTGGCTCGCCGGCCGCTTCAAGCTGCCGGCGCTCGCGGCGCTGGCGCGGCTGATGGCGGTGCTGGTGACGGTGCGGCTGCTGGTGAATTTCTCGGTGCTGGAGTATCCCCTCGGCACCGATCCCGTCTTCAACTGGCTGCTCTACGGCTACGGCCTGCCGATCCTCGCCTTCGCGGCGGCCGCCCGGCTGGCCCGCCGGCAGGGACCGGGCGAGGCGCAATTCGCCACGCTGCTGGAGAGCGGCGCGTTGGCCTTCACGTTCACCTTGGTGACGCTCGAAATACGCCAGCTCTACCACCCCGGCACACCGGGGAGCGGCGCGCCGACCCTCGCCGAGTCGGCGGCGCTGGCCTCGGCGTGGGGCGTGCTCGGCGGCGTCCTGCTGGCGGCGAACCGGAAGGCGCTCCTTCAGAGCGTCGAGTGGGGCGGCCGGATCTTTCTCGCCCTGGCGGCCCTGGCGGCGCTGGTCTTGCCGTCCTTCCTGCTGAATCCCCTCTGGGACCACAGCGCCGTGGGCGAGACGCCGGTCTTCAATCTGCTCCTCTGGATCTACGCCCTCCCGGCCGTGGTGCTGGGGGTCGGCGCGGCCGAGCTGCGGCGGCGCGGGAGCCGGAAGCTGCCGGTGGCGCTGACCACGACCGTGCTGATCCTCGCCTTCCTTCTCCTGACGCTGGAGGTCCGGCAGGCGTTCCACGGCAACGATCTGAGCACCGGGGAGAGCACCGTGGCGGAGCGCTACTCCTACTCGGCGGCGTGGATTCTCTTCGGCGCTGCGCTGCTGGTGCTGGGCATCCTGCGCCGCGGCAAGGCGCTACGTTACGCGTCCCTGGCGGTGACGCTGCTGGCGGTGGGAAAGGTCTTCCTCTACGACATGGCCAACCTGTCCGACCTCTACCGCGTGTTCTCGTTCCTGGGTTTGGGGATCAGCCTGCTGGCACTGGCCTGGGTGTACCAGCGCTTCGTGTTCCGCGAAATGCCGTAGGGGTGCCCGGCATCCCATGAGCCGCCTCTCCGCCAGCGAGCTCGCCGCGCCCTGCTCATCGCGATTTCGCAAGTCGCATCTGCCCCTCGTGGAGCGTGGTGTGTTGAGCCCGGCTCAACAGCACGGCGAGGCGATTTCGCAGGGGCTCCTTGGCAAAGTCTTCCGCCGACACGGCGTCGTGCCTTTCCAGCCACTCTTCGGGCCTGAGCTTTTCAAAGGCCGCGAGGAGCTTCCCGTTGACATCCGACCAGACGCTCCTCAGAGCGGAAGGCTCCAGCGGATCTTTGGGAAAGGTCCGGTCGGGATGGGTGATGAAGGCATCGTCGAGCTCGGGATGCAGCCGATCGCCGAGACGCAATAAGGGGAGCAGCCGATCATTCACGGCGGTGAGATGTCCGAGCAGATAGTAGATACGATTTCTGCCCGGCGCGATCTCACGCTGAAGGTCTTCGTCGCCGAGCGAAGCCAGAGTCTTGTCAACCTGGGCAACGCTCTGTTTCCACGAGCCCAGGGCCGTGCGGACCAAGAGATCTTCTGAGGTCATACATTTTCCTCCGGTCGGCGGTTTGGAACTTGACGCCACGCCGCCGTTGACAGACAGGTTAACACCGATGACGAAGCTTTGACCTCCGAAGAAGGGGAACATGCGTTAACATTGCGTCAGACGAGCATGCCGGAACCCACTGTCGCCTACCGCATCTGCCCCCTGTGCGAAGCCTGCTGCGGCCTCGCGGTCGAGCTGCACGAGGGCCGCGTGGCCGCCGTCCGCGGCGACCGGGAGGACGTCTTCAGCGCCGGCTATCTCTGCCCCAAGGGGGTGGCGCTCAAGGACCTGCATGAGGATCCGGACCGGCTGCGCGCGCCGCTGGTGAAGCGCGACGGCCGTTTCGCGGCGGCGAGCTGGGAAGAGGCTTTCGCCGAGATCGAGAGGCGTCTGCCGCCCATTCTTGAACAATCGGGCCGGGACGCGGCGGCGCTCGCCATCGGCAACCCGACCGCCCACAAGATGGGCCTGCTGCTCTATGTGACGCGGCTCTCCCGCGCCCTGGGCACACGCAACGTGCTCAGCGCCTCGACCCTCGATCAGATGCCCAAGCATCTGTCCAGCGGTCTGATGTTCGGCCACTGGCTGTCGATTCCAGTGCCCGACATCGAGCGCTGCGATTTCCTGCTCATGCTCGGCGCCAATCCCATGGCATCCAACGGCAGTCTGTGGACGGTGCCCGATTTCCGCGGCAAGGCCAGGGCGCTCCAGGCGCGCGGCGGCAGGCTGGTGGTGGTCGACCCGCGGCGCACGGAGACCGCGCGGCGCGCCGACCGGCATCTGTTCATCCGCCCGGGAAGCGACGTCTTCTTCCTGCTCGGCCTGGCGCACACGTTGTTCGACGAGGGGCTGGTGCGTCTCGGGATTCTCGCGGAGCACGTGAACGGCGTCGAAGCGGTGCGCGAGGCCGTCGTGCCGTTCGCGCCCGAGCGCGTCGCGGCCCGCTGCGGCATCGCGGCGGAGACGATCCGGGAGCTGGCCCGCACCCTGGCCGCCACCGGGAGGGCCGCCGTGTACGGGCGGCTGGGGACCTGCACGCAGCGCTTCGGCTCGCTCAGCAGTTGGCTGGTGGACGTGCTCAACGCGCTCACCGGCCATCTGGACGTGCCCGGAGGCGCGATGTTTCCCAAGGCCGCCGCCTTCGCCGCCAATACGATGGGGTCTCCCGGCAGGGGAAAGGGCGTCGCGACCGGGCGCCGCCGGAGCCGCGTCTCGAACGCGCCGGAGGTGTACGGCGAGCTGCCCATGACCTGCCTGGCGGAGGAGATCGAAACCCCGGGCGAGGGTCAGGTCCGGGCGCTGCTCACCGTCGGCAGCAACCCGGTGCTGTCGGCCCCCAACGGTCCTCGGCTGGCCGCGGCGCTGGAGACGCTGGAATTCATGGTCAGCGTGGACGTCTACGTCAACGAGACCACGCGCCACGCCGATGTGATCCTGCCGGGGCTGTCACCGCTCGAGGAGTCGCACTATGACGTGGCGTTCTCCCAGCTCTCCTACCGCAACCACGCCCGCTACAGTCCGCCGGTGCTCACGCCGCCGCCGGGCCGGCCCGCGGAATGGGAGATCCTGCTGCGGCTGGCGGCGATCGCCGAAGGGAGGGGGGCCGGAGCCCACGCGCAGATCGTGCAGACCCTGGATGACGAGATGGTGGCCGATGACCTCCGCGACCGGAACGCGCCGTGGCGCGGCCCCGAGCGCCTGCTCGACCTCGCCTTGCGCAGCGGTCCGTACGCCCTGACGCTGGAGAAGCTCCAGGCCGCGCCCCACGGCATCGACCTCGGCCCGCTGACGCCCCGCGTGCCGGAAGTCCTGCGCACCCCCTCGGGAAAGATCGAGCTCGCACCCGCCCTGTTTCTCGACGATCTGAAAAACGCCGAGGCGGATCTCGCGGCCCCTGCTCCCGACCTGGTGGTGATCGGCCGCCGCGACCTGCGCTCGAACAACAGTTGGATGCACAATCTTCCCGTCCTGGCCAAGGGTCCGCGACGCTGTACGGCGCTGGTCCATCCCGCCGACGCCGCCCGCTGCGGCGTGACCGATGCCGGTTTCGCGCGCCTGATCGGCGCCAGCGGACATGCGGTCACGGTGGAAGTGAAGATCAGCGACGAGGTCATGCCGGGCGTGATCTCCCTGCCGCACGGCTGGGGCCACGACCTCCCCGGGATTCAACTGGAGGTCGCCGCCCGGCGGCCGGGCGCCAACTTGAACGCGCTGCTCGACGAGAACCTGCGCGATCCGCTCTCCGGCAACGCCATCCTGAGTGGGGTGCCGGTGCGTCTGGAGCCCGAAACGTCCTGAGCGGTAACGAATGTAGGTAGGTCGGCCCCCTCAGCACCCCTCGCTCCAGTGGCAGCGCGGTCCCCCTCCCCCTCTGCAGCGCGCCGCTGCTGCGTCTGCCCGCTGCCGATCCGGGACTAGTGCAGTGGGTCAGATGTTCTGAACCTTTGGCCCGTCTCTACTGTTTCCAAGGTGCAGGCCGCTTTGGCTTGCTTTCCCTGGTCCAGCCTCAGCTTTCTTTGGTCGATCCTCAGCTCTCCCGGGTCGATCCCCAGCTCTCCTCGGTCGATCCTCAATTTACCCTGGCTGGGCCGCAACTCCCCCTGGTCGAGCCTCAACCTGCCCTGATCGATCGGCTCCTTACCCCAGGGTGACCTCAATCCCTCCTGGGGAATCGTCAATCCGGCCGAGGGCAGATTCAACCCTGGACGGGGCGGATTGAAGCCTGAGTGGGGTGGATTGAAGCCTGAACAGGGAATCTTCGCTCTACAGAGGGCCGGCTTCGATCCCGAGAGGGGCGGCTCCGCCCTGCGGGCTCGGCCGGCCCGTCTCAACCCCGGCAGGCCCTCGCCGATCCGGTGGCGCAGGATCGAGCCAGCTACGTTCCACAACCGTTGAGACGCTCCGACGTGGCCGGACTCCGAGAGACCCTGCGCACATGGCTGGAGACGTCTCTACACAGGACCGGACCGAGGCTCCAAAGGTTCAGAACATCTGACCCACTACACTAGACTCCGGAGGCCCGCACCGAACCGGCGTCCTCGCCGGCGAGAGGGCCTCGCCGATCATCGCCCGCAGGAGCCACGGCGTCGGCTGCGGGCCGGCCGCACCACCGACGGAGGGGGCCATCTTAACAGTGTGCTGTCTCTGACCTACCATATACCTTCTAGCGGCCTTTTCGTAGAGCGAACCCTGAAACGGGCCGGAAAGAGGAGTCGACTGATGCTCGGTTCACAGACAACGACTGATCTAGCGGTGCTGGCTGAGCCATCTGAACAACGGCCCAGTCCATACGAGATCCTCCGGAGCATGCTTGTACCAACTCGGCAGTCCGTATTCGTGCTCGGATGCCTCGAGCGGCGAGTCACCCTCCTCCATCAGCAGATTCGCGCGCTAAATCTGGTCTATGCGCTGCACCAACTCGGATATTGTCACGGTAAAGAGATCGCCGTCGTGGGAGCCGGAGTCGCTGGCCTGACTGCTGCGGCAGCCTTTAGCAAGATACCAGGTTGCCGCGTCGCATTGTTGGAGCGCGAAGACCGGATCCTGCCTGTGCTCGACCGCGGCGAGAGTAGCGCCGAGCGATATCTCGACCCGGTCCTCTACGAATGGCCAGGCATTAAACCCGACAGCGAGACGTTTGATCGTTACCCGACGCCACTAACAAATTGGCCTTCAGGGTCGCAGAGGGAGGTTCTTAGTCATTTGAACACGGAATGGCAAAAGATCAGAAACGGCGTCAATGAAGAACTTAATGCACGCGATGTCCGCCTTACTCAAGATGGGCTCCGGCCGTCCCTTTCGTGGTACAGGGACGATACTCCTCACACACAGACCTTCGACCTCGTGGTGCTTGCGCTCGGATTCGGTGCTGAGCGATCAATGCGACCGCTAGAGCTCCATCCGTATTGGGAAAGAGATGATATCGCCTACTTAGCGATGCAAACCGGGTCATTTCTTGTGTCCGGCGCTGGCGATGGCGCATGGACCGACCTGTTCCGTCTAGCCATCCCCGGTTTTCGCCAAGCCGACTTGAAGCACAAGTTCCTTGACCTCGTGCCCAGAGATGTGTGTCGTGACTTAATAAAAAGTGAAAACCGCGCGTTACGAGATCAGATTGTCGGTTGTGATCCGGACCAGTTCTTGACAGAGACTTACCTGAAAATGGACACGCCGCCCCGACTTTTAGAAGCACTCAAGAAGGGCTGCAAGCAGGTACCTGGACGACGTATCGTTCTCAACGCGCCGCCGAGTTTCGTTTCCAGTGGATCGTTCATTGCTAACCGTTTCTTGGGATCGCGCCTGATCAAGGAGAAGTTTGTCGAGTTCTGGCCTGGTAGGATCGCCGCAATCGGACAACAGTTCGGCTCTCCGGTCTTGACCGTTGTGCTTGACACCGGCGATGTCGACACCTTCAATCGAGTCGTCCTCCGCCATGGCACCGAGCCCGCCCTAAAAAAATTCGACCCCGAGCTATACGCAGTCTGCGAACCCGTGCTGAAGCGAGTCGGTCAAATCGACCGTACCTGTCTGCCCTCCTGGGGAGATCGTGACTTCTTGGAGATCCTGAAGAGTGAGCCGCAGGGTTTGGGCACCTTTGACGAGCGGTTCCTTCCTTCCCTCGCTATCTCTGAGTACTTGGGTACTCTCGTGCAGCGGTCGGTCGACTGCTCAGCCGAGGAAATGGACAGTCGATGGAGCGATGTGCTGGTCACTGATACTGATCTGGCCATTGAACCGACCCCTCTGAGTGAGCTTCTCAATCTGGAGGAGCCGCTATTTGTCGTCTATGACCCATGGGATGCCGATGCGGTTCGAGAATGGATGAACGCCGTCGGTGCCAACGCCCATAAGGATTGGAGCTTCGTCGGACTCGAGAAAGGGTTTCTTCCGCTGATCTTGTCCGCATGGCGGCTCGACCATTACCGAGGTTCCACCTCCGACGTGTGGAGCCTCGTGGCTCGTATTGTGCAAGAGGTTTACGGAATCAAGGTCCGTGGTCAAGAGCTGAAGGCTTGGCCACGGCAGTGCGATAAACCCTGGTTGATTGTACTCGACGGGGATCTTCTCGATAGAGATAGGCTTGGAGAAATTCACTCCTGGCTTAAAAGGGAAGTCGGATCTCAGCACGGCACCAAATGGATCGTGGTCGAGGTGAGCCGAGAGGACGCGCTTGTGGATCGAATGCGCAGCAGCCGGTTTGCTCGCTTCGTTCCGCCCGGTAACCAGACTTCGATGTCTGAGGACCAAGTGCTGCCGGCTCCTAAGCGTCTTGCTCAGATATTGGCGGGGCATGAGGGCGAGCGCATACCTGATGCCAGACTCTTGAACGAGATCCTGGAGGGGCTCGCCAACGAGATTCTCTGGCGCGATAAGTTGCCGCCCAAGGCAACTGTTCTCGAGATGATGTTCGGCGAGTATGCTCGCACGCCTGAGGAGATTCAAACGGCGTTGGAGTGGCTTATAGATAATAGAGTGATTTCACAACAGTTTTTGGCTAATCCCTTCCAGCAGCATCTGGCTCCCGACGACCCGCGCTTGAGAATTTCTGATGCGTCCTTGGCTTGGCATCTGGCTACGCTTTACCTTGCGGGTCACCCTGATCAACTCAAGATGCGTTTGGGAAATCTTCCGATGCAGCCGAAAAAGGCGCAAGTCGTCGCGGCGGCTCTTCATATTCTCCAGCAGAGGGGCGATCCACTGGAAGAGCTGCTCGGACCCTTGTCCGCGCTGCGGCCCGATAATACCAAGCGGTTTCGGGCGGAGCTACTAGCTGCTGAAGTGGCGCTTCCAGGACAACGGTCGGACGAAGTCTTGGAGATCTTATTTTCTAACCCGGCTGGTGGGCCTCTCGACTGGGAGCTTGCTGGGCGTTTGGCGAGACTATATGAGCCCGTCCGCGAGCGCCTGAAGTCTTTTACCGAGGTTCCGAAGGAAGGACGTTCAATATTCCCGCGAATGTTGAACGCGATTGGGGCATTGTACCAAGCCGGCCTAGCGAAGGACGCACGAGAAGCGGCAGTTCAGCTTGCGACCTCATCAACACTGCCCTCTGGGGTTCGCGTGAATGCGGCCGAGCTCGCGGCCAAACTCGAGCCGAGCCAATCATCCGGCGAGTTCCACGAGATTCTTCAAACGCTGGCACAGTCGACCCAGGGGGAAGGCGAGGTTCGCTTCCGGGCCGCCTGTGCCCTGAATAGAATCGGTGGCCTTGTTGAAAGAGAGTGTGCGAAGAAGGTCTTCTGGGAGCTTTTCGCCGCCGGACCCAGTGAGGTGCGGCATAAAGCGTACACGAGGTTAATCGGGATGGGGGCACACCAGGATGACCGGGAAAGAATGGAGAGCTTACTGTGGGGAATCGCGGCGCCGGAGGGCGGACATGAGGTGACCGAGCGAATCTGGGCAGCCAAACGGCTTGAGGACGTCGGTGTTGGTAAAGGTCTGGGTTCCATTTGGCTGGCAATTAGTGATGTTGACTCGCTGAAGTTTGCGGACCGAATCGAAGCAGCCACTTGGGCGTTGCGCTGCCCGGGCACTCGCGATGCCAGCATTAGCCGTTTGGAGGGCTACGTGGTTGACGGTGCATTGCCTGCGAGCGATCGGGTCCAAGCCGCTCGGCTGTTATACGAGACAGCACTCATCTCAGACGATGAGCGCCACCAAGCCAACCCGCTGCTCAAGAGGAGGATCTTGACCAAGCCGGTTGTTGATGCGCTACAAGGAATCGCGGCTGAGCCCACCAATCCCGGCGACCTTCGGGCTGCAGCCGCCGCGATTCGAGCCTTAAGCGAATCCACGGACGCTGCGGGGGAACTACTCCGGCTTGGTCACGTATCCGAGGGAGCTTTACGAATCGGCTGCTCGAATGAGCTCGTGAAATTAGGCAAAGAGAACTATGCCCGGCGGTTGCTTCTCGAGCAGATTCGAGACGGTGTCGCTACGCCGGAGATTCGCGAGCAAGCTCTGTGGAGGCTCGGTCATCTTCGCCAATGGGAAGACCTGATCGCCGCGTGCGAGCTGGGAGAAATCGAGGGCTCGGCGCTTGACACCTTATTCATGGTCTTCGCGGAGCTAGGCGTCGGGCAAAAGAGCGAGCCGATCGTCAAACGGATGGTGCTTGAGGGTCCACCATGGACTCATTCTCGGCACGATCAAATCACACGATGGGCGACGAATTCGCGCGAAAGCGAGAACCTGCGGGCCGAACTGGAGGGCTGCGGCGCTTCTCCCCAACAGCTCGCCTTCTTTCGGCTCACGTCGTCTTCCTAGCCGGCCACACAGCCAGGCCCATCTCGTATTCGTTGTTGCCGACGAAGACGAACGGCGTCCGGCGGACAAGGGCTTCCTCTCCCTCTACGTGGCCTACCGCACCGGTCGGCTCGGGCTCCTGCGCCTCGGCTGGAACGCCCTCTTCGGTGACAGATCTTTCGCATAAAGTGCATCCAAGGGGGAAAGTTGAGCTTGTCCGGCTGCCCGAAGAGCACGATCGGAACCGAGATCAGGGACTCGCTGCCGAAGTACTGGCGGGCGTTGCCGGCGATGGTATTGGCGACCTCGCTCACTAGGTCCTCGTGGTCGGAGCGGCGCCTCAGAAACAGGATTCAGTGCAGGCCGTCGCAGGCGTCCGCCCGTGCGAGAAGAAAGGCCCTTTCCCGCTCGTTGCGGGTAAGCGCGGCCGCAGCCTCGGCCAGTCGGCCGGCCCGGAACAGGAAGTCGCCCCGCGCCGCCGGCAAGGGCGCATAGTGGCGGAGGGCGTCGGCGCCGATCTCGTCCACCAGCCGGAGGCCCGCTTCGGGCCCGAAGGCCATGCTGTGGGCGATTGCGCGATTGAGATCGACTACGGGCGAGGGCGCCACGACGCGCAGCCGGTCATAGAGCGCGGCGATGCGCGGCCGGTCGGTCTCGGCGGCTTGGCGCGCGCGGGCGTGGCAGGCGGCGAGGGCGGCTTGCAGCACATAGGGGCCGTCGCCGCCCAGCGCTTCGGCGCGGGCCAGCGCATCGAGGCACCGGCGGATCAGCAGATGGTCCCAGCGCGCGCGATCCTGCTTCGATCGCCTGGTGCCAGGAATCCCGATGGCGCTTCGTTAGGAGGCGCGAGCCGGCGGGAATTGTGTCCTCTGTGGCCGGAGGTGCGGGGGTAGAGGATCACGGTGTAGTATTGATGGGGAGGTTCTCCATGGCGCAGGCGTCGATCGAAGAAGACCGTCTCAAAGAGCTGCTCAAGGCCGCGATCGTCGAGGTTCTCGAGGAGCGGCGGGAATTGGTTCGTGACGTTTTCGAAGAAGCTTTGGAGGATGTGGCGCTCGTCCGTGCGATCGAAGAGGGAGAGCAGAGCCCCTTTACCAGCCGAGACGAGGTTTTCAAGCTGCTCGGGCGCGCCGAGTGAAGGTCCTTTTCCGGGAGAGCTTCGCCCGGGATCTGCGCCGGATCGAAGATCAGGATGTCCAGCGAAGAATCCAGCGGGCGGTGGAGTCGGTCGAACAGGCCGAGAGCCTGCTCGACATCCCTCATCTGAGACGTCTCCGCGCCAAGGGCCGGTATCACCGCATCCGTGTTGGAGATTACCGGCTCGGCCTCACCGTCGATGGAGACAAGGTCTGCTTCGTCAGAGCTCTGCACCGGCGCGAGATCTACCGGTACTTTCCCTAGAGCGGCTCCCGCTCAGCCCGCTCCGAGCCGCCTGAGCCGGGCGAGATCGGACTGCCAGGACCGGCGCTCGCGGGCCTCCCGCTCGAACAGCTCTTCCGTTTTGCTCAGGATCAGGGTGTACGGCCGCCCTGAGTGCCGGGTTTCGTGGCGCACGGGGAGCTCGGAGGCATCGATCCGTTGATGAATGTGTCTCCGACTCTGTTCGGCGAGCGGCCATTCGAGCCGCTGGCGGACAGGATCGGCGAGGAAGGCGCCCAGCCTGCTGCAGAGCTCGCAACGGCAGCCGTCCGGAAGGGCGATCGACCAGTCGCCCGCGCTCCGCGCCGGCCGGGCCAGCCGGGCCTCCAGCCGCCCGATGCAATGTTGCGCCAGGGCCGCAAGCGCAGGCGCGGCCGATCTCCCGGGCTGCGCTTTCTCCTTCGCGGCCGCCCGCACCACCTGCACGAGGCAGGGGAGCAGCGGCTCGTTCTCGGCGGTGCACAGGGCTGCGACGACCTCGTCCCGGAAGTCGTCCGCCAATGCTGCTCCAGCGCTCCCGAGAAGGCCGTGGAGCGGCGCGGAGAGTGCCGCCACCGCCTTGTCCCGCAGGCTCGGCTGCGCTTGGCGCCGCGCCTCGCCGATCACCACCTGCAGCTTTTCCCACCGGTCTCGCAGCAGCAGCCGCGCGACGGCCGGTCCCACGGCTTCGTCGGCGGCGCGCAGGGCTTTGCAGAGGCGCGGCAGCGCGGCGAGCCAAGAGAGCCGCTCTCGTTCGTCGAGCCGCGGGCCGCGATGGCGGTCGCCCGACCAGGCGGAGAGCAGTTGCCCCCACCAGCTCTCGCCGTAGCGCCTGGTCAGGGCGACCAGCGGCGGCGCCTCCCCAGGGGTGAGCGCCTCGACCCGGAAGGGCTGGAGCAGCGACGCCGCCAGCTCCGGCGTCGCGAGGCCGTCCGCCACCCGGAGGGCGCTGCCGAGGAGGCCGCGGCCGTCCTCGCGGTAGGCGACGCCCCCCCAGAACGGCAGCAGCGACGCCGCGAGCTCCCTGGCCTCGGGTACCCCACCGGCCAGGATCCGCTGCTCGAGCGCCCGGAGCGCCCAGGCGGGCGAGGCTTCGGACCGCACGGCGAATGCGCGCTCGCGCGGCCACAGCACGAGGGCCGCCCGCCGGTACCAGCGGTCCATGGTGTTGCCGTAGTTGCCCATGTTCCCCTCGTACTCGGAGGCATAGGGCGCGAGGTCCGACGACGGGGTCGAACAGCACACCTCGTCGCCGGACACCCGCGAGACGATCGGCAGGGCTTCTTCCTCTGCCGGCCCTGCCGGGTCGACCCAGCGGGCCAGCGTGATCTCGCCTTCGATGAAGTCGCCGAGCTCGTAGGCGTCCGGATCGTCGGTCGCGGCGTCGTCCTCTGACCATTCATCGTCCTCGTCGCGCTCCCAGTGGCGGTTCCGGCCGCTCCAGGGCTCGTCCCAACCCGGCTCCCTGCAGTCCCATGTCTCATGGATCTCGGCGAGCGCGAGCATCAGCTCGCAGCCGCAGAGCTCCGCCGCCGCCCGGAGCGCCGCCGCCCGGGCGCCGTCGTTCCCCTTGAGGCGCTGCCAGGCGAGGCCGTGCGCGGTGTACTCGTGATCCAGAAGGTAGACCAGGCGGTTCGGCGGCTGCGCCGGCTGGCCCTCGTCCCGATACCTCCGGGAGGGGCGTGGTGTCGCGAAATGATCGCGCAGGCACCGGGCGAGGGCGTCGACCGTCGCGGGCTCGGCGGCGGCCGCTGCGAGCGCGGTCTTGCCCGGTCTTGCCCCCCCGAGGATCAGGTTGTAGGTCAAGGCGAGCCGGTAGCCCTCCTTGACCGGTTGGACCTCGTGCCGGCAGTCGGCATAGAAGGCGACGAAGGAGAGCTGCCGGCGGGAGCCACGGTCGACGACCTTCTGGCCCTGGTGCTCGACGACCAGGGCGCCGCCCTTGAACGAGGCCGGCAACGTCACGACAAGGGTGCCGACCATGGCATCGGCCTTCTCCGAATCCTGGTGCGGCAGGAAGAACTGGCCCGGGCCATAGACCAGGAAGGAGTGGAGCTTGGCCTCGAGCCGGCAGCCGTCGGCCAGCCCGAGATCGGCGCGGAGCTCTTCGAGCACCGGCAGGAGCGTCCGGTTCCACCGCCGGCGGTCGATCTTCACCCGGCTCCTGGGAATCTCCCAGGTGTCCCGGACTCGCCGGTCGAGAAGCGTCTTCTCCCCCCGTCCATAGCGAGCGGGCCGGGCGAGCCGGCAGAGCCTCTCCGCCTGAGCCCGCGAGACGGGAAGGCAGAGCCGTCCAAGCCCCTGCACCTCCATCTGTAGGTCCTCGGCCGTCGCCGTCCGCCGGGCCGTGAAGCACCCGGGCGAGCCGACCGCGCCGAGGATCTCGCCGATCCGCTCGAGGTTGTCGACCATCACAGCACCTCTCCAGGAAACTCGCCGTCCATTGTCGACTCCATGTAGGTATCTTAGTTTGGTTGGAAACGTGTCTCGGTCTTTCCGGCAGGAGAAAAATGCCCGGCATCCGGATTATATGCCAATCGCTGCCTGCTGGAGGAGAGGGACAGCGGAGCAGCCGGGACGACTGCGGCCAGCGCGATTTCCGTTTCGGAACGGCCGGCGCTGGTCCATCCCGCCGACGCCGCCCGCTGCGGCGGGGCCGGTGCCGGCACCGCCCGCCTGATCGGCGCCGGCGGACATGCTCACGTGGGCCGCACGTTCGCGCTGAGCGTCGGGTACAATGAGGGGCTTCGAGATGCCGCTGGCGCCTGCCAGAACAGCGCTCCTGGAAGCCAGACCGGCCCTTGAATCAGCTCCGTTGGAGGTTTTTCATGCAAAAGGTCAGCATCGTCTACTGGGAAGAGGAAGGGGGCTGGCTCGGGTACATTCAGGAGTACCCGGATTACTGGTCGCAGGGGGAGAACCTTGACGACCTCAAGGAGCACCTCAAGGATTTGTATGAAGACCTCACCAGCGGTGTGATTCCCGGGATACGCAAGGTCGGGGAGCTCATGGTCTCGTGAAGCGAGCGGACCTGATCAAGTCGATCCAGGGAATGGGCTGCGTTCTGAAATGAATGACCACACAAAGCCCGCCAGGTCAGCGGCGTAAGTCGAAGCCGTAGACGGCGCTCGGGAAGCTGAAACCCCACAGGAAAAGCCGAACGGAATTATTCGGCTGGCACCGGAATTATTCGGCTGGCACCTGTTTCGGGGGCCCGGGGGCCTGACACTGGCGCAGGTCAAGGCCGCACCTCACGGCATCGACCTCGGCCCGCTGGCCCCCCGCGTGCCGGAAGTCCTGCGCATCCCCTCGGGAAAGATCGAGCTCGCGCCCGCCCTGTTTCTCGACGATCTGAAGCACGCCGAGGCGGATCTCGCGGCGCCTGCTGCCGACCTGGTGGTCATCGGACGCCGCGACCTGCGCTCGAACAACAGTTGGATGCACAATCTTCCGCTCCTGGCCAAGGGTCCGCGACGCTGTACGGCCCTGGTCCATCCCATCGACGCCGCCCGCTGCGGCGTGACCGATGCCGGTACCGCGCGCCTGATCGGCGCCAGCGGATATGCGATCACGGTGGAGGTGAAGGTCAGCGACGAGGTCATGCCGGGCGTGATCTCCCTGCCGCACGGCTGGGGCCACGACCTCCCCGGGATCCACCTGGAAGTCGCCGCCCGGCGCCCGGGCGCCAACCTCAACGCGCTGCTCGACGAGAACCTGCGCGATCCGCTCTCCGGCAACGCCGTCCTGAGCGGCGTGCCGGTGCGGCTGGAGCCGGAAAACGGCTGATCAGGAACCAATGTTAGGTATCCCCCGGCAGAACGTCCGCTCGGCCACCTTGCCGACCACCCTCACGTGGTCGCCAGCGTGGAAGCCTTCGAGGTCGCCGGTCGAACGGCTACGCCGTCCAGCCAGCCCCAACGAACGCCTCGCGAACAGCTCCGGCTGTGGCCGATCGATGGTGCGCGTTCAGGTGGAGAGCGCGTACCAGCAGGCTCGAAATCTCAGCCGGGCAGTCGGGCCGTGCCGTGCGGATGTCCGGTATCTCTTCTCTAGCCATCCTGCGCACCGCCACCTCTAAGGACATCCCGGCGAAGGGGTGCCGGCCCGCTAGGGCTTCCCAGAGGACGAGGTGGAGACTCCAGAGGTCATGCGTCGGGGATGGCAAGGCGCCCGCGAGCGCCTCGGGCGCCATGTAGAGGGGCGTGCCCACGACCTGCCCAGTGAGCGTCAGGCGGAGCTTTTCGTCAGTGATCGCAGAAATGCCCGGATCCAGTGCAGGCACCTCGAAATGGGCCTCCTCGTGCAGGCGGGCGAGGCCGAAGTCGAGCAGCTTCGGGACACCTCCGCCGGTAAACCCGATATTGCTGGGCTTTACGTCCCGATGCAGGAGGCCTTTGTCGTGCATCGCCTCCAGCGCCCCCGCGAGATCCATCCCCAGACGGAGCACTTCCCGGGGTGCCATGGGCTCGCCCAGTCGGCTGGCCAGGCTCCCACCGGCGAGATACTCCACCACCAGAATCGGCACTCCCCTCCAGGTCTCCGCTCCGAAGATCAGCGCCAGGTTGGGATGGAGAAAGCCCGCCATCGAGCGCGCCTCGCGCCGGAGACGCTGCAGGGCCTCGGAGCCCAGGCGTGGCAACGTCTTGAGCGCCACCTGCCGGCCCAGGGCGAGGTCGGTCGCCCGGTAGACGACTCCCATCCCGCCCTCGCCGAGGACCTTGTCCAGGCGAAACTTGCCGGCGAGCTCGTATGGAATGGAGGCCGAAGCGAGCGGCCGCCTACAGGCGCAGAGGCCCTCGGCGCGTGGCGCGACATGCCCGCATCGGCGGCACTCTCCCGCCGGCTCCTCCACTGCGTCCAGCCCCCGGTCTCCGAGGCCGGCCACATTCTCCAGCGCCAGCGATGCTGCGGCAGTCAATGCAGTGACGGCCTGCTGCTCGTCTCGCGTGTAAGGCAGCCCGGAGCGCTTCGGCCCCAGGACGAACAGCGCGACGGTCTCTCCCCGCGACGAGGCGAGGGGCACGATCAGTTCGGGATCGGCTTCCGTGATCCAACTGCGATCCTCCGCGGTCAGCAAGCCCAGAAGGGAGCCGCGGTCCTCCACAGAGAGCGAGAACGGCTCCGGCGAGACCTCCTCCGCAAGGCGTACCAGGCTCGAGGACGCCGCAAGCGGGCGCGGACCGCTCGCGATGGCCGCGTAGCTGCTCCGCGCCGGGTCGCGCAGCAGTAACACCGAGCTGCGCGGCGAGACAAGGTCGTCGAGCCGTTCCTGGACCAGCCGCTCTAACTCGCCAATCGTGCGGACGTTCTGGGCGTCACGGCTGAACGATGCCAGAGCTAGAGCGGGGTCCTTGCTCCGGCCGACGAGCACCTCCTCCACTTGGTGCAGGAAACTCCCGCGCAGCGGATAGCAGGCCCAGAAAAGGACCGCGAAGGAGAGCGGGAGCAGAACGCGGTCGTCGGCCGCGACCGCGAGAAGCTGGGGACGGCGCTGCTCGAAGAGACGCAGCAGGAACAGGCAGGTTGGGAGTGTCGCCAAGACGAGGGCGCCGCCTCTCGACAGTGCCAGGCGTGCCGCTTTGCGCAGGATCAGACGAACACCAAGCAAGCTACGTGCGATCACGGCGTAGGTCATCAGCGATGCCATGAGGAGTTGGAGGTACATCCCCGTCGCACTGAGCCAGGAGTTTCCTTCCTTCGGCAAGAACCAGAGCGCCCCCCACGACATCAACCAGACTGCCAGGCCCGAGAGGAACAAGCGCACGCGGCGCCGCTCGTCGTCGCTTGCCTGCCGGCTGCGCTCCCAGGCGACGAAGGGTACGGGCAGGCAGAGCAGCAGGACCCACCTCAGACTGTAGTAGCTCACCGCAAAGTGTGCCAGTTGCGAGAACACGTTGACCGAGAAGAGCACCAGCCCCAGGGTGCCGCTCGCCCAGACTGCCGCTTGGACTAGGGGGGCCCAGCGATCCAACCGCAGGACACGTGGGAACTCACGGGTGAACCTCCACAGCAGAAAGGGGAGAAAAGCTTCGGGCAGGAAGAGTTTCGGGGAGAGCACGGCGGGCCACCACCCCGAAAAGATCGACCCCGGCTCGGACATGAGAGGCGACAATGCATAGGCCGCTACGCTGAGGAAGAAGCCGGTCAGTGAGAGTGTCCGGGAGTCCTGGCAGGCGGCGCGCGCCAGCACCACTCCGACGCCGGCATAGACTAACGAGTAAAGCAACAAGGGCAGTAGCCCCGTCCGCTCAGCAGCCGGTTCCGACAACCTCCCGATGAGTCCCCAGAGCCCACAGGCCACCTGTAAGCTGGCAAAGGCAAGCAATAGGCGGAGCCCGAACGTCGACCCTCCCCAGGCCCTTGCCTCGCCGACTGCGCCAGCTTCCGCCTCACTCGCCGGCGACACCCGCCTGTCCTTGGCGAGCGCCTGGATCAGACGGAGCCCAGCCACCTGTTTCGCCTCGGGCAGTCCGGCGAGCTGCCGTTCGACCTCTCCCCAGTCGACAGTCTCGCCGTCGGCTACGGCCGACGCGACCTGTTCCAGGAGCCGGGCTGCCCTAGACAAGGTGGACCTCCTGGGCCAGGCGCAGCAGCGCCCGCCGGACCGCGACCCGCGCCGCGGCGGGCGAGGCGCGCTCGGTGGCGAGGGCGAGCTGCTCGTAGTTGAGTCCCAGCTCGATGCGTCCCACAATCAGCTCCTGGTCGCCAGGATCCAGCCGCGCCAGGGCCTCGCGGTAGCGCTCGGCGTTCTCGCTCGCCATGGCGCAATCGAGCGGCGAAGTCCCCGGATCCGCGAAACCGGAGCCAGCCTCTTGTGAGGCCTCCACCAGCCCAGCCCTGCGGACCTCGTCACGGATGCGGTTGCGGATCGACTCCCGGAGATAGGCGCGTAGCGCCCCCTGGCGCCTCGGCTCGACCTGGCCCATCCGCTGGAAGAGATTGAGGAAGGCATCCTGAACGAGGTCTCCGGTGTCCATGCGCCGTCGGGCCCAGGGAGGAAGCCGCCGTCGGGTCCAACGCTGCAGGCTGGGCAGGAGCCGGGCGAACAGCCGGCTGAGCGCACTCAGATCACCCACCCGGGCACGGACGAAGAGGCGCACGGAGGTCGAAAAGCGAGAGCTTGCGGGGGATTGGTCTCCCGGGTGCCGGCTGGTAGGCAAGGAAGCCCTCTCTCGTCCGACGAGCTTTCTGATTCCAAGCTCACTCGCTGGCTGCTGAAGCACCACCGATGTTAGCGGCACCGAGCTTTCGGAGTCAAAGAAAGCCGGCGTTCGGGTGTGGCGCGAGGCGAGCGGCTTCAGCACGAAACCACCCCTTCCCCCTCCAGAGTGGCCCTTAGCCTGGCGAGACACTGCTCCAACCTCCTGTAGAGCCGGCGGTCGTCGATCTCCAGCACCGAGGCGATCTTGCGCACCGTCAACCCGTCCTGGTATCGCATCCTGAGGATCAGTCGGTCCCGGCCCGGCAGCTTCCGCAGGGCCCTTGCCAGTGAGCCCGTTGCCTTGCGCAGCTCCGCCTTTCGCTCCCGTTCCAGGATTCGCTCGTCCGCGCTCGCTGCCGACGGCAGGACATGGAGCACCTCCTCCCCTTCCTGGCGCGGACGCCGCCGGGCTCGAATCCTGCCGGCAAACGCGATCAGCTCGGCGCGCAAGGCGATGCCCCGCCGGCGCTGCAAGAACTCCAGGGCGTTCTCCAGAGAGTGGCCGTCCCGCGAGATCAGACGGTCCAGCTCCATGGCATCCTCGCCGAGTCGACGGGCTTCAGCGCAGGGACGCCACTTCCCCCACGCCTCGGTGCGGAAGTCGAGGAACAGCCGGTGGACGCACGTGGTGAGGAATGTCCGCAAGCTGCTCCTGCCCCGGAAGCCGCGGAAGATCCGATGCTCGCCCTCCACCATCTTCAGCCAGACATAGGAAGAAAACTCCTCCGCCTCCTCGGCTCGCAGACAATGGCGGCGGGCAACGTGTCGGATCAGGTCCTGGATCAGGTCGAGGTTGGACTCGAGCAGCTGCCGCGCGGAAGGCTGCGATTCGGTCATGTCATCCCTCCTTCATACCTGGAACGAACGGAGGGCCGGATCGGAACAGGTCACGCGAGCCGCCGCCGTTATGAGCCGAAGCTGTTCGGCTGGCACCTCTGACCCGGTCCGATCAAGGCCCCGGCCAGTCGGCCGGCGCCGTCCGGCCCGGTGTGCGCCCGGAGCCGCGACGCCTGGATCTCCATCAGGGCCAGGAGGCCGAGCACCTCGGCATCCTCGGGCATCAGCCCGGCGCGACGGCGAGGCCCTTCACTGTAGCTATGAGCACGGTACTCACTGGCGAAGAATCTTCGCCATGGCCTTGCCCTTGGGTATCTGTTTACCGCCCCTGACGCCCCCTTCCCGCTGGCATCGTGCCTGCGGCACGTCCGGAAGGACTTGAATCTCCTTGGCAGGCATGCTGTCGAGTCTCGCGTAGTTCCGTGGTCAGTTTTTCGGATTTTTTCGTGGCGGAGATGAGCGGGAAGGCTGGAATCCCGGATTCTACCGGGTGACGGTGGAATCCGGGATGACCTGAGGACCTGAGGT
>Ga0307506_10000158_pt1 | contig 23193 bp, 24 predicted proteins | sample 25_S_MG_FD_202175 | JGI IMG/M metagenome (GOLD analysis project Ga0307506, IMG submission 202175) | Soil microbial communities from Populus trichocarpa stands in riparian zone in the Pacific Northwest, United States - 25_S | ecosystem: Environmental > Terrestrial > Soil > Riparian zone > Trees... | reverse complement strand
ATCGCCGCTTCAATCTCGGATTGCCAGCCATCGCCTGCCGCAATCTTTCGATCCTCCCAGACCTCAAGCAAGCCCTCTACTTGAAGAACTTTCAGTTGGCGGACAAGGAGGTCTTTCCACTCTTCGTCTTGGTGGCTGTAGCTGATGAAGACCGTCGGCGTAGTCATCTCGCCGGGAATCTTAGCGCGAGTCCATCTTTTCTTGTCTGCGCGTACGCCGACCTCCCGGATCAGCGCCCGGAGAAGTGCTGCCCGGAGAAGTGCCACTTCGCAGCCGCGACACCCTCTCAGGAGCCGGGCGTTGCACCTCCACGCATCGTCCACGGCAGACGGGCAGATCCGGCACCGTGCGCACGCCCCAGCGCGCCGCGGCGCCGGCGATCGGTGTCCACCGCCCGGCCAGCCCAGCTCTTCCCAGGTAGGGAGAAAGGCATCCCGTCCAGGAGGAGCCTGCAAACCCGCGCCCCACTGCGCCCGCCTCCCTCCGCTCCGCCGCACCCTTCCTCCTAGAGGCCGCCCTCTCCAGCCGTGGTGGCCGGAGCTGCGCGGTCCCGGGAGATCACATGCTTCGATTGCCCACGCGTCCCCTCAGCCCCGCCCTCGCCCTGATCGCCCTCGTCCTGCTTCTCCCTGCACTCGCGACAGCTCAGCCGCAACGGGAAGCCGTCCGCTCACCTGCAGAGCACACCGCGACCGCCGCCCCCAGCCTCTTCGCCGAGATCCGGAGCCTCCTCTCCATCCTCTGGGCCGAGAACGGCTCCGGGCTCGAACCGAATGGAGGCGCCACCTCCGGCGCGAGCGAGCCCAACGCGGCCACCACAGGCGACAACGGTTCCGGTCTCGAGCCCAACGGCTGATCAAGCTCGCGGGCCGGGCTGCCACCCGGCCCGCATTTTTGCAATCATCCTCGACGCAATGCCGTCTCTAAGCTATTCTTCCTCCGCAGAAAGAACTTTGAGAGGAGGAAATGCATGGAGCACAAGCATCTCGATGCCGCCGCCATGGAGCGCCTGCTCACCGTGGACAGATCCACCGAGCAAAACGAGCAGCTCTTCCATCTCCTGGCCGTCTGTCCCTCCTGTCACGAGGTCGGCGGTTTCGCCGACCTCGCAGTCCACGTGGCGGACCTGCTTCCGGGATCTGCGCCCTTTGAGGAGCCGTGGATCTACCAGCTCCGCGCCCTCGCCTGGGCAGCCCTCGGCAACGCCCGCCGAGTGCAAGGCGATCTCTCCGGAGCCGAGAGAGGCTTTGAGATGTCGGACTCCTGGTGGGCAGCGGGGACAGGGAGCACCGGAGACATCCTTGGCTACGAGCCCATCCTGCTCGATTTCAAGGCGCCTCTCCGCACGGTGCAGCGGCGCTTCCCTGAAGCTCTCAAGCTGCTCGACCAGGCCGTGGCGCTCTTCCTGGACGGCCAACCCGAGCACCGAGACCCTCATCTCGCCGGCCGAAGCCTCATCTCGAAAGCCTACGTGCTCATCGAAATGGGCTCCTCGGAATCCGCCATCGAAGTCCTGAAGAAAGCCGACGGCTGGATTGATCCCGAGCGCGATCCCCGCCTCGTCCTCTGCGTCCGCCACAACCTCGTCGACAATCTCTCCAAGATGGGTCGCCACGCCGAGGCCGCCGATCTCCTGCCAGACCTCCGCGCCCTGGCCGCCACCCAAGGCAGCGCCCTCGACCGTCTCCGCCTCACCTGGGTCGAAGGCCCCCGGGACAGGTGCCAGGCTCTTCGCAGCTTTGGAGCTAGTCCCAATACCGTTCGCTTAGCCGGTTTCGGCGGACCCTCACCCCCTGGCCCCATAGGCGCTAACTTTGGCCGCGGGAGCGTCCTTGCTTTCGTAGGGGCGGTCCATGGGATGCCGTCAGGCACCCCATGTGGCCGCCCTGGGTGGGCGGCCGTTGCGGACCAAGGCAAACTCTTGCAGGGCGGCCACGCGGGGTGCCTTCGGCATCCCGCGGACCGCCCCTACGAAAACCTCGGCGTGCCGTAAAAATTAGCGCCTATGCCCCCTGGCCCCCTCTCCCGGGAGGGTGTGAGTGCGGGTGGGAGAGGGGATGGGGGTGAGGGTCCAGCGAAGCCGGCTAATCGAACGGTATTGGCCTTAAGGCAGTCGCGCTTATCAACTATGTAGCTTGCATTCTACGCAAGGGCGCGAATGAAGTCGCCTAACACGTCCGCTCAAGCGGACGCCAGAGCCCGTAGCAGGTGCGCCGGAGGGGAGGTGCCTGCCCGGAGAGGTGCCACCTCTTCGCCTGACCCTGGCCGCTCGGCCGGCGGATGCTCCGCCGTCTGTACTCGTCCGTGGTGCCAACGCTTCCCCCTTTCCCGGTCGCCGGGTGCTCGATGGGAGGGGCCGCGGAGGAGGCCCACCCCTCTGCTAGAATCCTCCCCTATGAACGCCGCCAAAGAAGAAGTCCTGCGCCTCCTGGACCTTCTCCCCGAAGACGCCTCCCTCGAAGACATCCAGTACCACATCTACGTGCGCCAAAAGATCGACCATGGCCTGGAGGACGTCGAGGCCGGGCGCACTCTCTCCGAGGAGGAGTTTGACCAGCGGATGGCCAAGTGGCTCGAACCGTAAGGTGGTCAGAAGCAGCCACCCGCGATCTGGAGGAGGCTGCCGACTTCATCGCCCGCGACTCGCAGTACTACGCGGCCGCCTTGGTCCGAGACGCTCGCGCCACCGCCCGATCCCTGCGAACCTTGGCCGAGCGAGGACGGATCGTTCCCGAAGCGCGCTCCTCGAACGTCCGAGAGATCCCCGTCAAGAGCTACAGACTCATCTACTGGGTCGCTCCCGATGGTGTAACCCGCGATGAGGCCCAGGTGCTCGTCGCCACCGAAGCCGCCGGCGAGGGGATCAATCTTCAGTTCTGCTGGTTCATGGTCAACTACGACATTCCCTGGAATCCCGTGCGCCTCGAACAGCGCATGGGCCGCATCCATCGCTACGGCCAGGAGCACGACTGCCTCATCTTCAACTTCGTCGCGGTGAACACACGCGAAGGCCGCGTGGTTTCTGCCGGAATCGGTCAGCTCTCGGTTCAGGTTCTCGCTGCCTTTCAGGCCGCAGGACTGCGGGGCCTGTTGACCCAGGGCTGAGGCCCATAGGCCGATGCCCTGGGCAACAGGCCCCCAAGCCTTGCGGCCTGAAAGGCCGAGAGAACCAGAACGTTGAGCCGTCTTTCCGACGAACCTGTAGCGTCTACTCCGCCTCCAGCACCTCGCGGACCTTGGCGGCCAGCTCGCGTCCGCTGAAGGGCTTCTTGAGGAGCTGCGTGTCGGCGCGGGCGAGGCTCGAGCCTTCGGCGAGGCCGGCCGGATAGCCGGTGGCGAAGATCACTTTCATGCCGGCGCGGTCGTACGACATGCGCTCGGCGAGCTCGACGCCGGTCATGCCGGCCATCAGGATGTCGGTCACCATCATGTGGATCGGCCCGGGATGGCGGCGGCTGATGTCCAGCGCCTGGGCGGCGTCCGCCGCTTCCAGGACGTTGTAGCCATGGCCCTTGAGGATTTCGAGGAGAGGACGGCGCACGTTCTCCTCGTCTTCCACGAGCAGGATCGTCTCCCAGGCGCGCTTGCCGGCGCCGCCGTTCTCGCCCGCGGCCATCCGGCTGGAATCCTCGCCGCTGGGCAGATAGATGATGAAGCGCGAGCCGTTGCCGGGCTCGCTTTCGGCGGCGATCTGGCCGCCGCTTTGCGACACGATGCCGTAAGCCGTGGACAGCCCGAGGCCGGCGACTTCCGTGCCCTGCTTGGTGGAGAAGAACGGCTCGAAGACGCGGCGCCGTACGTCATCCCCCATCCCCGGGCCGGTGTCGGTCACCTTGAGCTCCAGATAGCGCCCCGGCGTGAAGCGCAACGGGTGGGTGAGATTGCCCTGGCGCACCTCGATCATGCGGGTCTCCAGGGTCACCTGGCCGCCCGCCTGCATGACGTCGCGGGCATTGGAGACCAGGTTGAGGATCGCCTGCTGCATCTGCTCGGGATCGACGCTGACCCGGTCGAGATCGGGGTCGAGATTCATCCGCAGCTCGATGCGGTCGCCGAGGACGCGCCGCAGCTCGTCGTCGAGATCGGTCAGAAGATGGTTGAGCTGCACCAGCTTGGGCTGCAGGACCTGCCGGCCGCTGAAGGCGAGGAGCTGGCGGGCGAGGGCGGCGCCGCGCTCGCCGACGCGCTCGATCTCGCGCAGGTGCTTGCGGGCGGGATCGTCCGGGGCGAGGCGCAGCAAGGCGAGCTCGGTCTCGCACGCCATCGCCGTCAGCAGGTTGTTGAACACGTGCGCGATGCCGCCCGCCAGCCGGCCCATCGCCTCCATGCTCTGGGCCTGGCCCGGTCCATCCTCGCTCTGCCACTGCACGCGGCGCGCCTCCAGAGTCTTTCCTCCGGCCGCGGCCTCCTCGCGTTGCAAGTCGTCCACGGATCGTAAAGCCAGGTTGTTGGGGTTGTGTGTGCGCATTGGGCCGCTCATTCCCCGGATCGACTCTCAGGCATGGCACCGAAGAGGACTTCGGGGAGCACAATCGTGCTATGCAGGTTTCGGTCCAGCTTGCTCAGGGAGGGGGGGCGCCAGCCCGCGCTGGAGGCGTTCGACGCACCGGCAGATCAGCTTGCGGATGCTGGTGGGGTGATAACCGGTGTGCGCGGCGACCTCGAGAGTCGACATGCCGAGGCCGAAGCGGAGCCAGAGGACCATGCGGTGGCGCGGGCAGAGGCTGCCGGCGAGGCTGTCGAGGTCCCAGAGCTGCTCGAAGCGCTCCTGGTGCGGAGGGAGCGGCTCGCTCAGGCTCTCCAGGATCGGCAGGTCGACGGCCTGGAGCGGATTGTTGCGCTGCCGTTTCCAGTACATCGCGCACTTGTTGCGCAGCGTGCCGATGAGCCAGGCCTCCCGCGTCTGGATCGAATCCCACTGGCAGAAAGCGGCGAAGAGGGTGTCCTGCAAGAGGTCCTCGGAATCGGGATAGGGGATCCGGTAGGAGGCGAGGACCTGCCGCAGCCGCGGCCGGAGCTGGTAGATCAGCTCCTCGAGCCCTTCTTCTCTGTCGTCTTCCCTGCCGTCGCCCGGTGTGCTCACCCGGTGACTTTATCACTTCTTTCGGAAAATCATCACACCGGATCAGAACATTCCGAGTTGTAACCGCGCTGCTTCTGTCATCATGGAGGGATTCCAGGATGGATCCCAGACCAATTCGACATCGGCGGAGGTAACGCCGGGCACTCCTTCGATCTTGTTCTTGACATCACCCGGCAGCGATCCGGCAACCGGACAGCCGGGCGAGGTGAGGGTCATTTTGACCAGAACTTCGCCGCCCGGCTGGAGATCGATGTCGTAAATCAGCCCGAGCTCGTAGATGTTGACCGGGATTTCGGGGTCGAAGACGGTCTTCAGGGCCTCCACGATGCCGTTCTCGATGTCCGTTTCTTCCATGGGATTCTCCTCTTCTGGGTGGAGTCACTCCGTGGAGACGGGGTGGTCCTTCTGCGCCAGCGCCGCCTCGAGGGTGTGCCAGGCGAGCGTGGCGCACTTGACGCGGATGGGGAACTCCCGCACGCCGGCGAGCACGGCGAGCTTGCCGAGCTGGTCCGCGTTGTCGGAGCCCTGGGTGAGCAGATTGTGGAAGCCCTTGAACAGAGCGTGCGCTTCCTCCACGCTCTTGCCCTTCAGGGCTTCGGTCATCAACGACGCCGAGGCGGTCGAGATGGCGCACCCCGAGCCCTGGAACGAGATGGCCTGGACGCGATCGTCCGCGATGTGCAGGTAGACCTGGACCCGGTCGCCGCAGAGCGGGTTGTGCCCCTCCGCCTTGCGGTTCGCGTCCGCCAGGGCGCGGAAGTTGCGCGGGTGCCGGTTGTGGTCGAGGATGATCTCTTGATAGAGGTCGCGCAGCGAGTTGTCAGGCATCAGCCGAAAATCTCCCTTACGTGGAGCAGGCCAGCGGCCAGCGCGTCGACCTCCTCAAAGGTATTGTAGAGCCCGAACGAGGCCCGTGTCGTCGCCGGCACGCCGAAACGCTGCATCACCGGCTGGGCGCAGTGGTGGCCGGCGCGCACGGCGATGCCGCGGCTGTCGAGGATCGTCCCCGCATCGTGGGGATGGACGCCGTCGAGCACGAAAGAGAGCACGGCGGCCTTGTCCGGCGCCGTGCCGACGATCCGCAGCCCCGGGATCTCCGCCAGCCGCTCCTCCGCCCGCGCCAGGAGCCTGTGCTCCCAGGCGGCGATGGCGGGGAGGCCGAGCGTGCCGACATAGTCGAGCGCCGCCGCGAGGCCGATGGCTCCCTCGATGAACGGCGTGCCGGCCTCGAAGCGGTGGGGCGGATCGGCGTAGGTGGTCTTCTCGAAGGTCACCACCCGCACCATGCCGCCGCCGCCCTGCCAGGGCGGCATGGCGGCGAGGAGGTCGGCGCGGCCCCAGAGCGCTCCGATGCCGCTCGGCCCGTAGACCTTGTGGCCGGAGAAGGCGTAGAAGTCGCAGCCGATCTCCCGCACGTCGACGGTGAGGTGCGGCACCCCCTGGGCGCCGTCGACCAGGACCAGCGCGCCGTGGGCGTGGGCCCGCTCGGCGATCTCGCGCACCGGGCAGACCGTCCCCAGGGCGTTCGAAACGTGGGCGACCGCGACGAGCCGGGTGCGCGGCGACAGCAGGCGCTCCAGCTCTTCGAGGCGGATCGAGCCGTCGTCGGCGAGGGGCGCCACGCGTAGCGCCGCCCCCTTCTCTTCGCAGAGCATCTGCCAGGGGACGATGTTCGAGTGGTGCTCCAGGCCGGAGACCAGGATCTCGTCGCCCGCCCTGACATTGGAGCGCCCCCAGCTCGCCGCCACCAGGTTGATGGCCTCGGTGGCGCCGCGGACGAAGACGATCTCCTGGGCCGAGGGGGCGTTGAGGAAGCGGCGGACGGTCTCGCGGGCCTTCTCGCGCAGATCGGTGGCGCGCTGGGACAAGGTGTGGACGCCGCGCTCCACGTTGGCGTAGCTCTCCTGGTAGCAGGAGGCGATGGCGGCGAGGACGGCGTCCGGCTTCTGCGTGCTGGCGGCGTTGTCCAGGTAGACCAGGGGCCGGCCGCGGATCTCGCGGGCGAGGATGGGAAAATCCGCCCGCACGCGTGCCAGGTCGTACTCCGGCGCAGGCGGGGCGGTAGAGATCGGTGTCTCCATCTCGGTCGTGGCTCGCAAGGGGCTTTTTCCCAGATGAGCTCAGACCGCCTGGCGGACGACCTCGCCCTGGGGCAGGCGGGCAAAGAGGAGCTCTTCCAGGTCGCGCCGCACGGGCTCGACCTTGATGCGCTCCACGACGTCGCTGGCGAAGGCGTAGGTCAGCAGGCTGCGCGCCGCCTCTTCGCCGATGCCGCGGGAGCGCAGGTAGAAGATCGCGTCGTCGTCGAGCTGCCCGACGGTCGAGCCGTGGGTGCATTTCACGTCGTCCGCGAAGATCTCGAGCTGCGGGTTGGAATTGGCGATCGCGTCGCGCGACAGGAGCAGGTTGCGGTTGGACTGCTTGGCGTCGGTCTTCTGGGCGCCCTTGTGGACGTAGATCAGGCCGTCGAAGACGGCGCGCGCCTTGCCGTCCAGCACGCCCTTGTACAGCTCGTGGCTGGCGCAGTGCGCCGCGGCATGCTCGACGCGCATGTGGGTGTCGACGTGCTGCCGCCCCTCGGCCAGATAGAGGCCGTTGAGGATGCAGTCGACTCCCTCGCCGGCGAGGACGGCGTTGATGTCGTTGCGCACCAGGCCGCCGCCGATGGAGATGGAGTGGGAGGACGGCACGCTGCCGCGCTCGGCGAGGATCTGGAAGGTGGCGACGTGGAACGCCTCGCGGCTCTCGCGCTGCACCTTGCAGTGGTCGACGACGGCGCCCGGGCCGGTGATCAGCTCGGTGACCGCGCAGGTGAAGTAGGCGCCGGTGCCGGCGTAGGTCTCCACCACCGTCACCTGGCTGGTCTCGCCGGCGACGATGAGGTTGCGCGGGAAGGACACGGTCATCTCTTCCCGGTCCTCGCCGGGCGCGGAGGCGAGGAAGAGCAGGTGGATCGGTCCCGCCACGGCCACGCCGCGCGGCACTTTCACGAAGGCGCCGTCGCTCAGGAAGGCGGTGTTGAGCGCCACGAACGGATTCACGTCGGTGGCGGCGCCCCCAAGATGCGGCGTCACCTCGCCGGGCCAGCGCTCCAGCGCTTCGGCGAGGCTGCCGGCGAAAACCTCGGCCGGCAGGCCGGAGCGGTGTGACAGGGCGGGAGCGAAGCGGCCGTCGATGAAGACGAGCTGCGCCGCGGCGGCGAAGGTATGGGGGAGGATCTGCTCGGGGTCGATCTCGGCGGACGAAGCCGGACCGGCTTCCGCGCGGACGAACCGGCCGCGGGCGATGGCGGCGACGTTGGTGAGCCGCCAGGCCTCCTGCTGCAGAGTCGGAAAGCCGAGGGCGGCGAAGCGCTCGATGCCCTGGCGGCGCAACGCCTGCACCGCCGCCGGCTGATCCGGGGAAAGCTCGCGCAGGAAGCGCTCATGCTCTATAAGCCACAGAGTCCCCGCTTCTGAACCAACGCTTGCAGTCGTCTGAGTTTCAGTCATGGTGGGCATGCTCGTCCCTCTCCCCGTCACGCCGTCACCGGCTGCGCGCCGACTTCCTGCTCGAGCCATGCATAGCCTTTCGCTTCGAGCTCCAGGGCCAGCTCCTTGCCGCCCGAGCGCACGATGCGGCCGTCGACCAGCACGTGGACGTGGTCGGGCACGATGTAGTTGAGCAGGCGCTGGTAGTGGGTGATGACCAGGAAGCTGCGGTCGGCCTGGCGCAGGGTGTTGACGCCGTCGGCGACGATGCGCAGGGCGTCGATGTCGAGACCGGAGTCGGTCTCGTCGAGCACCGCCAGGAGCGGCTCCAGCACCGCCATGTGGAAGATCTCGTTGCGCTTCTTCTCGCCGCCCGAGAATCCCTCGTTGACCGGCCGGCCGAGCAGCGACTCGTCCATCTGCACCAGCTTCATCTTCTGGCGCACCAGGGTGAGGAAATCCAGGGCGTCCATCTCCGGCAGGTCGCGGTGCTTGCGCACGGCGTTCAGGGCCGCCTTGAGGAAGTAGGTGTTGCTGACGCCCGGGATCTCCACCGGGTACTGGAAAGCCATGAAGACGCCCTCGCGGGCGCGCTCCTCGGGCTCCATCTCCAACAGGTCCTTGCCGTTGAACAGCACCTCGCCGGCGGTGACCTCATAGGCCTCGTGACCCGCGAGGACGCGGGCCAGCGTGCTCTTGCCCGAGCCGTTCGGGCCCATCACGGCATGCACCTCGCCGGCGCCGATCTCCAGGTCGATTCCGCGCAGGATCTCGTTGCCGTCGACCGACGCGTGCAGGTTCTTGATCTTCAGCATCATCTCTGTAGTTCTTTCTTTCGTGGGTGGTTGTAAATTAGCCAACGCTGCCTTCGAGGTTGATGGCCAGCAGCTTCTGGGCCTCGACCGCGAACTCCATGGGCAGCTCGCGGAAGACCTCCTTGCAGAAGCCGTTGACGATCATCGAGACGGCGTCCTCGGTGGCGATGCCGCGCTGGTTGCAGTAGAAGATCTGGTCTTCGCCGATCTTCGAGGTGGTGGCCTCGTGCTCCATGCGGGCGGTCGGATTCTGGACGTCGATATAGGGGAACGTGTGGGCGCCGCACTGGTCGCCGATCAGCATCGAGTCGCACTGCGAGAAGTTGCGCGCCCCGTCGGCGCCCTTGAGGATGCGCACCGCGCCGCGGTAGGTGTTCTGCCCGTGGCCCGCCGAGATCCCCTTGGAGACGATGGTGCTCGTGGTGTTCTTGCCGATGTGGATCATCTTGGTGCCGGTGTCGGCCTGCTGCCAGCCCTTGGTCAGCGCCACGGAGTAGAACTCGCCGACCGAGCCGTCGCCCTTGAGGATGACGCTCGGATACTTCCAGGTGATCGCCGAGCCGGTCTCGACCTGGGTCCAGGAGATCTTCGCGTTGGCGCCGTCGCACTTGCCGCGCTTGGTGACGAAGTTGTAGATCCCGCCCTTGCCGTTCTCGTCGCCCGGATACCAGTTCTGCACCGTCGAGTACTTGATGGTCGCGCCCTTGAGAGCCACCAGCTCGACGACGGCGGCGTGGAGCTGGTTCTCGTCGCGCATCGGCGCCGTGCAGCCTTCGAGATAGGAGACGTAGGCGCCCTCGTCGGCGATGATCAGCGTGCGCTCGAACTGGCCGGAGTTCTTGGCGTTGATGCGGAAGTAGGTGGACAGCTCCATGGGGCAGCGCACACCCTTGGGGACATAGACGAACGAGCCGTCCGAGAAGACCGCCGCGTTCAGGGTGGCGAAGAAGTTGTCCGTGTACGGGACCACCGAGCCGAGGTACTGGCGCACCAGCTCGGGATGGTTCCTCACCGCCTCGGAGAAGGAGCAGAAGATGATCCCCATCTCGGCCAGCTTGCTCTTGAAGGTCGTCGCCACGGAGACGCTGTCGAACACCGCGTCGACCGCGACGCCGGCCAGGATCTCCTGCTCGCGGAGCGGGATGCCCAGCTTTTCGTAGGTCCTGAGGAGCTCCGGATCGATCTCGTCGAGGCTCTTCGGCCCTTCGCCCTTCTTCTTGGGCGCCGCGTAGTAGATGATCGACTGGTAGTCGATCGCCGGGTAGTGGACGTTGGCCCACGTCGGCTCCGTCTGGTCGAGCCAGTGGCGGTAGGCCTTGAGGCGCCATTCGAGCAGCCACTCCGGCTCCTCCTTCTTGGCGGAGATGAAGCGGACGACGTCCTCGCTCAGCCCGGGGGGCAGGTTGTCCGACTCGATGTCGGTGATGAAGCCGAACTTATATTCCTGCGCGGCAAATTGCTCGATGGTTTCTGTCGAAGTCTGCATGTCTCTCCTCTACTCTCCTGCTACTGGGCACCCGCAAAGACGCCGCGTCCGCCGCCCAGGGTGACCAGCTTGGGCGCCTTCGGCTCGGCCAGCTCCGCCAGGGTGATCCCTTCGAGCGTTTCGCGCAGCGCCGTGTTGATGCGGTGCCAACGCCCCTGCACGCCGCAGAACGGCGCATGTGTGCAGCCGCTGTGCTCGTCGATGCACTCGGTGATGGCGATCGGGCCTTCGAGGGCCGAGATCACCTCCGCCATCGAGATCTCCTCCGGCAGCCGCGCCAGGCCGTAGCCGCCCTTGACGCCGCGGTGCGAGACGAGGATTCCCTCGCGCACGAGCAGCTTCAGGATCTTGCTCACCATCGGCAGCGGCAGGCGTGTCTCGGCGGCCAGATCGGGAGCATTCACCTGGCGCTCCGGCGCCGCCGCCAGGAAGGTCAGCAGCACGATCCCGTAGTCTGTCTGTTTGGTGATCCGGATCATCTTGCCCCAGGAATCTAAACAGTACCGATTCGGTACGAATTCCAGGGCATGATAGCAGGGGAGCCCGGATTGTCAACCGGATCAGTGCTGGGTGGGCTCGCCCGCGATCTGGCGGCGGAGCTCGGCCTCGAGAGCGTCGGGGGGAATCGGCTTGACGAAGACGGCGGCGCAACCGGCCTCCCGCGCCATCGTGTGAGCGCTCTCCACGTCGTGGGCGGTCATGACGACGATGGGGATGGAGCTGGTGCGGGAGCTCTTCTTGAGCAGCCGCGTCGCCTCCCAGCCGTCGATGATGGGCATCGAGAGATCCATGAGGATGACGTCCGGCCGCAACGCCAGAGCCAGATCGACGGCGCCGAGCCCATCGCCCGCGGTGACCACCCGGAAGCCGCGCAGCTCCAGGTACTCCGCGCACAGCGCGCGCCCATGGACGACGTCGTCGACGACGAGCACGAGGGGAAGCTCGGTCTGGGGGATGGGCAGGCTCTGGATGCTCTCGAAGTCCTGGTTCATCTGGCTCATGGGATCAAAGGCTCCTGTGCCGAGTCCCGAACGGTGCGTGCGGTGACTGGTCGCAGGGAGTCTCTGCAAGGACGATTCCAGGTTGAGCGCCCCGGCATCGCGCCCGGGGCGGAGAGGATATGATCCGAGGGGATAAAAAGCCGGCCGACGGTATGGCGATACTGTACAGGGGGAAGAGCATGGGGGACTCGTTCACGAATCTCGTGTTTCACCTGGTGTTCAGCACGAAAGACCGGATCCCCCTGATCAGGGATGAGTTTCGGGGCAGCCTCTACGAGTACATCGGCGGGATCATCCGCGGCCAGAGAGGTACGCTCCTGGAGATCGGCGGTATGCCGGATCATGTACACCTGCTGGCCCGCTTCAGGGCGAGCGCGTCGGTCTCGACCATGATCCGCTTCATCAAGTGCAACTCGACCCTCTGGCGCAACGGTCAGGCCACCTTCAAGGAAGAGCTCATCGTTCTCCTGCGCAAAAACGGGCTCAGCTTCGAAGAGCGCCACCTTCTCTGAAGCCCGCACCAACCTGCCCCGGAGGGGCTCAAGCATGTAGCCCGGGTGCGTGAGCCCCGGGCTGGGAGCGGGGCCTTCGAATCGCTCTTGAGAAGACGCCAGGACGGCACGGAGACGCCCGCTGGATTGGCGCCGCCGCATCTCAGCCCGGGGCTCACGCCGCCGGGCTGCATGCTTGCGCCCCTACCGGGGCGGAGTCCGGGAGGTCTAAGGCGGTCTAATGCCGCTTGAAGTACTGGACCTCCCGCTCGTGCTTTTCCGCCGCCTCCCGGGACGCGAACGTTCCGAGGTTCTTCCGCTTCCCGGTCTTCTCGTCCTTCTTCCGTGAGTACAGCCGATATTCGCCACTCTTGAGCTTGCGGATCATGGCTCACCTCCCGATCCGGAGCTTTTTGCGAAGGGCATGCCCGGGGGATGCAGCATTCCCAATCGTTCGGGAACGCTGCCAGAGGCTTCGGAAATGCTGCCAGAGGCTTCGGGAACGCTGCCAACAGGCTTGGGAATGTTGCAGGAGGCGGCGGCAAGGCTGTCGGGGTTCTATGCCGAGGGTGCTCTCCTCATTAGAATGCCACGTATGGCCGACCGCGACTTTGCGCTGCGTGTGCTCTCTGCCCTGCGGCAGACCCCGGTCGGCGATACGGCCGTGCTCGTCGGGTCCTCAGGACTCTTTGGGTTCGCGACGGACGTGCCGGCTCTCACCGAGGACATCGACATCTCGGTTCCTGAGGCCACGGTCGCCCGGGCCGGCGGAGAGATCGTCGAGGCCCTCCGCAGGCAGGGCTTCGAGCATGATCAGGGGACTGCGACATTCATCGGTCCTGAGGGGGACGTCTTCGATCTGCTCGGGCATGGAGAGCCCGGAGAGGGAGACCACATCGGCGGCACCGAGGCTCTGCGCGTCATGGTCTTCGGAGATCTTTCCCGGGTTCTCGGCGTCCCGACGGCGACCGTGGAGCTGCTCGGCGGAGGCCGAGCTCTCACGCCGGCCGGGTTTGTCGTCAGCAAGCTCCTCACGGAACGGGCTCACAAGGGTACGAAGGACAAGCTCCAGGCTCTTCTCGTTCTGGCTGAACGAGGAGGAGAAGAGGGCTTTCAGCAAGAGGTCCTCGAGCTCCTCCGCGGTCTCGATTCGGTCCGGTTGGACGACATCCGTGCCGAGGCCCATAGTGCCTGTTTCGTCCTGCAAAGAGATCCGGCGTTCACCGATGCGGGGGCCGAGGGGTACGCTCCTGTCGCCGAGCAGGTGGACGCCGGATTCCGGCGGCTGCTGGCCATCCTGGAGAAACTCGATGCCTGAACAGAGGCGAGGGCTCACCGCAGAGGAGAGGATGAGCGAGCTGCTCCGCGCCCGTGCCATCCAGAAGAGAGAGCGAATGCTGCGCGAGGTGGCCGGGCCGCGATGGCGCCGGATGGTGAGCATCGTGCCTCTGCACTTCCGGCGTCAAGGAGAGCTCGTCGCGAGGACGCTGAAGTCCGACCTCGAGGCCGTGATCGAGGCGTTGAGCCCGGATGCGGTGTTCGCCCTCGACACTGCCATGCGCCTCGCGCACGGCTTCGGATTCCTGGCCAGCCGCGAGATCCAGGCCTACGTCACCGGACCGGAGCCGCTCGATCGGCTGGCCGAGATGGGGCTGATCTCCGCCGAGCCGTACCAGGACCTCACGTTGGTGCGTCCCTGGGCCGGCCCGCCTCGCCTTCTGGCGAGCATCGTCGAAGAGCTGCCGCCCTGGCGAGCTGCGAAAGGCGGCCAGCGCGTCGTGACTGCAGAAAGGCTCGGGCGCGAGCTGATCGGAGCCGTTGGGGCGCGAGCGGATCTGTTTGCTCTGTATGAGAAGGCTGAGGGGCCGCCCCTCACCCCTCCGGCGTCACATACGCCGCCGTGATCCCGCCGTCCACCAAAAACGTTGCCCCCGTCGTGAACGACGAGTCGTCCGAGGCCAGGTAGAGAGCGGCTTTGGCGATCTCGTGGGCTTCTCCGAAGCGGCCCATGGGGATGTGGACGAGGCGGCGTTGGCGTTTTTCTTCGGTGTCGAGGTACTTCATGAGGAGCTCGGTGCGGAGGGGGCCGGGGCAGAGGGCGTTGACGCGGATGTTCTCTCTGGCGTGGATGGTGGCGAGCTCGCGGGTCATGGCGAGGACGCCGCCTTTGCTGGCGGTGTAGGCGAGCTGGGGGGTGGCGGCTCCGAGGAGGGCGACGAAGGAGGCGGTGTTGATGATGGAGCCTCCTCCGGCGCGGCGGAGGGCGGGGATGCCGTATTTGCAGCCCAGGAAGACGCCTTTGAGGTTGATGTTCATGGTCAGGTCCCAGACGTCTTCCTCGGTGGTGACGGCGTCGTCGTCCTTGGCGTGGGAGATGCCGGCGTTGTTGAAGAGGACGTCCAGGCGGCCGAAGGTCTCTTCGGCGAGGCGGATCATGGCTTCGGCGTCGGCGGATTTGGAGACGTCGGCGTGGGCGTAGATGGCCTGGCCTCCGGCGGCTTTGAGCTCGGCGACGACGCTCTGCCCGGCGTCATCGTTGACGTCTGCGACCACCACGCTCGCGCCTTCCTTGGCGAAGAGGAGGGCGGTTTCGCGGCCGATGCCGGAGCCGGCTCCGGTGATGAGAGCGACTTTGTTCTCCAGGCGCATAGGGTCAGGCCCTCTCGAAGTAGCGCGCGCGTTCCCAGCAGGTGACGACTTCGTCGAATTTGCGCTGCTCGGTGCGCAGGAAATGGAGGTAGTGCTCCTTGACGTCCTCGCCGAAGGCTTCTCCCGCGAGGGCGCTGTTGGCGAATTCGTCGATGGCTTCGCGGAGGGTGCCGGGGACGCGCGGCAGCTCCTGGGCGGCGTAGAGGTCGCCCTGGAAGATGGCGGGCGGCTCGATCTTGTTCTCGATGCCGTCGAGGCCGGCGGCGAGGGCGGCGGCGTAGGCGATGTAGGGGTTGGCGTCGGCGCCGGGGATGCGGCACTCGGCGCGCAGGGAGACGCCGTGGCCGACGACGCGGAAGCCGGCGGTGCGGTTGTCGTAGCTCCAGGCGATGGCGGTAGGCGCCCAGGAGCGCGACTGGAAGCGCTTGTAGGAGGCCACGTAGGGGGCGTAACAGGCGGTGAGCGCCCGGGCGTGCTGGATCCAGCCGCCGAGGAACCAGCGGAAGGTGTCGCTGCCGGTGATCTTCTCCAGGCTGGGGCTGATCGGGTGGTCGCCTTGGAAGGCGCTGTTGTGGTGTGGGTCCCAGAGGCTGAGGTGGATGTGGGCGCTCGAGCCGGTGTGCTTCTCGTCCCACTTGGCCATGAAGGTGACGGCCTTGCCCTGCATCCAGGCGATCTCTTTGGCGGCGTGCTTGTAGAGGGCGTTGCGGTCGGCCTGGGCGAGGACCTCGCTGAAGCGGAGATTGATCTCCTGCTGGCCGAGGCCGGCTTCGCCCTTGCTGAATTCGATCGGCACGCCGCTCGCGTCCAGGCCGCGGCGGATGGCGCCGACGAGCTCTTCTTCCTTGGTTCCCTGGAGGATGTGGTAGTCCTCGTTATAGGTCCCCATGGGGCGCAGGCCGTGGTAGCTCTTGGCCCGCGCCTCGGCGAAGGTGTCGTCGAAGAGGTAGAGCTCGATCTCGGTGCCGCCCATGGCGGTGAAGCCGGCTTCGCGGGCTCTCTGGAGCTGGCGCTGGAGCATGCGGCGCGGCGAGACCTCGACCGGTCTGTCGTGCTGGTCGAGGAGGTCGCAGAGGACGATGGCGCTCTTCGGCAGCCAGGCGGCGCGGCGCAGGGTGGTGAGGTCGGGCACGCAGTGGAAGTCGCCGTAGCCGGTCTCCCAGCTCGTGTACTTGTAGCCGGGGATGACGTCCATCTCCATGTCGCAGGCGAGCAGGTAGTCGCAGGCGTGCATGCCCTCCGCGGCCACCTGTTCGAGGAAGTACGGCGCCATGATCCGCTTGCCCATCAGGCGGCCGTACATGTCGGGGAAGACGGCGAGCACGGTTTCGACCTCGCCGCGCTCGATGAGGGCGCCCAGCTCTTTACGGGTCAGCAGGCCGCGCACGGGTTTATCGCTCATGTCTGTGCCTCCCGGCGGCTTGGATCTCTCGCTGGAGACTAATCGGCCGCGATGAATACGCTCTTCTGCTCGCTGTAGTGCTCCAGGGCCGACGGGCCGAGGTCGCTTCCGATGCCGCTCCGCTTGACGCCTCCGAAGGGCATCTCCATGTGCACGCTCCAGCTCGAATTGATCGACAGGACGCCGGTCTCCACGCCGCGGGCGACGCGGAGGGCGCGGCCGACGTCGCGCGTCCAGAGCGAGCCGGAGAGGCCGTACAGCGTCCCATTGGCGAGGCGGATCGCCTCCTCTTCGGTGTCGAAGGGGAGGATCGCGACGACCGGTCCGAAGATCTCTTCCTGGGCGATGATCATGCCGGGCGTGACGTCGCGGAAGACGGCCGGCTCGTAGAAGCTGCCGCGGTCGAAGGCGCCCCCGGTTTTCGGGCGTCCGCCGAGACAGAGCTTCGCGTCTTGATCGGAGCCGCGCTGCACGGACCCGTGGACCTTGTCGCGGTGTCGCGGGGAGATCAGGGAGCCGATCTGGGTCTCTTCGTCCAGCGGATCTCCCAGGCGGAGGGCGCGCGTGTGCTCGACGAAGCGCTCGACGATCTCGTCATAGACTGTTCGTTCGACGAGGATGCGGCTCCTCGCGCAGCAGTCCTGCCCGGCGTTGCCGAAGGAGCCGGAGATCGAAGCGCCGGCTTTCTCGAGATCGGCATCGGCGAAGATGAGGCTGGCGGACTTGCCGCCGAGCTCCAGGGAGACGCGCTTGATGTCGTCCGCCGCCCAGCGCATCACCTGGCTGCCGATTTCGGTGGAGCCGGTGAAGGAGATCTTCCGCACGTCGGGATGGCGGACGAGTGCTTCGCCGATCGTACCGCCCGGTCCGGTGAGGACGTTGAGCACGCCCGGCGGCAGGCCGGCCTCGGTGGCGAGCTCGGCGAGGCGGAGCGCGGTCAGCGGTGTCGCGGAGGCCGGCTTGAGGACGATCGAATTGCCCATGGCGAGGGCGGGCGCGACTTTCCAACTGGCGATGGCGAAGGGGAAGTTCCAGGGGACGATCAGGGCGCAGACGCCGATCGGCTCGCGGAAGGTGAGAGCGGTGCCGGGAGCGCTCACCGGCACGGTCTGGCCGCCGAAGGCCGGGAGGAGGCCGGCGTAGTACTGGAAGCAGTCGGCGCCCATCTCAATCTCGCCGCGCGCCTCGCGGATCGGCTTGCCGGTGTTGCGCGTTTCGAGGATCGCCAACTCGCCGGCGGCGCCACGGATGAGCTCGGCGAGACGGAGGAGCACCTTGGCGCGCTCCATGGGCGTGGCGTGCCGCCAGTCGCCCTTCTCCCAGGAGAGCCGCGCGGCGGCCACGGCGCGGCCGGCGTCTTCAGGGCCGGCGCGGGCGACACGGGCGAGAATCTCACCCGTCGCCGGCTCGCGGATCTGTTCCTCGGCAGCCATCCCGCTTCGGATCATAACCGCAAAAAAATCCCCGCACGTGGAGGGATACGTGCGGGGGGAGGAGAGGGAGCGTTGGAGATTGTCGGAGTATGGCCTCCAGGACGGGATCAGCTCCCTGACAACCCGTCCCACTCCTCATAACCAACGGACCCCTGGGAGGGATTCCCTCCGATTCAAAATTCTGGGAGCGATTCAAATTTTCGAATCGGTGAAGCATCGGTTCTCCGTTAGAATCCGGCGATGCGGATCTTCCTGACCGGCGGCACGGGATACATCGGGCGGGCGCTGGCACGCCGCCTGGTGGCGGGCGGACACGAGGTGCGCGCTTTGGTACGGGCGACCAGCAAGATCGAGCCGCTCCAGGAGCTCGGCCAGCTTGGGATTACCACCTTCGCCGGCGACATCGGCGACCGCGCTTCGATGCGCGAGGCGATGTCCGGCGCCGACTGGGTGATCCACGCCGCGGCGGACCTCGATCCGGGCGCTCCCGAGGAGCGGATGCGGACGGCCAACGTCCAGGGGAGCGAGAACGTCGCCTCGCTGGCCTACAAGCTCGGTGTCGGCCGCTTCCTCTCGGTCTCCTCGATCGCCTGGTACGGCGGCAGCCCGGCGGACGGCTCCCTGGCGACCGAGGACAGCCCGCCGATCCAGCCGTTCCCGTCCCTCTACAGCGTCACCAAGCATTCCGGCCAGCAGGCCATCCAGGAGTGGGCGAAGCGCGGGTTGAAGGTCAACACCGTCTATCCGAGCCTCGTTTACGGTCCGCCGGGCAAGAAAGAAGGCTCCAACTTCTTCCTCCGCCAGATCCTCAAGGGGCGCATCCCCGCCGTCGTGGGCGCCGATCGCAAGGCGAGCTGGGTCTATCTCGACGACCTGGTGGACGGCATGCTGAAGATCATCGCGAAGGCACCGCCGGGGCGCGGCTATCTGATGACCGGCGACGTAACGACGGTCCGCGAGCTGGTCGACCGCGTCAGCCGCCTCGGAGGCCGCCGGCCGCCACGCCTGAGCCTGCCGATCCCCGTCGCCCGCGCCCTCATGCTCGCCTCGATCCCCGTCTTCAAGCTCCGCGGCCGGCGCCCGCCCATCGCCCCCGAGCAGCTCCAGAGCCTCTCGCGCCACTGGGCCTTCGACGACACCCGCGCCCGCACCGAGCTCGGCTGGACCGCCCGCACGCTGGAGGAAGGGCTGCCGCCGACGGTGGAGTTTCTGCTGGCGGCTGGGTGAGCCCCTTTCCTCCCCCCTGGGAGGGGGAGGGTTGGAGCAGGGGGGAGGCTAGGAGGGGGGCGCAACGAATGGCCACGGCTGCCGACCTCGACTTCGCGAGCGTCGACCTCGGCTGGACAAGCGAAAACCTCAGGTAGACGCGTGGAAACCTCGACTGGACGCGCGTAAGCTCCAGGCCCGCGCGTAAAAACCTCTGGCCCTTGCGCGGCGCAGCCACTGCGCCATGCAAAAACCAGAGCTCCACGCGCAGATGCTTGGAGTCTTTGTGCGGCGCAGTCGCTGCGCCGCACAAAAACCAGAGGTCTACACGCGGCGCAGTGACTGCGCCACGCAAAAGCAAGAGGTCTATACACGGCGCAGTGACTGCGCCACGCCTGCACCTCAGGTCTACGCGCACGGTCCGCCCGCCCAGCCACGATCTCTGCGCGAGCGGAAACGAGCGGCCCAGGATTGAAATCCTGGGCTGGCCGCCCTTGTCCCTCCGGGACGGCTCCTCCGCTGATCTCCTCCGCAAAGAGAGTTCCCTCCTCGAGGCCGGAGGGATGGCGGACCACATCGGCTGGCCCGATACACCCAATCCGCGAGCTGAGCCACGAAATTCGTGGTTCGCGTCGCTCGATTCGCGAGCTGAGCCACTCAATCCGTGAAATCCGTGCCCCAACACACTGCACGACGGCTCGATCCGCGGTTTGCGTGACGCAATTCGTGGTTTGAGCCACCCGATTCGCGGTGCGGATGACAGATTTCGCTGCGCGCGCCATGGACGAGGCGCCACGTCCGCACCTCAGGTCTACGCCCGGGAGGGTACAATCTTCGTGAGCTCCGAAACACCTGGGAGGATTCGTGGCCGAGAGCACGAGGAAAGATCTCTTCCGATGACGGCGGAAACCCGCCTCCACATCGACCTCAGCCGCCTGCCCACCCCCGGCCCGCACTTCGTCGGCCGCCAGGCGGAGCTCGCCCGGCTCGACCAGGCCTGGGAGGACCCGGGTACCCACGTCCTCACCCTCGTCGCCTTCGGAGGCGTCGGCAAATCCGCCCTCGTCGCCCACTGGCTGGACCGCATGGCCGACGACGGCTGGCGCGGCGCCGCGCGCGTGCTCGACTGGTCCTTCTACAGCCAGGGCACCGACAACCATGTCACCTCCGCCGATTCTTTCCTCGACTACGCCCTCCGCTTCGTCGCCGACCCTGATCCTCAAGCCGGCTCGCCGCACGACCGCGGCGTCCGCCTCGCCCAGCTCCTCCGGAAGGAGCGCACACTGTTGATCCTGGACGGCGTCGAGCCGCTGCAATACTCGCCCGGTCCGATGGAAGGCCGCCTCAGAGATCCCGGCCTCGCCGCCCTGCTGAAAAACCTGGCCGCGGACAACCCGGGCCTCTGCCTGGTCACCACCCGCGAGCGGATCGCCGACCTCGCCGGTTCTCAGAGAACGGCGCCGCAGATCTCTCTCGAAGTCCTGGATCCGGACTCGGCCGTGAAGCTGCTCAAGCAGCTTGGCGTGGAGGGACGCGAGAAGGACTTGCGAGCCGCTGTCGAGGAATTCGGACGGCATGCCCTGACTTTGACCCTCCTCGGCAACTATCTTCAAAAGGCCCACAAGGGCGATGTCCGCAAGCGGCGCGAGATCGACCTCCACCGAGCCGATGAGAAACAAAACGGCCACGCCTTCCGGGTGATCGCCGCCTACGCCCGCTGGCTGGGAGAAGGCGCTGAGCTCTCCATCCTCCGCCTCCTCGGGCTCTTTGACCGGCCAGCCGATGCCGAGTCGCTGGCCGCTCTGCGAGTCCAGCCAGCCATCCCCGGTCTCACGGAATCTCTGGTGAACCTCTCCAAGGAGGACTGGCAGTTCGCGGTGTCGACCTTGAGAGACCACGGCCTGCTGGCCGCCGCCGATCCGCGGGAGCCGGAGACCCTCGACGCCCATCCTCTGGTGCGCGCCTACTTCGCGGAAGGGATTGAGACGAGCCACCGTGAGGCCTGGGAGGAGGGCAACCGCCGGCTCTATGAGTATCTGCGCACCTCCGCCCCGGATCTTCCGGACACCCTGGAAGCCCTGCAGCCTCTCTACGCCGCCATCGTCCACGGCTGCCGGGCAGGCCGGCAGCAGGAGGCGCTGGACGAGGTCTACCGGCGGCGGATTCACCGGGGGAACGAGTTCTATAGCAGCGACAAGCTCGGTGCCTTCGGTTCGGAGCTGACGGCGTTGGCAGGTTTCTTCGACCGCCTCTGGTCCCAGACCTCCGCGAGCATTACCGCGGCGGATCAGGCGTGGGCTCTGAATGAGGCTGCGTTTGTCCTGCGTGCCTTGGGTCGCCTGACGGAGGCGCTCGAGCCAATGCAGGCGAGTCTAGGGGCGTGCATGGCTCAGGAGGACTGGAAGAATGCTGCCGTCGATGCCAGCAACCTCAGCGAGCTGACCCTGACCCTGGGGGACGTGCCGCGAGCCGTGGCGTTTGGCGAGCAGAGCGTCGAGCTGGCCAACCGCGGCGGCAATACCTTTGACAGGCTGGATCACCGCACGGTCTGGGCCGATGCCCTTCACCAGTCGGGCCGGTGGGAGGAGAGCGCGGCGGCCTTTCGCGAGGCCGAAGCGATGCAGGCAGAATGGCAGCCGCAGTATCCGCGGCTCTACTCGCTGCCGGGGTTTCGGTATTGCGATCTGTTGCTGGGCCGCGCGGAGCCGGAAAATGGAGCCGGACTGGACGGAATCGCCAGGCTCGACCACAGCTCGGAGGAGGCGGAACGGTTCCGGCAGGCCTGCCGGGAGGTTCTGGAGCGGGCGGAAAGCGAACCTTCGGAGCCCCTCCTCTCCATCGCTCTCGACCACCTCTTCCTGAGCCGTGCCAACCTCGGCCTAGCTCTTGCGGCCAGGGAGAGCCGCAACGCTGAGTTCACTCGAGCTGTTGAGGAGCTGGACTTGGCAGTGGACGGCCTGAGGAGAGCGGCCCAAGAACATTATATCCCTCTTGTCCTTTTGGCCCGCGCCGCCTTGCGGCGCTTCCGCTCCGACTTCACCGGCGCCGCCGCGGATCTCGCCGAAGCCCTGGAGATTGCCGAGCGCGGCCCGATGCGGCTCCATGCTTGTGACGCCCACCTGGAGCACGCGCGCCTCTGCCGGGACCAGGGGGATCTCGTCGCGGCGCGGCGGCATGTGGCGCAGGCGCGGGAACTGGTGAACGAGACCGGCTACAAGCGACGCGAGCGCGAGGTGGCGTGGCTGGAGAGAGAGCTTGCCAAGGAGAGCGCGATGAAAGACTTTTTCGTCAGCTTCAACAGCGCCGACAAAGCGTGGGCCGAATGGATTGCCTGGACGCTCGAAGAGGCCGGCTATCAGGTGGTCTACCAGCACTGGGACTTCCGGCCCGGGGGGAACTTCGTCCTGGAGATGCAGAAGGCGGCCGAAGGGACGCGCAAGACCTTGATCGTCCTTTCGGAGGACTACCTCCGGGCCGACTACACGCAGCCGGAGTGGACCGCGGCCTTCGTCGACGATCCCCGCGGTGACAAGCGCAAATTGATCCCTTTCCGGGTGGCTCCGTGCTCGCCCACGGGCCTCCTCAAGCCAATGATCTTCGCGGATCTGGTCGGGCTGAGCCCGGAGGAGGCGAAGCAGGCCGTTTTGACCGCGGTGGCGGACGGCCGCCCCAAGCCGGCGCAGGCGCCTTCTTTTCCTGGAGCTCCGGGGCACGCTCCGAGCGCGGGGCTTGCGCCCGTCTTTCCGAGCGCTCCCGTACCGGCGGCTCCAACCCTCAGTGTGGGCAGCCCGCAGAGCCGCGCTCTCGCTCTCTGGAAGGAAAAGCTGGACTTTCTGGAAGAGCAGGAAGCTCTCGCCGTCGACCCTGCTCAGAAGTTCTCTCTGAGGAAGCAGATCGAAGAAGCGCGCGCGAAGGTCCGCGAGCATGGTGGGTGACAGGAAGCCGGAGACGATGGATCAGGGCATGCCGCGGAGCTCCCCCCGCCCGCCCCCAGGGCGTTGCCCCGGTCTGAGGAAGGTCGGACCTTCGGCCCTGAAAAACGCCGGTGGGCGGGGGATGGCGGCCGATCGTTGCGCCCCCCTCCTAACCTCCCCCCTTTCCCAACCGCCTCCCGCCCAGGGGGGAGGAACAGGCGCGGCACACGAAACGCCGGCGGC
>Ga0307506_10000157_pt1 | contig 23293 bp, 28 predicted proteins | sample 25_S_MG_FD_202175 | JGI IMG/M metagenome (GOLD analysis project Ga0307506, IMG submission 202175) | Soil microbial communities from Populus trichocarpa stands in riparian zone in the Pacific Northwest, United States - 25_S | ecosystem: Environmental > Terrestrial > Soil > Riparian zone > Trees... | reverse complement strand
CCGCGGCCCGAGATCGAGAAGATGTCCTCGATCGGCATCAGGAACTCCTTGTCGATCGCCCGCGGCGGCAGCGGAATGTACTCGTCCACCGCGTCGATCAGCTCGATGATCTTCTTGCCCCACTCGCTGTCCGCCGAGCCGCTCTCCAACGCCCGCAGCGCCGAGCCGCGGATGATCGGAATGTCGTCGCCCGGGAAGTCGTACGACGACAGCAGCTCGCGCAGCTCCAGCTCGACCAGGTCGAGCAGCTCCGGATCGTCCACCATGTCGCACTTGTTCATGAACACCACCATGCTCGGCACGCCCACCTGGCGGGCCAGCAGGATGTGCTCCCGCGTCTGCGGCATCGGACCGTCCGCCGCCGACACCACCAGGATCGCGCCGTCCATCTGCGCCGCACCGGTGATCATGTTCTTCACATAGTCGGCATGGCCCGGGCAGTCGACGTGCGCGTAGTGGCGCTTGGTGCTCGAGTACTCCACGTGCGCCGTCGCGATGGTGATACCGCGCTCGCGCTCTTCCGGAGCCTTGTCGATCTGGTCGAAGGCCACGAAGCTCGCCAGCCCCTTCGTCGCCAGGATCTTGGTGATCGCCGCCGTCAGCGTGGTCTTGCCGTGGTCGACGTGACCGATCGTCCCGACATTGACGTGCGGCTTCGAACGCTCAAACTTCTCCTTGGCCATGGCGGTTCAAATGCCTCCTGATATCTTTGTTGGTGTCTCGAGTCAATGGAGCCCACGACCGGATTTGAACCGGTGACCCCTTCCTTACCAAGGAAGTGCTCTACCCCTGAGCCACGTGGGCTTGAGACACCGATAGTCTCGCCCGGAGCCATTGCCCGAACGCCCCTACCGGCGAAACCGCAAGATGCTACAGCTTCCCCACCATCGTGTAAAGACCCTTCGCTCTCTGTGACAGGAGCCCCGGGATGGGTGTCCCGGAGAGAAGGAGCAGGAGTATGCCAGAAGGTTTCCGCCTTGTCCAGTGTTTCGACGCGGATCATGCTCACGTCCTGACCCGCAAGGGCAAGGTGCGGCGCGAGCTCAAGGACCGCGCCTACCACTACGAGCCCACCCTGAGCCACCTGGAGGCCTCCGGGCAGGCGGTGCTCGGCCTGGTGTAGCGGATGTTCGACGGCTCGGCCCAGAACTGCCTCTCCTGGCCGCCGCCGCGGCGCTCGGAGCCCGGCTCATGCGCCGGGGTTCCATTCGTCCCACTCCGCCAGGAGCGCATCGTCCTCGTTCGGCCTCGGCACGAAGGCTGAGGCTTTGCCTCGCAGGGGAGAGCCCGGCGAGGCAAAGGTCAGCCTTCTCGCTCGATCGTAGCGCTAAGCGGGACTATTGGGTACCGGTGCAGTTGTCCGTATTTCTGCAATTATAGGTAGCGTAACCCCTGATCCGCCATTCCCCGGTGGTGAGCTGGAAGCAGTGCTTGGTGACCGTGACCGCGAAATTGCAGTAAGCGCCACAAGTGGCTCCAGCAAGTTGCTGAAGCTGAGACGTCATGGCCGATTCGGCGGCCGTGCAGTCGGAGCCTGTCCCACTGACGATGGCGGTGGTGTAGGTCACGGAGGTGTCGCAGAAGAAGCACAAGGCCAGGAGCGGCCGAGGGGACAGGCCCACAGCGAGGGCACAAATGAGGAAAGCGAGGGCCATGAGGGGAAGTCTCTTCATTCAGTTCTCTCCTTGTCGTTGCTGAGCGTCAGCGCTCTCCTTCCCTGGTGCTTGTCACTGAAGAACCGGGACAAAACAACTGCAACATCGAAGACTCACCCACTTTGCGCTTCGTCAGCGTCCAGTCACCGCCTGACCCGTGATCCGCAACGCCTAGCCCGGGGCAAGCTGTGGCAGCGGCCCCGATCCGGATCGTGTTATTTGGGCGGCAGGCGCTCCACCAGGAACCAGCGCCCTGCCCTGAGAACCCGTGTCTCCCGCAGATACGGGCCGAAGGCCGCCGCCAAACGCTCCGGACCGCCGCGCACGAGGAAGTAGCGGTAGTGCGAGCCGTGCCGCGGATAGACGAACCTCTGGGGGTTCCATTCGTCCCACTCCGCCAGGAGCGCATCGTCCTCGTTCCGCCCCGGCCGGTAGACCACCGGCGAGTTGAAGAACTGGAGAAAGGAGAAGTGGATCCGCCCGCCCTTGAGCACCTGGTAATAAGCCGGAAAGTGGATCAGCACCGGCGGCTCTTCCCACCCCTCCGCGCCGAGCTCGCCGCCGGGCTCGTAGATCAGACCGGCCAGCGACTGCCCCGGCGCCGTCTGGTCGAGCAGCTCTCCCAGACCGTCCGCCTCGGCCGCGAAATTGAAGAAGCCCGTCGTGGTCCGCAAAAGCTGCAGGGCGACCAGGCCGGCGGTCAACAGCACGGCGAAGCGGAGCCGCTGCGGCGCCGGACGCGGCAGGCCCGGGATCGCTAGCATCACGGCCAAGGGCAGGAGACGGTCCGACACCAGGTAGCCATGCGTGTAGTCCGGCAGAATGAAGAACAGCAGGCCGATCCAGGCGGCCAACGAGAGGAACCGGGTGCGGTAGAGCGCGCCGCCGCCGGGCTCCTTGACCCGTGGAACCGAGAGGACCAGCACGACGGCGAGGAGCACGGCGACGAGCAGGTAGCACAGCCCGTCCACCACGCCGCCGAACAGGATCGAAGGCATGCGAGAAGCCTTGGCGGCGAAGGAGGTGTAATGGGCCGGGTCTGCCGCCAGCCGCTGCTGATAGCCCGTCATCACCTCCGCGGCGTGGAAATGCGCCCAGGAGAGAACGCCCATGCCCAGCGCGAGCCCCGGCATCAGAGACGACAGCCAGAGGAGAAGGCGGCCCAGGTCCGGACGGCGGACGAGCGCGAGCCACCCCACCGCGCCGGCGAAGACGAGCAGAAATTCGAGGTGCACGGTGTAGAAGAGCAGGCCGACCACGGCGAGAAGCCCCCAGGACGCCCAGCGGAACGGCCCGTCGAACGCGCGGTCCGCCAGCGCGACGCCGAGCAGGACCAGCGGATAGGCAACCAGATTGTCGGCAAATCCCCAGTAGAACGCGTGGTTGTACGTCACCGCCAGAGCCAGGAGCGCATACCACGCCGGCCGGCCCGTGCGGCGGCAGAGGAGCAGCACGCCGAGGGGAACAGCCAGGAGACAGAGCGAGATCACGAGCTTCCCGGCCGCCTCGATCGGCATCAGGAAGGCGAAGCCGGCGGTGACCATCTCGAACAGCCCCTGCGGGCGCAGGAGCACGATCTCGTAGGTCTGCCGCAAGGCGCGGGCGGGATCGCCGTAGAAGCGGAGGATCGACGCCGCGGCGAGCTGCTGCGGGTAATCCACCATTGGCGGGAACCGGATCAGCCAGAGAGGCAGAATCCACAAAGCTCCGGCGAACGCCAGCCAGAGCGCCTGTCGAGAGGTCAGGGCTTGGTTTGAAGGGATCAAGGGGAAATGGAGCGGGAGACGGGATTCGAACCCGCGACCAACAGCTTGGAAGGCTGTGACTCTACCCCTGAGTTACTCCCGCGATATCTGCGCAATGGTGCGAAATGGTGGAGGCGGGAGGATTCGAACCTCCGTAGGGCGAAGCCCGGCAGATTTACAGTCTGCTGCCATTGTCCACTCGGCCACACCTCCAAAGAGCTCACCTGCTGGAGCCGGCACCCGGATTTGAACCGGGGACCTACTGTTTACAAGACAGTAGCTCTACCCCTGAGCTATGCCGGCCACGGGGCGCCCCCAGGTCCAGGAGCGCGGGAGAGCATAGCCGCTCTCGGCGCCTCTGGCAAGGCTTGTCAGGACTTGGTTCGCTGCCGCACCGCCTCGTAGAGCACCGCCGCCGCCGCGGTCGCGATGTTCAGCGAGCCCACCCTGCCGCGCATCGGCAGGCCGACCATGCGGTCGCAGAGCTGCCGCGTGCGCGAACGGAGCCCTTTCTCCTCGCCGCCGAGGCAGAGGACGACCTTGCCGGTGAGGTCGATCTCCCAGGGCGGCTCGCCGTCGGCATCGGTGCCGTAGACCCAGTAGCCCTCTTTCTTCAGCCGCTCCATCGTCGCCCCGGAGTTGGTGATGCGCTCGATCTCGAGCCACTCGCTGGCGCCCGCCGACGTCTTGGCCACCGTCGGCGACACCGGCGCCGAGCCGCGGTCGCGGATCAGCACCCGGCCGACCCCCGCCCCCTCGCAGACCCGCAGCAGCGCGCCCAGATTGCGCGGGTCCTGAACGTCCTCCAGGAGGACGACGAGATCCGCGTCCGCTCCCTTGGCCGCGGCCGCCGCGGAGACCGCCGCGGAGATCGAGCCGGCCTTCACCTCCGCCGCCATGCCATTGTGCGCCGGCCCCGCCCGCTCGGAGAGAGCCTTGTCGGGGACGACCTCGAATGGCACGCCCCCCTGACGGCAAAGCTCCTCCACCTCCTCACGCCGCCGGCCCGTCCGGCTGGCGCTCACCAGCACGCGCTGGACGTCATGCGGCCGGTGGCGGAGCGCTTCGCGGACGGGGTGGTAGCCGTAGAGGAACGTCCTCAGATCTCCATGATCTGCTGCTCTTTTTTGTGCAGCGTGCTGTTGATCTCGGCGATGTAGTGGTCGTGGAGCTTCTGGACCTCGTCCAGGCCGCGGCGTTCGTCGTCCTGGCTGATCTCCTTGTCCTTCTCTTTTTTCTTGAGCTTGTCGTTGCCCTCGCGGCGCACCTGGCGGACCGAGTTCCTCGCGTGCTCGGCCTGGTCGTGGGCTTTCTTGACGATCTCCTTGCGACGGTCTTCGGTGAGCGAGGGGACCGGGATGCGGATGACCTTGCCGTCGCTCGACGGATTGAGGCCGAGATCGGACTTCATGATGGCCCGCTCGATGGCCGCGATCTGGCTCGGATCGTAAGGCTGCGCCACGATCATCGAGGCATCGGCCACGGAGAGCGTGGCGAGCTGGTTGAGCGGCGTCGGCGTGCCGTAGTAGTCCGCCGTGATCCCGTCGAGCAGCGCGATCGACGCGCGGCCCGTCCGCAGATGCTTGAGCTCGTTGTGGAAATGGTCCAAGGCATGCTTCATGCCGGTCTCGACTTCCTTGAACAGTTCTTTCATGCTCCCTCCTTCGGTCAGGCCCGCACGATCGATCCGACCTTTTCGCCGCAAATGACGCGACGGATGTTGCCGGGGGTCATCATATTGAAGATGGCGATGGGGATGCCGTTGTCGCGGCAGAGGCTGATGGCAGCGGTGTCCATCACCTTAAGGTCTTTTTCCAGGACTTCCTGATAGGTCACCTCGGGCAGCAGCACCGCGGTGGGATCTTTTTCCGGATCGGCGCTGTAGAGACCGTCGACCTTGGTGGCCTTGAGGAGGATCTCGGCGTGGATCTCGTTGGCGCGCAGGGCGGCGGCGCTGTCGGTGGTGAAGTAGGGATTGCCGGTGCCGGCGGCGAAGATCACCGCCCGCCCTTTCTCCAGGTGGCGCATGGCGCGGCGGCGGATGAACGGCTCGGCCACCTCGCGGATGTCGATCGCCGTCTGCACGCGCGTCGGCACGCCGCGCTTCTCCATCGCGTCCTGGAGCGCCAGGGCGTTGATCACCGTGGCGAGCATGCCCATGTAGTCGCCGGTCACGCGGTCGATGCCGCGATGGCTGGCGGCGAGGCCGCGGATGATGTTGCCACCGCCGACGACGACCGAGATCTGCACTCCCAGGGAGTGGATGTCCCGGATCTCGTCGGCGATGGTGGCGACGATCTTCTCGTCGATGCCGAAGGGCTGCGAGCCCATGAGGGCCTCGCCGGAGAGCTTGAGCAGGACCCGGCGGAACGCCGGAGCGGGCTCCGTCATCCCTGGCCCGCCTGGGCCAGGACCTCGGCGGCGAAGTCGTCCTGCTTCTTCTCGATCCCCTCGCCCAGCTTGAAGCGGACGAAGCGCCGCACCTGGATGTTCTCGCCGATCTTGGCGATGCGCTCGGAGATGAGCTGGCCGACGGTCTGGTCGGGGTTCTTCACGAACGGCTGCTCGAGGAGCACGAACTCGGAGAAGTACTTCTCCATCTTGCCGGTGACGATCTTCTCGACCACGTTGGCCGGCTTGCCCGAGGCGAGCGCCATGTCGGTGAAGATGGCCTTCTCGCGGTCGAGCAGGTCCTGGGTGACCTCCTCGCGGCGCACGGCGCGCGGCTCGGCGGCGGCGATGTGCATGGCGATGTCGCGGAGGAGCTCCTGGAACGGCTCGGTACGCGCCACGAAGTCGGTCTCGCAGTTGAGCTCCAAGAGCACGCCGATCTTGCCGCCGCCGTGGATGTAAGAGCCGACGGCTCCCTCGGCGGCGATGCGGCCGGCCTTCTTGGCCGCCGCGGCGAGGCCCTTCTTGCGCAGGAAGTCGACGGCGTTCTCCATGTTGCCCTGCGTCTCGTTGAGCGCCTGCTTGCAATCCATCATCCCAGCGCCGGTACGCTCCCGGAGCTGCTTGACCATCTGAGCGGTGATTTCCATGAAACAGTCTCCTTGCTGACTCTTGGACTCTTGCTTTCAAATTTCGCGCGGACAAAAGAAAAGGTCAGATCGACGCGGAATCGACTGACCTCTTCTCCGCGCCGGTCGGGCTCGGCGGCGCGCCCTGAATCGCGAGGCTTCTCTAGTGAGCGGCCGCGCCCGCCATGTCCTTGTCGATGATCGGCATCGACATCCGCTGTCCGCCGCCTTCCTTGGCACCCGTCATGGCACCTTCCGAGGCGTGGCCCGACCCTTCGATGTAGGCGTCGGCGACACGGGAGGCGAAGAGGCGGATGGCCCGGATCGCATCGTCGTTGCCGGGGATGAGGTAGTCGATGAGCTCCGGATCGCAGTTGGTGTCGACGATGCCGATCACCGGAATACCGAGCTTGTTGGCCTCGGAAACCGCGATGGACTCCTTCTTGGGGTCGACGACGAAGAGAGCGTCCGGCAGCTCTTCCATGTCGCGGATACCTTCGAGGTTCTTGACCATCTTCTCGCGCTCGCGCTCCAGCCGCAGCTTTTCCTTCTTCATCAGCGGGCTGTTCTCGTCGTTCAGGCGGCCCTCGATCTCCTTGAGGCGCTCGATCGACGCGCGGAGGGTCACGAAGTTGGTCAACGTCCCACCCAGCCAGCGGTTGGTGACGTAGAACTCACCCGAGCGGCGCGCCTCCTCGGCGATGGCTTCCTGCGCCTGCCGCTTCGTACCCACGAACAGAATACGCTTGCCCTGGGCGGCCAGATCCCCGACGAATTGCACCACCTGCTCGAAGAGCTTGAGGGTCTTCTGCAGATCGATGATGTAGATTCCGTTGCGCTTGCCGAAGATGTACGGTTTCATCTTCGGGTTCCAGCGCCGGGTCTGGTGTCCGAAGTGGACACCGGCCTCCAGCAGCTCCTTCATCGTGACTTCTACCAAGGGAATTTTCCTCCTTCAGAGCGCTTAGCGCTTGCTGAACTGGAATCGGGCCCGGGCGCCCTTCTGTCCGTACTTCTTGCGTTCCTTCTTGCGCGGGTCCCGGGTCAGGAGGCCCGCCGACTTCAGGCGGTCGCGCAATTCAAGGTTGAACTCGAGCAAAGCACGGGAAATGCCGTGGCGGATCGCCCCGGCCTGCCCCGCGCTGCCGCCCCCCAGCACCGTGACCATGATGTCGAACTTCTCCGCGGTCTCGGTGAGGAGGAGGGGCTGCTTGATGATCATCTTCAACACATCGTTGGGAAAATAGTTGTCGAGGCTCCGGCCGTTGACCTTCACCTCACCCGCGCCGGGGCGCAGGAAGACGCGCGCCGAAGCGGTCTTGCGGCGTCCCGTTCCGTAGTATTGGACGTGGTTCACTGCGATCTCCTCGATAGGCTAGGAAGCGGGAAACTGGCCGGCCGCGAGAGGCTGCGGCTGCTGCGCCTGGTGCGGATGCTCCGCGCCGGCATAGATCTTGAGCTTGCGGGCCTGCTGGCGGCCGAGCTTGGTGTGCGGCAGCATGCCCTTCACCGCCTCCTCGACCAGCTTGGTGGGACGGCGCTGGCGCATCTGGCCGGCCGTCGCGCTCTTCAAGCCACCCGGATAGCCGGTGTGGCGGTGATACATCTTCTGGTCTTCCTTGCGGCCCGTCAGCACCGTCTTCTCGGCGTTGACCACGATCACGAAGTCACCGACGTCGATGTGCGGGGCCCAGGTGGGCTTGTGCTTGCCCATCAGCAGGTGGGCCACCACCGTGGACAGGCGCCCGAGAGGCACCTCGGCCGCATCCACCACGAACCACTGGTGCTCGATCTCGGCGAGCTTCGGGCTGTACGTCCTCTTCATACTGAGATCTCCGTCCGAATTGACTGCGCTCTGGCGTGGCACGGCAAACCCGCCCCTGCGGCGCAAAGGAGCACGATCCTAGGCCGTGAGGCCACACTTGTCAAGGGGGCACTGAGGCGGGATGGGCTCCAGCTCCGGGGCCGTCGGGTGGAGTATGCCACAAGGCCGCCAACCCCCGCTACCCCTGCAAAGCCACGACGGGCTCGACGCCCGCCGCCCGCCGCGCCGGCACGAAGCTCGCCAGGAGGGCGGCGGCGGCGAGCAGGACGATGACCGAGAAGAGCGTCAGCGGATCGCTGCGCCGGACGCCGACGAGGTACGCCGACAGCAGGCGCGTCGCCGCCGCGGAGGCCCCCAGACCGAGGATGATCCCGACCGCGACAGGCACCGCGGCCTGGCGCATGACGAGCCCGGTGACGGAGCGCCGGGTCGCTCCCAGGGCCATGCGGACGCCGATCTCGGAGGTGCGCTGGGTGACGAAGTAGGAGATGACGCCGTAGATGCCGACGGCGGAGAGGAGCAGTCCGATCAGACCGAGCAGCGACAGCAGCAAGGTATTGAAGCGCGCCGTCGCCTCGGACTCCCCCATCCGCTGGTCCATGGTCTTCACGTCGTAGAGAGGCGCATCGGGGTCGATCTTCGCGACCGCGCTGTGCAGGGCGGGCGCGAGCGCCGCGAGCGGCCCCTCGGCGCGCACCACGATGTACATCGTGCGCTCGATCCAGCCCCAGGCGTCGGCCGGCATCTGGTCCATCGGGAGATAGAACTCGGGAACAGCCGCCGCGCCGCGGCCGCGCGAGCGGATGTCCGCGGCGATGCCGACGACCACCTTGTCGTCCGGATTGCCGTCCGGCCCCGGCTCGCAGCAGGAGACCCGGCGGCCGATCGGGTCCAGGCCCGGAAAGAGCGCCGCCGCGGCCGCCTCGTTCAGCACCATGACTTTCTGGGCACCGCGGCGGTCCGCGGCGTTGATCGCCCGCCCACGCACCGTCCGGATGCCGAAGGTGCGGAACAGCTCCGGCGTGATGATGCACAGCCGGGCATTCACGACGTTCTCCAGAACGGGAGCCTTGCCCTCGGGGAGGAGGCCGTTGCTGCTGCTGCCGCGATTCATCGGCATCTGGGAGAGGAGCGCCGCGGAGCGCACGCCGGGCATCCGGGAGACCTCCTCGAGGACTTGGTTGAACGCGGCGGCCAGACGCTCCGGCTCGCCATAGGCGGCGGCCGGCAGCGAGACGCGCGCGGTGATCACACCCGCCGGCTCGAACCCCGGCTGCACGCGCTGGAGGGCGAACGCGGAGCGGATGAGCAGCCCGGCGCCGACCAGCAGGAGGACGGCGAGCGCCACCTCCGAGGCGACCAGCGCCGGACGCAGCCAGTCGCGGGTGGTTCCGGCGGAGCCCCGCCCCCCTTCCTTCAACGTACGGCTGACGTTTTTGCCGGCGCGCAAGGCGGGCGCCAGGCCGAAAATCAGGCTGCTGGCGAGCGACAGGGCGAACGCGAAGGCGAGAGCGGTGCCATCGAGAGACGTCTGCTCGAAGCGCGGGATCCCCGGCGGCACGAGGGAGACCAGGGTGCGCACTCCCCACCAGGCGAGCACCAGCCCGAGAGCGCCGGAGACGAGAGCGAGCACCGCGCTCTCGGTGAGGAGCTGGCGGACGATCCGCCCCCGGCCGGCGCCGAGCGCGGTGCGGATCGCCATCTCCCGGGCGCGCGCCGTGGCGCGGGCGAGGAGCAGGTTGGCGACGTTGCCGCAGGCGATGAGAAGGACGAGGCCGACCGCGCCGAGCAGCACGAGCAGGCGCGTCCGGTAGTCGCCGACCAGCTCCCGCAGATAGGGATCGGCGCGGAAGCCGCGCCCGGCATCCTCCCTGGGAAAGCTCCGCCGGAGCTCCGCCGCGACCTTCTCCAGATCCTGAGAAACCTGCGCCGGCGAGACGCCGTCCTTGAGGCGTGCCACGACCGTCAGGTAGTGCTCGTCGTGCATCGCCTTGCGCTCCGGCGTGAAGGCGATCGGCACCCACAGCTCCTCGCTCTCCGCCGTGAAGTCGAACCGTGCCGGCATGACGCCGAGCACCCGGTACGGCAAGCCATTCATCCGTAGATCGCGCCCGACGATCCCGGGGTCGGCGCCGAACCGCCGCTGCCACAGGCGGTGGCTGAGGACGACGACCTGCTCGCGCCCGGGCTGGTCCTCCTCGGCGGTGAAGACCCGGCCGAATGCGGGCGGCACGCCGAAGACGTCGAAGAACGCAGCGTTGACCCGGGCGCCGACCGTGCGCTCGGCGCTCTCCCCCTCGGTCAGGTTGAAGCTCGCGGCCTCCACCGCGGCGAGGTGCGAAAAGACCGTCTGCTGCTCCACCACCGCCACGTAGTTGCCCGCCGAAGACTCCCCGTACTCACCACGCCACGTCTCGAAGACAAACGCCAGCCGCTCCGCCCGCGGCACCGGCAACGGGCGCAGGACGACGGCATTGACGGCGCTGAAGATGGCCGTCGTGGCGCCGATGCCGAGGGCGAGGGTGAGCACGGCGACCAAGGTGAAGCCCGGGTTGGCGGCGAGCTGGCGGAGGGCGAACGTCACGTCCTGCCGCAGCTCGTTGAGATTGATCCGGCGGCGCATCTCCGAGTCCCTCCGCAAAGCGATGTCGCGGCACGTCGCGCGCACGCGATCGATGTCACCGAAACGGCGCAGCGCCGCCGCCCGCGCCGCGGCCGGATCGAGGCCCCGCGCCATGTGCTCGCGCGTGCGCATTTCGAGATGGAAGTCGAGCTCCTCGCCCACCTCGTCGTCGACGCTCTTCTTCCACAGCCAGGACACCATGGCAGGCGGCCCCCGGTCAGGCAGGGAGCAGGACCTTGGAGATCGCCGCGGCGAAACGCGCCCACTGCTCGGTCTCGTCCGAGAGCTGCTTGCGCCCCGTCGGCGTCAGCCGGTAGAGCTTGACCCGCCGGTTGAGCTCCGACACGCCCCACTCCGCCGCGATCCACTCCTTGCGCTCCATCCGGTAGAGAGCCGGGTAGAGCGAGCCCTCCTCGATCTGCAACATCTCGTCCGTCGCCTCCTCGATCCACCGCGCGATGGCATACCCATGGCGCGGGCCGGGAAGCAAGGTCTTCAGGATGAGGGCGTCGAGGGTACCGTGGAGAAGGCTGTTGTTGGGCATCGGGGGTCTCACCTAGAATTTCTAGGTACTGTAGATCCGGATGCCTCGACTGTCAAGGGATAAGCCCTCACCCCTGGCCCCTCTCCCGCTCGGGGAGCAATCCACTACAATGCTCCGCAGTGCTCCCCATGGATGCCGGACCCACCCTCCCGCGGCCCTCCGCGGCGCCCTACGAGCGTGCCGACCGTTACTCGGTGAAGGACGAGCCGGACGGGCGCTTCCTCTATTGCCGTGAGGCGCCGGAGGTCAAGGTCAGGATCGAGCGCGGCCTGACCGTCACCGCCGCCGCCGCGCGCAAGGCCGCCGAAGGCTCGATCTTTCTCGACGGCGTGGCGCAGTGCGAGCCGTTCCTCGACGCGGAGCGACGGGTCTTCAACCTCGACCACCATACCGGCTGCCTGCGCGCCTTCACGCTCGCGACCTGCGAGCAGGCGCTGGTGCTGGTCCTGCGCGGCCTGGATCTCAAGGAGCGCCCGTGGACGTTGTGCGCCAACGAGCCCGACCTCGACACGGTGCTGGCGATCTGGGTGCTGCTCAACAGCATGCATCTCACCGCCGCGGAGCCGCAGGTGCGCCACGCCGCCGTCCCCCTGGTGCGCCTCGAAGGGATTCTCGACGTACACGGCGGCGAGCTGAGCGATCTCGCCGGCCTGCCGCAGCCGTTGCTCCAGGAGGCGCAGGAACGGCTCGCGACGCTTCGCGAGGCCGAGCTCGCCCTCAAGCGCGCCGGGCTGTGGGAGAGCACGGATCCGCTCGAATTCACCGCCGGCCAGCTCCGTGCTCTCGACGACATGATCTATCCGGAAGGCTATTTCCGGGGCTTCCTCAACGTCGAGGTGCTGGCGCGGGCGGAGCTGAGCGATCACCGCGTCGCGGTCGTCTGCCGCTCCGAGCAGGGCATCTACGAGACCGAGGCCGACCTCAAGCGCCTCTACGGCAAGCGCCTGGGAATCATCGCGTTGCAGAAAGACGCCCGCACCTACACCCTGCGGCAGGTCGATCCCTTCCTGCCCGCCACCCTCGACGCCGTCTACCCGCGCCTCAACACTCTCGATCCCGCCGTCCATGCCGGCGACGGCAACCGCTGGGGCGGCTCCGGCGAGATCGGCGGCTCGCCGCGGCAGAGCGGCACGCGCCTGTCGCCGCAGGAGATCGCCACCGCCTGCGCCCAGGCTTTCCGCAAGCCCACCTGGCATCAACGTGCAACGGCGGTCGGCCTCGCCCTGCTGGCGGTCGCCGTCGCCCTGGCAGCCGGCGAGCCCGCGCTCGCCGCCCACTGGCGGCTGCATCCCGCGAGCAGCTTCCGCCCCTTGTATTTCGCTCTCGGGACCGCGCTGGTCAGCCTCCTCCTTCTGATCCTCGCGGCGCGGCGGCGCCCCCGTCTCTACGGCGGCCGTCTGCCCGGCGGGCGCGCCTGGCTGTGGACGGCGCCCGCGGCCCTGCTCGGCGGGCTCGCGGGAGGCACCTGGACCACTTGGACAACATGGCACTTCCCGCCGGGTATCCTCACCGCGGACCGAGTGGCCCTGTTCCTCGCCCTCCCCCTGGCGGCGGAGCTGACCTTCCGAGCCCTGGCGCACGGCATCCTGGCGCGCGCCTTCACCATTCAGCACGACGGCGGGCGCTGGTTCCTCTCCTGGCCGACCGTCCTCCAGGCGCTCTTCTACACCCTGGCGACGCCCCTCGCCCTGCTCGCCACCACGGCGCCCTTGCCCGTCGGCTGGGCGGCGGCGCTGCCCCTCGCCGGAGCGCTCCTCTTCGGCCTCGCCGCCGGCGTCGCGCGCGAGCGCTCCGGAAGCGTGCTCGCCCCGCTCCTCCTGCATTGGCTCGGCGCTGTCGGCGCCGGCGTGGCGATGCTCCTGTAGAGAGATGTCAGAATCACAGGGCCTCCCGCCGGCTCCCGGCGGTGCGGCAACCCTGACTCAAGAGGAGAAAGCCCATGCGGTCGAAGATCCTGGTCGCCCTGCTGCTCGCCGTCGCCTGTCTGGCGACGGCCGCCAACGCCGCCCCCATCAACGTCGCCACCGTCCGTGGCACGGTCATCACCAACGAGCCGGATTGCATCCTTTGCACCTTCGGTCCACCCCATGGCTGCTATCTCTCGATGCAGACGGGAGGCGAGCCGTTCAACGTCGCGCTCCCCGGAGGGGTCGACGAGGATGATTGCAACTTGCTCGAAGAAGGGGACTGCGTCGAGGTCACCGGCGAGGTCTCCAACGTCTACCTCGTCAGCGGCTTCTCCATGTCGTCGATTCAGCTCCTCGGCACGATGTGGATCAACGCAGGCACCGAAGCCTGCGAGTAAAGCCCTCAGCGCATTCTCCAACCCCACGCCTGCATCCCCTCCCTTCGGCGGCGCAAGGCCGGGGGGATTTGCATTGTCGATTGGAGCGACCGAAGGGATGGGAGGTTAGACTGTGCCTATGGCGCTCGCGGCTCATACCCACTCCGTCCCGGCGACACTCCACGACCTCGACGACCTTCCAGAGGAAGTCGTCGGCCATCTCGTCGACGGCGAGCTCATCGTCCATCCGCGACCGGAGCCGCCGCACGTCGAGGCGGCCAGCGAGCTCGGATGGATGCTCGTAGGACCCTTCCGTCATGGCATCAACGGCCCGGGGGGTTGGGTCATTCTCGACGAGCCCAAAATCCTCTTCGGATCGCAGCTCCTCGTCCCGGACCTGGCAGGTTGGCGAAAGGAGCGCTTTCAGAAGATCCGCAAGGGCCCCTACACCGTCGCTCCGGACTGGGTCTGCGAGATCCTCTCCTTCTCAACCCGGCGCTTCGACCGCTCCACCAAGCTGCCAATTTACGCCCGCGCGGGAGTCCGCCACGCCTGGATCCTCGATCCCGACGCGCAAACGCTGGAAGTCCTCCGCCTCCACGAAGGACATTGGCTCATCGCAGACGTCTTCGAGGGCGCCTGCAAGGTGAGGGCCGAGCCGTTCGAGGCGATCGAGCTCGATCTTTCGCTGGTCTGGGGAGAGATTGAGCCGGAGGATGAAGAAGAGCCGGGGACGCCCTCGCCGACCGAGTAGGACTCACTCTCGGGAGATTTCCCGCGCAAGCTCGTCCAGATCCACAGGGAGCCTCAGCAACTTAACGTCCAATCTCGGGAATCGAGAGACCGCGGCAGATCTTCCGAGCGAGGAGATCAGGGATTTCAGTGTGGCGAGGGACCGTCTTCGCGCCGGTCCTCCAGGATGAGTGAGATGGCTGCCGTCAGGCTTTCGAGACATTCCTTCTTCGAGCGCCCCTGGCCGTTGGCACCGGGGATCTCAGGAGAATAGGCAATGAACCAGTCTCCGTCGCGTTCCGTGATCGCAGTGAATTCGTTGTGCATGAGTCTAGCCTCGCTCTCAGGAAGTCGGGTCAGCAACTGCTGGCATGGGCCGCACGCCCGGCGCGAACGGCCCGGATTTCGGACTCGACTTCCTCAGTCGTCAAAGGAGGAGAGGAGAGAGCCGCAAGCCGGTCCGCCGCCGCGAACAGGTCGTCAACCCGCCGGCGGCGCAGCTCTTCCCGGAGCAGGCCCTCCAAGGAATCGGGATCGAGCAGTCCGCTCGCTTCGGCTTCGCGTGCGACGCTACCCGACAGCCTCAACCTGACCTCCAGTTGGTCCGTGGGCTCTTTCGTCTCGCGGGGCATGGCCAGAGTTTACCGCATCCTTGCCTGCCACGCGATCTCTGGACCCATCCCAGGCAATCCGCCTTGGAGCCGTAGAGACGTTCCAGCGATTTGCGCAAACACCTCCTCTGCCGAAACGGTCGGAACGTCTCTTCGGAGGGCAGGTCGGGTCGCTCCGGCACTCTTCTCCTGAAGGCTCCGATCCCTCACCTTCCAGGCCGAACCGCAACGGTTTCGCCAACCGCTCTGAGCCTGTCTATTGCAGCGGCGCTCCAACAGGCTCCCGAACTCGCGCGAGACGCACCAGGGCGCCGTAAGCGGCGTCCTTCACGCTGAGATATTGGTCTCTCTCCATCACCTGGAGGAGCTTGTCGTAGACCCGTTCGTGGAAGAAGAGCGGCTCCAACTTACCGAGCACAAGGGCGGCCTGCTGGCGGACCTTTAAACTCTTCGACAGTTCTTCCCCGGTCTGGGTGCCATAGTCGAGAGCTTCGAGGCAGAGATCGATGTTCCAGGGATGGTCCGCAGCGGGCACGCTCCGGTCGAAGTGGTGCCGATCGAGCCGTAGCGCCCCAGGCACACCACAAACATTCCGGAAACCGCCGGCGGGCGATCCGGTGCACCGACGCGGCGAGATCGCCGATGCGCTGGCACGCCAGCACGCTGTGCCCGCTCTTGCCTCGGCTGGATCGGTTCGCCCGCAAGTGCGTGTTTGTGGCGTTCCCCCTGAAATGACTTTCCCCATTTCATCACTACCTGTGCAGGCAAGCACCTCTTCCATGGTGGAAGAAAGGTCGCTTCCCATTAAAGGATAGCTATGCGCAGACAGATTCTGTACTCGGTGATCGTTGCAGCGCTCGGTCACCTGACTCCTCCCCTCTCCGCCGTCCAGTATGGTTTTGCCGATTCCGGCTTCCAAAACGCCTCGATCCGTACTGTCTACAACGACGGCTACGAGGGAACCTCACTCAATCCCCTGACCTTGACCTCGCCCTGCCTTTGGGATTCCTCAATCCCAAACAACGGTTGTCCAACGGGACCAACCGTCTACTCGGCAGCCAACTGGTGGCGCCAGAATTGGGATAACAATTGCGGTGCCTACTATCCCTGCACCTTCTGGCTGCTGCTGATGAACAACGAACCCCGAGCCTTCAACCTCTGCAACCCCGGCCCTCCTGACGCTTCGCTTCCGCGCTCGGAACCCGGCTCCGGTATCATGGGCTTCACGGCGATCAAGGGCTCCCTGACCGGCGAGAATTTCTATCGTGCCCACCTCGTACTGAACCTCCACTATCCCAATCCCTGCGGTGGCGATGGAATTCCCTTCCTCTCCATTGTAGCCGACCGCGATCGTGGCAACGCCGGCCTCACGCCAGGAGCGCTCAATCGCTCTTCTTCCACAATCCCCAGTCGAGTTCAGTTCACCGCCCGGCTTTGGGATATGGGTTTGCCGAACTGCCCGGGATGCAGCACTGAATACGGTTACGTGCAGCCTGGGAAAGGCTACCTCGACTTCGCCCTGTGGGCCGTCGCCGAGTGGGGCGGAAAGCCACGCATGCTCTTCGTCAACCTCCTGCATCGGAACAGAGAACCCACCGGCGGAATGGAAGGAAAGGACCAAGAATGGAACTGGCCGGTTCGGGAAGACATCCTCTATCCAGGGGCCGATCTTGCCGTCTTTGAGGCAGAAGCTCTTCCTTCCGTGTGCAACTACACGGTCCCGGTGATGAGCGGAGCCATCGGGCAAGAGATCAACTATACGGTTGACTTGCAGAAGCTCTTCCGGTGCGCCAGCGATCAGGGCCTCTTTCGCGACCCCATGCCGACCACCTCCAACCTCCCGATCAAGACGGTCGGATGGAAGAACGAAGGTATCGGGCTGGGCGGCGGGATATGGACCTCCGTTCACGGCATGAAGATGGTTCCGTAGAACAGCAGACAGGAGTGGCTGGAATCCGGGCGAAAACGGATGGACTGCCAAACCGCCCAGGAAGGCGGCGAGGTCGAGGTGCTCGAGGCTCGCCCGATCGCGCTCCGTCTCGAATTGCTGTGTGAGGACCGCGAAGTCCCCTTCGTAGTGCGCGCCGAGGCCGGCCGGAACGTCGATCGAAGCCAGCGCTTCGTCGAGGGCCTGGGCGATGGCGGCCTGGAGGGCCTTGTCGGCGTCGCTCTTGCCGAGGCGGCGGCGCACCACGGCGGCCGAGGCTTTCATGAGGTCCAGCGTGAGGCTGAGGGCGAGCTTCTCGCCGAGGCCGGGGAGGAAGGTCATGCCACCAGATCGCCGCCGGGCAGCGCTCCGAGATTCATGGCAGAAGTATAACGAGGGCGGCAGCAAGACGTCCGCGCCTGTGTTCCAATGTTGCCCGCGCAACACAAAAACCGCGACTTATGTTGCACGGCGATGTTCTCGCAACACCGAGACCAGCTTTTCATCTCCTGCGGAGCGCTGTCGGAACACAAGGAGCCGTTCCGCTGTCACCGCGGAACGCCACCGCAACACAAAGCCCGGCAATTCTGTCATCGGGGAGCTCAGCGCCAACATTGGGCCCGCGATTCCAAGGTCGGCGCCCAGCTCCCGCAACATTCAACTCGTGATTCCAATGTTGGCGCTGAGCTCCCGCAACACAAAAACCGCGAATCCAGTGTTGCCACTGAGCTTTCAGAATACAGAAACCGGGATTCCTCTGTTGCAACCCGCCGCCCCAATGATGCGGCAGCGGGTCCCAATGTTGTCTTTCCCCATCTCGCCGAGCCGCGTACGGGTTCCTGTGATGCGGGGACGCGAGCCAGAGGCGTGCGAACGGAGCGCCGTGTTGCGCGAGCTCTCCGCGGTCCACGGTTTCCGCAGCGCTGTGATGCGCATCCGCTCCCGCGTGGCCCGTGAACGCGGCGCCGTGATGCGCTTCGCGGTGCGCCCTTGCCGCGTGCCGGCGCCTCCGTTAGGCTGCGGGCTCCAGGCGGTGGAGTCCGCCTTCAACCGCAGCTCCGCGCGCGGGGCCGCCAATGACTCCTGCTCAGGGCTCAACGTCGAGGAGGAATCATGGGGCGCTTTCTCTGGATCTGTCTGGGCGGTGCGCTGGGGACCGGGGCGCGGTATCTGCTCTCCGGATGGATGATGTGGCTCGCCGGGCCGGGGTTCCCGTATGGGACTCTCGCGGTCAATGTCATCGGCTCGTTCCTGCTCGGGCTGCTGATGCATGTCAGCCTGTCGACCGATGCGTTCTCCCCCACCCTCCGCCTGACGCTCACCACGGGTGTGATGGGCGGCTTCACCACCTACTCCGCTTTCAACTACGAGACGCTCCAGCTCGTTCAGGAGGGCTCGTGGCCCCTTGCGGCTGCGAACCTCGGGATCACTGTCGTCTCCTGCCTCGCGGCGGGCCTGCTCGGAGTCTTCGCCGGCCGGGTTCTGGCCGGCGGGTAGGATTACTTCGCCGCTGGCACCACCGCGTAATCACTGAATTCGCTGATGCTGTCCGTCTTCGACCAGACGCCGACTTTTCCGGAGACCGGCGCGGCGAGGGTGTAGTCGAGGAGGTGCTCGCCGTCGAGCCAGCCTTCGAGCTGGGTGCCATGGACGACGATTTTCATGGCGTGCCACTCCTTGTAGGGGATGCGGACGTCTTTGGTGCCTTTCATGACGAAGCTGCGCTTGCCCTTGTCGAAGGTCCAGAGCACGAGGTTGTCCTCTTTGCCGTTGAAGCGGACGGCGAGGTAGTCGCCGTTCGGCTTGAGGTTGAAAAGGATGCCGGCGCACTGGTCGAGAGCGCCTCCGAGGAGCTTGAAGCGCAGGGAGATCTCGCCGTTCTGGAAGTCGTCGACGCCGTTCGCCACGGCGTAGGGGAAGTAGGCGAAGGCTTTCACATTGTCGATGAACTCTTCGTGGCGCGCGCCGTAGATGGAGCGCGCTTTGTCGGCGAGGCCTCCGGCGGGCTGGCCGTTCTTCCAGGCGCGGCCGTCGACGAGGAGGACCTTCTGGCCCTCGTCGTTGATGATCGACCAGTCGCCGACGACGGCGAGGAAGCGGGTGGGCTCGGCGCCTTCTTTCTCTTTGGAAAGATCGATGCTGACGGGTTTGGGCACGGGAGCCTTCGACGGCGGCTTGGCGGGCTGCGCGCTGAGGGAGGCTCCCAGGGAAAGGATGAGGACGGCGGTCAGAACGGATTTCTGCATGACGATCTCCTGCGGACGACGAAATAGGCCAGGACGGCGGCGGCCGGCCAGACGAGGTAGAACAAGGGCGCCGCACCGCGCGGGGCGGCGGCGAGAGGATAGCCGGGATAGAGAGGATCGGAGGCCCGCGAAGGCGACGGCACGCCGGCCAGCTCGTAGAGCTTGCCGAGGACGACGGGCTCGATGGTCGAGCGGAGCTGGTCGCGCTTCTTTCCGACCTGATACCAGATCTCGCCGTAGTGGCTGTCCGCGTCCTCGAAGAGGCCGGTGCGGCTTTGTGACGCATGGATCACGTCGAAATCCGGCAGCACGCGGCGGAGCTTGGCGAGGACGTTGGTTTCGAGATCGGTGAGCCGCGGATCTTCAGGCGACAGATAGACGGTGACGCGGACCGGCTTCTCGATCGTCCCCGAGACGGATGGCGACGAAGGGGAAGAGGAACGTCGTCGCCAGATCGTAGGCGCCGAGGGTGGGGACGACGAGGCCGTCGAGCGGGCTTAAGCCCTGCGCGAGCGCCGCCGGGCCGCCGCCCGTGCCGCTCATCTCGGCGTAGGACTGGACGGCGGTGATGAACGCCTGGCCGACGAGCGGCCCGGTCATCGCCAGGAGCAGCCACCAGGCGCGCGAGGCGAGCAGCTCCCGTGCCTCCAGGGCGGCGAGCGCCGTCGTCTTACCTCGTCTAGATCTAGGTGAGCGCGAGGAACACCTCCTCCATGCCGCTCTCCGCCGCTACGCCGGAGCGTCCGCGGAGCTCGGCGAGCGTCCCCTCCCCCACCACCCGGCCGTCGGAAAGGAGCACGAAGCGGTCGCAGGCGCGGGCGGCATCGGTGAGCTGGTGGATCGACAGGAAGAGCGTCTTGCCGCGCGCCGCCGCGTCCCGCAGGAGCCCGACCACCTCGCGCGTCTGGCGCAAATCGAGCCCGTCGAACGGCTCGTCGAGGAGCAGCAGCGGCTGCGGCGCGAGGAGGCCGAGAGCGAGGAGGAAGCGCTTGCGCTCGCCTTTGGAGAGGGAGCGGACGGGGGCGGCGAGGAGGGGACGGAGCTTCAGTACGTCGAGGAGGCCCTCACCGGCGGCGGAGCCGCCCCACAAATCCCGAAAAAACCCCAGCACGCACCCCACCGCCTGATCCGGCCATGGGGCGATGCCGTCCGGGATGTAGAACAGCACCGACTTGCGTGCCGCCGGGGCGAGGGAGCGCCCTGCGCTGCGGACCTCGCCGGCATCGGCGGGCAGCACGCCGGCGAGACATTCGAAGAGCGTCGTCTTGCCGGCGCCGTTGGGTCCGATGAGGCCGAGCACCTCGCCGGGCCGCACGCTGAGACCCACCGCGTCGAGGACGCGGCGGGGACCGTAGCTCTTCGTCAGGCCCTGGACCGTCAGCACCTCTCTATTAGAACCGAATCAGAACCGGAGCCGGGCTTCGAATTGGTACTGCCGGCCCGGATCGACGTTGCTGATGCCGCCGAGAGCCACGCCGAAGGTCGACAGCGGCTGGCCGTTGGTGTTGTTGCCGAAGACGCCGTTGAAGCCGACGACGTTCTCGTGGTTGGTGACGTTGAAGCACTCGGCGCGCAGGCCGAGGGTGACGCCGCCGACCTGGAAGTCGCGCTCCAGGAAGAGCGAGAGGTCGTAGACCGCGTCGCCGCGGCCGGCGTTACGGCTGATCAGGTGGCCGTCGATCACCGGGCGGTCCGCGTTCGAGCCGTCGCCGTTGTTGTCGGCGCCGGTGGTGATGTTGAACGGCCGGCCGGAGGCGTAGGTGACGACACCGCCGCCGTTGAAGGCGAAGGGCAGGCGCACCCAGCCGCTCAGCACCGCGCGGTGGCGCTGGTCGAGCAGGCTGTCCGCCCACTCCTTGCCGAGCCGGTTGACCTCGCTCGGATCGCCGCCGGGCGCGTCGGGCTCGACGTTGTTGCGCGTGTGCGACCAGGTGTAGCTCAGGAGCAGGCCGGAGCGCTCGAAGGTCTTCCGCGCGCTGAGCTGCAGGCCGTCGTACTTGGCTTCGCCCTGATTCACCGTCACCAGGATGCGGCGATAACCGCCGGCCACCGGCGTCATCGGACGGGTCGCGTCGGCCGTCGCCGCCGGGCGGGTCTGGCGGGGGGTGGTACGAACGAACACGCCAGGCGCATTCAAATCCAGATTGCGCTCGATGTCGACGGTGTGCGCGTGGACGCCGTCGAGGCCGACGAACCAGCGGTCGCCGATCTCGCGCTCGACGCCGAGCGTCGCCTGGTCGGTCTTCGGATTGAGCAGCTCATCGGGATAGCCGTTGAGCTTCGAGACGTCGAAGAACTGGCTGTAGTACGAGCGGCGGCCGGGGCGGATGGTGATGTCCCGCGCCGGCAGCACGGCGCCCGGCGGGAAGCCGGTGAGCGGCGTGAAGGACGTCGGGAAGCCGAGCTGGCCCGGGGCGACGCTGTAGGTGAAGAAGCCGGCCGGGCCGCCGGGCGCAGGCGATAGTCGTCCTGGGCGAAGAGCGACCAGTTTTCCTCGTTGACCGTGTAGCGCACGTTGCCGAAGCCCTGGCTGAAGCGCGCGACGTCGTTGATGGTGAGCTGCGAGGTCGGGATCGCCGGCGAGATGCCGGTCTTGAAAGTGAGCTGGCCGAGGGTGAACGGCGAGCCGAACTCCTGGCCGTCGCCGCCCGACTTCGAGTGGATCCAGTCGCCGCCGATCTTCAGGAAATGATCGCCCTTGGCGAGCGACAGGGTGTCGGCGATCTGGTACTGCTTGTTGGTGAGGAAGGCGGAGCGCGACTCGCCCTCGGTCGAGACGCCGGGGCGCACGAATTGGGTCGAGGGATGCGCCGGCTCGAATTCGGTGATCGGATCGCCGTCCAGCCAGACCAGGCGCGCGTCGTTGAAAATGGAGTCGCTGAGCACCGCCGTCTCGCCGATCTGCGCCTCGCGCGTGTCGCGCCGGAAGGTGCGCGCGGCGCTGGGCAGGGCGACGCCGCCGACGGCGTCCGCCGGATTCGAGTCCGAGAAGCGGTCGAGATTGACGCGGCCGAGGAGATGATTCGACGGATTGAGATCGGCGTCGAGGCGGCCGAAGAGGAGCGTCTGCTTGAAGTGGCCGGTGAAGGTGCCGGGCGCCAGCGCCGAGGTGATGATCGAATCGCGGTCCTGGTCGCTGTACTCGCCACCGAGGGCAAAATAGGCGCGGTCGTGGACGATCGGTCCGGCCAGGAAGCCGCTCCCCTGCGTCAGCTCGTCGCGCGCCTTCTGGCCGGTGACCGGCGCGTCGGCCTGCGGGCCGCCGGGGCGGGAGACGCCGACGAGGTCGCCATGGACTTCGTTCGTGCCCGAGCGGGTGACGATGTTGATCGCGGCGCCGGTGGTGCGCCTGTACTCGGCCGAGAAGGCATTAGTGAGGACGGTGAATTCCTGGATGGCGGCGAGGGGCACGTTGCTGAAGATCGTCTGCCGCCCCCAGGCGTCGTCGGAGGTGCCGCCGTCGACCGTGAAGGTGGTCTGCCGGCGGCCGCCGCCGTCGATCACGAACAGGGTGTTGTTGAGGAACAAGTCGCCGGTGCCGCGCGCCGGGCGCACCGAGGAATTGAGCAGCGGCAGGGCGGTGAGCTTGCGCCCGAGGAGAGGCGTCTCCTGGATCTTCTCGTTGTCGAAGCGGGTGGCGAGCTGCGGCGAATCGGTGCGCACACCTTCCGCCGTGCCGCGGACGGTGATCGCCGCCGCGACCGCCTGCACCTGCACCACCGCATCGATCGACGCGGTCTCGCCGGCGCGCAGCTCGATGCCGGTCTTCTCCTGGTCGGCGAAGCCCTCGTGGGCGACGCGCAGGCTGTAGGCGCCGGTCAGCGGCAGCTCGGGGAGGACATAACCGCCCTGGGCGTCGCTCCGCGTGCCGCGCGAGAAGCCGGTGGCGGTGTTGGTCACCGTCACCGTCGCCCCCGGGACCGGCGCGCCGGCCTCGTCGAGGATCCGGCCGCGGATGGCCCCGATCCCCGGCGTCTGCGCGTGGAGCGTGCCGGCCAGGGCCAGAGAAAAGATGAAACAGAACAACGGGAAGATACGACGCATGATGCATCCTTTCTTGTACGGAGGGCGCCAGATCGTC
>Ga0307506_10000156_pt1 | contig 23309 bp, 18 predicted proteins | sample 25_S_MG_FD_202175 | JGI IMG/M metagenome (GOLD analysis project Ga0307506, IMG submission 202175) | Soil microbial communities from Populus trichocarpa stands in riparian zone in the Pacific Northwest, United States - 25_S | ecosystem: Environmental > Terrestrial > Soil > Riparian zone > Trees... | reverse complement strand
CCCACGCTAGACCGCCGAGCCTCGAGGGAAGCTTATTTTTTGGCTAGGAAGCTTACCGAGCCGCGAGGGAAGCTTATTTTTTGGCTAGGAAGCTTACCGAGCCACGAGGGAAGCTTAATTTTCGGCTAGGAAGCTTACCGAGCCAGGAGGGAAGCTTATTTTTTGGCTAGGAAGCTTACCGAGCCACGAGGGAAGGTTATTTTTTGGCCAGGAAGCTTACCGAGCCACGAGGGAAGCTTAATTTTCGGCCAGGAAGCTTACCGAGCCGCGAGGGAAGTCTATTTTTCGCAAATTTGGTGTCGTCTCCCCTGGAGTAGCCCGGCGTCCACCGGGCTCGCTCCACCAGAGTCTGCCGAGTGCCCAGAGCGTTCCGCAGGAGCGCTTCAATGAGGGCGGCGTAGGCGGCGAGCTCTACCGGGGCCGGGGAGGGTGCAGCTCCAGGGAGAGCTGCCAGCCGATGGCTCGCGCATAGCGCTCCAGGGTCGAAAAGCGGATGCTGCCGGCGCTGTTCTCGATGCGGCTGATGGCGGACTTCTTCGTAGCAAGGCGCTCGGCCACCTGGTCTTGGGTGAGGCCGGCCTTTTCGCGAGCCTGGCGGAGAAGGGCGCCGACTTTGAAGTCGGTGTAGCCCGTTTCGAGACCGTCGGCGAACTCGGGATCGCGGGCGGCCCGGGCCTGGGCGTACTTAGTGAGATCGCTCATTCTGGGGTCTCCTTCTCAGATAGTCCTGGCGGCGCGCCGACGCGATGTCGATTTCCTGCCGCGGCGTCTTCTCGGTCTTCTTCGCGAAACCACCCACGACCACGAACCGGGGACCATCAAGGAAGCCGATCAGCCGGAAGGTGTCTCCGCCGTGCTGCGCCCTGACTTCCCAGAGGCCTTCGGTGTCGACCAGCTTCTTGAAGTACTGGGCCGGTACCGGGTCGAGCTGCTCTACCAAGCGCAGCACCCAGAATACTTTCTGGGCCTGTTTGCCGGTCAGTGCATCGAGGAACGCTTCGACAGGGCAGTCATCGGACTCGGTTCGGTAGAAGAGGACCTCTCGCACGAGGGTAGGTTAACACAAAGGTGAACCAGGGAGGGGAGGAAGGCCGAGGCGCCGGACCTCCTATCCTATGCTGCGTTCCCAGTGGCGCCCGTCGAGATCGCGCCACGCGGCGCAGGCAACATCCTCTCGCCTTCTCACCCCCTGGGAGCGCTGGCGTCTCGCCGGCATTCAAATCAAATTGGACCGGAGGTCCGGCCTTCTTGGAAAGGTAACGAGAGGCGAGGTCGCTTAGGCTCAGGAGGCTATTGCCGGGCTCCGTGGTCACTGAGAGGTTGGGCCGGCGAGCAGAGTGCCGATGACCGGAGTCAGAGCGGCAACGACCGGAGTCAGAGCGGCGGCGACTGGAGTCGGACCGGCAACGACTGGAGTCAGAGCGGCAACGACTGAAGTCGGAACGGCGGCGACTGGAGTCGGAACGGCGACGACTGGAGGTGGTGTCCGTTCAATCATAGGCTAGACTACCCTGGTGATGCGGAGCTCACTCCTGAAGAAGTACCGCGCGGAGATCCTCCAGTTGGCCCTGAGCCATGGAGCCCAGGACGTGCGCGTTTTTGGCTCCCTCGCAAGAGGCGAGGGCAACGAGAGCAGTGACCTCGATCTGCTGGTGACTCTCGGAGAAGGGCGTTCGCTCCTTGATCTCGTCGGGCTCAAGCAGGATCTGGAGGACCTCGTCCATCGCCCGGTGGACGTGGTGACCGAGCGGGCTCTCTCGCCGTACCTGCGAGAGCGCGTCCTCTCTGAAGCCGTTCCGCTGTGAGCCGAGACGCTCTCTACTTGCGGCACGTGCTCGACGCCGTCGGTAAAAAGGCGCGGGCGAGCGGGTCCTTGATCGGGAGCAGCTCGATAAGTGGTCCAGCTCAATTGTGTCGACAGCGTCGATACAATTTCCGAATTGGGGAAAACTGGGCAAACTGAATCGTTCACGGTGGCGTAGCCAAAGCCGCCTCCGAACTTGGATGTCAATTCTCGCGACACTGTCGCGAGAATTCGTTCCCCATATCCCGCGCGGCCATCCCGGAGATTTTCCGTGAGTGTCCGCCGCCCCAGATGCAGCGTCGTGGTCGAGTTCGCCACTGTGGCAATCCGCTGGCGGGCGGCCTGGATCAGCTCTCGCAAGTCCGTGAGGAGTGCCGCCTCATCAACAAGGGCAGGCACCTCTGGCCCGGCGGAGTGGCCGAGGTGTTTACGCCTCCCGGACTGTAGCGCGGTGGGCTTGAGCTCTTGGAGGGAAGGGCTGGCTTTCTTCTTCATCGCCAGTCGACGCCAGACTCGCCTTTTGGAGGATTGAGAGAGGTCGCTCATCCCGGGGTTTTAGCCCGGTGCCGTGCAGTCGAGAAAGATGTGAAAAAGTCTGATGAGGCCGGTCTGATTCCGCCGGTGGACACTTTGGAGCTCGTCAGGAAAGCATTCCAAAATGTTTGCGGGAGCCAGTCTCTCCAAGACTCCGAGAAATCCGTGCCTGGAGATATCTTCATCGAAGCTCCGATGGAGCTCCCTCTGCCAATAGCCAGCATCCTTGTTCTGAAACAATCCGATCATGACCGCCTCAGGGCTATCTGCGCCGTAACGGCCTTCGAGAAAGTCACCGATTCCGCTCCGGCCGACGTATCGGCCAATCGAAAAGCTTCCGGTGCGAAGCCGCTTTGCCTCGTAGATGTACCGGAGGCGAGGTTTGACTCCCGAGCGAATCACACAAAGGTCCAATCTCAACCGGTCGTTTCCCATCTGTCCGGAAGGACTCACGGGTTCCTGATCTCCGATCGTATAACGATCGTACTCTTCAGGGGTCTCCGGAGCGTCCAGGCGAGCTTTCATTGCATCGCCTAGCAGTCCCGTGATCGATGGCTCGTCCAGCTCTTCATGGAGGGATAGGCGGGCGTCGGCATGTGCCCAGGCGAGAAGCTGGTGCGCATGGACGCGAATCACCTCGAGGTAGAGGCTCCATGCCTCACTGAGCCCGGAAGCCATCATGCCTCGCGGGAAGACTGTGCCTCGATGACTTCGGCGATGATGTCGTCAGCATCCAGAAGGGCTTGTGTCTCCGTCCATTCCAGGCGCCGCGGTGGTTTGATCAGATGGATGGTCTCGCCAGCGAAGACTCGCACGCTCCGCTTGAAGTAGGCCCACTGACTGAATCTGGATTCTGCGGCTTGGAGCAGGGCTTCCAGTTGCCTGCACTCTCCACCGGCCGCCGAACGGATCTCCGGCTCGATCTCGGAGCCGGATCCGGTCAGGGTGATCGACACGGCTACTCCTTGGCTCGAATGCAAAACCGAGACCCTGTGGCGGCCGGCACTACCCAGAAATATGTCCAGCTCGTTTCTCAGGCAGAAAGCGTAGGTGCGCATCTCATCGGCGCTGGGTTTCTGAAGGAAGTCAGGGGGTACCTTTCCCTTGTTCAGCGCATAGCGGACGCGGAAGAAGTCTCGCACGACGAGCGATACATGTTCAGGGATCCCGAGAAAAGCCGCAACGCGGAGGTCGAGATGATCTTTTATGTCCTCGAAGGGAATTCCGTCAGCCTCCAAGGTCGCAGCTTCGTCCCATGCCGCTGCGAGCCCGGCCTCGCGTTCCGCGGTTAGCTCGGGAAAGGGGAGGCGCTCGGCGTCGCCCTTGTCGATGAGACTGTACCCGACGCCCCAATCAGAACTCAGAACAAAGAATAACAAGTACGCCACATACCGCGAGTTCCAGATGGCCGCGATCGCCTTTGCCTCTTTTGCGTTGTGCAAATTGAGGGCCATCTTCGAATGCCGGATGATGAAATCATCCTCGCTATAGGCGGCGAAGTCATTCCAGAGAAAAAGGCGGTGCCCTTCGATCAGCCTCAGACCCGAGAAACCGCCTCGCACACGTACGAAACATCCAAACTGATTGTTGCGGAGAAAATCAGAATTCACCCGCAGGGCAGGTCCTGCCTGGATCAGCGCCTTGTGGTCAAGAACCTTCAGGTTCTTGAGTTCATCTTTATATTTGTTCGTGTCGTCCGGGTTACCGGCATCCTTCCTCAACTGAAGGCCCAGGCTAAGGCTCCATCCCCGTGCGTCGGCCAGCCGGCCGAGCTCGGTGGAGAAAATTCGTCGGAGCCGGCGGATCGCGGCTTCGTCTCGAGGAGTACCCCACAAGGCCAGCTTCCAGGTGGAAGCACCTCCTTCTAGCGCCTTGGGGGCGGGTATCCACTTGACCTCCGTCTCGGAAAAACTGATCGTCCATGCCCTGCGCTTCTTGCGGTTCCTCAACGCGAGAGGAGGTTGATTCGCGACGAAGGGGCCGACATGAAGAATGGGCGCCGGCTCCTTGACTCTTCGGGAATAGACGATAGTCGCTGCGGGCTGCTGGGCCGAGGCGAAGAGAACGTACGCGAGATTGGCGAAATTGGTAACCCGATGCACCTGCAGGCCGCCAAAGAACTTCTTCCGCCACGTGGTGAGATGATCGTTAGTGAGCGACTTAGCATGCAGGATCAGGCCCACGGCGCCGTCCTCTGCGAGCCGGTCCATCACCCGCCAAGCGAAAGCCTCGCCGGTTCTGGCGCGGGCGAGCCCATAATCTTTCCGGTGCTCCTGGGACCAGTCGAGCACGAAGCGGTCTTTTGAATCTCCAGCCTCCAGCTCGACCCATGGCGGGTTTCCGATGATCCAATCGAACCCGAGTGGAACGCGGCCCGCGGGGCCGGTTTTCTTCCAGAAGGCGCCAGCCGGATCGAAGAAATCTTGTACGAAGAGGTTGTTGCCGATGAGCCGGGGGAACTTGAAGCTCTTATGTCGGTGCAACTCCGGAGGCTCTACATAGCTCAGTAACGCAAGAATGAGGCTGAAGCCGGCAATCTGGCAGGCTGTGGCATTACGTTCGACGCCAAAAATTCCGGCTTCCAGAACACGCTTCAGATCTCCGGTGTGGAGCGGGCGACCCAGGCGGGCACTTTCCAGCTCCACAAGTCGGCGAAAGGCCACGACCAAAAAGATTCCGGAACCGCAACAGGGATCGAGGATCTTCATGCCCGAGCGTAAAGGACGCACTGAATTGACTTCAGCTACTAAGTAGTCTGCCAAGGGCTCAGGAGTGTAGTGAGCGCCTTGTTTCTCTGGGTCCGCTGCCTCGACCTTCTGCGCGGTCTTGAGTCCAGCGGAACCCTCAGGGCCCTCGGCGTGGAGGAACTGCTCGTAGATGGCCGAAAGAAGCTCGACCGGAATGAAGGAGAAGTCGTATGCGGTGAAGGGCAGGTGGATCTGTCCGGAGAGCGCGTCATCGCCGGCGAATGCGCGAGCGACAGTGCGAATCGCTTCGGCCCGGGGCGCATGACGGCTTCCCCAGGGGATCGGAAAAAGGTGACCATTGAATCGGTTCTCCACCGATTTTGCCAGTTTCCTGAAATCCTGCAGGCTCAGGCCAGCTGAGAACGTCTCTCCACTGAAGACCGCTTGGGGTGGAAGACCCGCCTCCGCTTGCAGCCATTCGTCGGAGAGGATGTCGCGTGCCCGGAGATAGGACAGATAGACGAATTTGCCGATCAGCGCGTGGCTCGCCGTATCCGCCACTCCATGCTCCTTCTGGAGCACACCGCTCAGCGCCTTCAGGTTCGCGAGAAGGGTGGTGTCGACCCGGCCATCCACTCCGAGGTGCTTCGCGTGGCTCTGCCAAACATCGCCCCGATTGATGGAGTCGGCGCTAAAGGTCGCAAGCGCCTTGGAAATGAGCGCAGCGGCGTTCCCCCGAACAGAGAGTTGGTCAATCTTGCCGACCTTGAGCTGTTGGGGGTGAAAGGCGAAGCCTGCAAGCACGCGGACCTCGGACGGAAGCACGACGATGAGAAAGGGGTTGATGCCCTGGTTCCACAGCCGTCGATGAATTGCCCGCGCATCCTTCGGCGTTTGAGCTTCCGCTACATGGACGGCCGGCCGGAAGGCGTTGTCGGAGGGAGAGGTCCGGAAGAAGTACGTCCCGCGCGCTCCTGCCTCGCGTGCGGCTCGGATCCAGTGGCGATCCGATGGCGCGATGATTCCGTCGCCAGCGTCCTCGCAGAAGCGCGGGGAACCTGCGTAGCCGAGAGCCCCAGTGAGGGCCTTGTACAGCTTGGAGCCATCAGCAGGGCCAACTTGGCCGGCAAAGAGATCGGGTTCCATGCTTCCTCTCGGCATCAAGATGCATGCTCTGACCGGTATTATAGATGCATAGCGTCTCCCCGACACGAATTGCCGGGATCTGCTCGCCGGAGAGAAGCGCGTCGTGCCTTACGCTATGTTACCGCCCGTTCGTCGCGGTGGCAAGGAGGGTGGCCCTTGCCGCCGGAACGTCTGAAGGCGAACGCCTCTGCCCGCCCCTACTTCCCCGGCACCTGCAACACCGTCTCCAGCGTCACATAGTTGAGCAGCGTAATCCCAATCAAAATCGCCAACCACAGAAACCCGCCCATGGCGGTGAGGGCGACCATGCGTGTGCTGTCACGGACGTGCATGAAGAAGAGGATCACGAGCATCGCCTTGGTCGCCGCGATGCCCAGGGCGACGACGTCGTTCATCATGCCGAGGTCGACTTTGGCGGCGAGGACGGTGAGGAGGGTGCCGATGAGGAGGGCGCCGAAGACGGCGAAGTAGATCAGCAGGGTGCGCTTGGGGTCGTGATGATGGGCCATGGCGTCCTCAGCGGGCGTGCGCCCCGAGTAGATAGAGCAGGGGGAAGAGGAAGATCCAGACGATGTCCACGAAGTGCCAGTAGAGCCCGGTGCATTCCAGGGGGTTGTAGTACGACGAGTCGTAGCGGCCTTTCCAGGCCAGGACGGCGAGGACGGAGAGCACGCCGATGCCGATGATCATGTGCAGGGCGTGCAGGCCGGTCATGATGAAGTAGAGGGAGAAAAAGAGCTGCGCGTGCTGTCCGTTGGCCCCTTGGAGGTGGGGGTCGTCAGGCGCGAAATGCAGGCCAAAGCCGGGGACCAGATGGTGCTTGATCTTGTCCATGTACTCGACGGTCTTGATGCCGAGGAACGTCGCGCCGAGCAGGATCGTGGCGATCAGGAAGACGACGATCAGCTTGCGTTTGTTGATCTGCGCGGCATAGATGGAGAGCGCCATGGTCAAGCTGCTGCAGATCAGGACGGCCGTGTTGATGCCTCCCCAGAGCACGTCGAGATGATGGCTGGAGGCGGCGAAGACCTTCGGGTAGGCATAGCGATAGATCACGTAGACCGTGAACAGGCCGCCGAAGAACATGATCTCGGTGACCAGGAACAGCCACATGCCGAGCGTCGAGGATTCCTTCTGCTGCTCGAGGCTGTCGAAATGATGCTGGAGGCGCGGGTGATGGTGGTCATCGTGCGCCGCGGGGGCTCCGGATCCATGCGTGTCGATCATCGTGTTAGCCAACGCGTGCCTCCGGCGGCGAGGTGCGGTCATGCACCTCTTTCGTGTTGTACTCGTACGGACCGTGGGTGACGACCGGGATGGTATGGAAATTCTCGGTCGGCGGCGGCGACGGCGTGTCCCATTCGAGGCCGACGGCGCCCCAGGGGTTGTCGCCGCTCTTCTTGCCGTAGCGCATCGACCAGATGAAGTAGAAGAGCGGCAGGATGTAGCCGACGCCGAGGATCGAGGCGCCCGCGGTCGAGAGGACGTTGAGCACCTGGAATTCGGGGGGGTAGGACCAGTAGCGGCGCGGCATCCCGAGGTAGCCGAGGATGAACTGCGGGAAGAAGGTCAGGTTGAAGCCGACGAAGATCAGCAGCGCCGCCAGGCGCGACAGGAAGGCCGGATAGAGCTTGCCGGTGATCTTCGGCCACCAGTAGTGGAGGCCGCCCATGTAGCCCATGATCGTGCCGCCCACCATGATGTAGTGGAAGTGGGCCACGATGAAATAGGTGTCGTGGACGTGCGCGTCGATGCCCAGGGTCGCCACCATGACGCCGGTCAGGCCGCCGAGCGTGAAGAGGCCGATGAAGCCGAGGGCGTAGAGCATCGGCGTCTGGTAGGAGACCGAGCCTTCGTAGAGCGTCGCCGTCCAGTTGAAGACTTTGACCGCCGAGGGGATGGCGACGAGCATCGAAAGCACCGAGAAGACCGTCGCGATGTAGACCGATTCGCCGGCGACGAACATGTGGTGGCCCCAGACCAGGAAGCCGAGGACCGCGATGCCGATGCTGGCGAAGGCCACCACCTTGTAGCCGAACACCGGCTTGCGCGAGAAGGCCGCCACCAGCTCCGAGACCACGCCCATCGCCGGCAGGATCATGATGTACACCGCCGGGTGCGAGTAGAACCAGAAAAGGTGCTGGAAGAGCACCGGATCGCCGCCGAGCGCCGGATCGAAAATCCCCAGATGCAGCACGCGCTCGGCCGCGACCATCAGGATGGTGACGGCGACGACCGGCGTGCCGAGCACGATGATCAGGCTGGTCGCGTAATGCGACCAGATGAACAGCGGCAGGCGGAACCAGGTCATGCCCGGGGCGCGCATGCGGTGGATGGTGACGATGAAATTCAGGCCGGTGAAGATCGACGAGAACCCCGAGATGAAAATGCCCAGCGCCGCCGAGATGACATAGGTGTTCGAGTAATGCGTGCTGAACGGCGTGTAGAACGTCCAGCCGGTGTCGACGCCGCCGTGGGCGATCGACCAGAGAGTGAACAGGCCGGCGACGTTGTAGACGTACCAGCTCGCCAGGTTCAGCTTGGGAAAGGCGAGGTCCTTGGCGCCGATCATCAGCGGCACCAGGAAATTGCCGAGCACCGCCGGAATGGCCGGGATGAGGAAGAAGAACACCATCACGATGCCGTGCATCGTGAACAGCCGGTTGTAGGTGTCCGGCTGCACCATGTCCCCTTCCGGGGTCAGCAGCTCGAGACGGATCAGCAGGGCGAACAGCCCGCCGATCGCGAAGAAGACGGTGACCGAGATCAGGTAGAGGATGGCGATGCGCTTGTGGTCCCGGGTGAGGAGCCACGAGCGGAGGCCATAGGCGGCGTTGAGATAGTTCGGCCGCTCGTACCCGGTCTCCGGGCCCGGCAGGACGGTAGTATCTGCGGGGGTGGTGGTCATGCCTGTGTCATTCATGGCTTGGGTGCCTCGGCCGGCGCCTGGGTCCCGCCGTCGCCGGCCAGGGACTTGATGTACGAGATGAGCTGAAGGAGCTGCTCCTCGCTCACCTGTCCCTGGTAGGTCGGCATGATCGGATCATAGCCGGCGACGAGCTTGGTCCCCGGATTCAGGATCGACTCGCGGACGTAGTTGTCATCGGCAATGACCATCTCGCCGCTCGCGATTTTGACCTGGCTGCCGAACAGTCCTTTCAAGGCCGGTCCGCGCGCCGGGCGGTTCGGCGCGGCGACGTGGCAGGTCTGGCAGGCGAGCTGGTTGAACAGCTCGGCGCCGGAGGCGACCACCGACTTGCCCGCCGGCCCGCCGGCCAGCCACTCTTCATATTGCCGCGGCTCCAGGACGATGATCGAGCCGATCATCCGCGAGTGCTCGCCGCCGCAGTACTCGGCGCAGAAAAGGTGGTACGTGCCCGGCTTGGTGGCCTGGAACCAGACCTGCGTGTAGCGGCCGGGCAGCGCGTCCTGCTTCACGCGGAAGGCCGGGACGTAGAAGCTGTGGATCACGTCCTCCGAGGTCAGCTTCAGCTTGATCGGCTGCCCCACGGGGATGTGCAACGCGTTGATCTCGCGGTGCCCGTCCGGATGCTGGAATTTCCACATCCACTGCTTGCCCACCGAGTAGTACTCGACGGCGTCGGCGGGCGGCCGGTAGAGCTTGAAGAAGACCCGCGTGCCCCAGACGAACATGGCGAGGGCGATGACCAGCGGGATCGCCGACCAGGCGATCTCCAGCCAGAGGGCGGACTTCTCTTCCAGCCCGACCTCGTCGACCGAGCGCCGGCGGTAGCGCACCATGAAGTAGAGGATCAGACAGGCGATCAGCAGGGTGAAGAAGACGCTGACCGCCGACCAGGCGATGAAGAGCGCGTCGACCTCGGGCGAGAGCGTCGAGGCCGACTCGGGAAACAGAGGGAGCTGCGGATTCATGGTCAGGCTGCCCCCAGAGTGCCAGGTTCATGGGGTTGTTCCGGAGAGCGCCGGCGCAGGAGCGTGATCATCAGCACCACGCCGAGAAGAGTCAAGGCGGCGCCGATGCGCACGATCCGCATCGTCATGGCGCTGTAGCGCCCGATCGCCGGGTCGTAGTGGAAACAGTAGAGCAGGGCCTGGTCGACCACGGTGCCGATCTTGGCGTCGGCCGATTCGACCAGCGCCAGCCGCAGGTCGCGCGGCGCGTACTCGATGCCGTAGAGATAACGCGAGATCCGCCCCTCGGGAGTGAGGATGACGATGCCGGCGGCGTGCGAGAACTCGTTGCGCTCGGCGTCGTAGACGTAGCGGAAGCCGACGCTCGCGGCGAGCGCGGTGATCGACGGCGGCGGGCCGGTGAGGAAGTGCCAGCCGGTTTCCGTAGCGTCCGCGGGGGTACGCCCATACCGGCTGATGGTGTTGGCGCGCGACGCCGCGGCCTGCACCGGCGTCTCGTTGGGATCGATGCTCACCACCACGACGTCGAAATCCTTGCCGGGGTTGAGGCTCATCGTCTTGAGGCTGCCGGTGACACCGGTGAGCACCATGTCGCAGAGCATCGGGCAGTGGTAGTAGGCGAGCACCAGGAGGACCGGCTTCTTGCCGAAATAACCGCTGAGCTCGACCGCGCGGCCGGCTTCGTCGCGGAAGCCGAGGCCGAGCGGCACCTGGCCGCCGAGCTTCTGATCGTAGCCGACCTTTTGCAGCGGTCCCGGCATCTGGCCGGAGGGCACGCCGGACTGCGCGGCGGCGCCGGTGCCGGGACCCGCGCCGGTCCACGTGCCGCGGTCGGCGTGGACGGCCGGAGTGAGCAGAACGGCGGCGAGAGCAAGCAGAGACAGCGGACGCGTCACGGCTGCCTTCCTTCCGCCGGCGCCGCAGGCGCCGCACCGAGCGGGCCGAGGCCGCGCTGCACCACCAGTTGCATGGCGGTCTCGATCGGCACGCGCACGATGCCCTGCCGTTGATCGATCCAGCCGGGCTGCGAGAGCGCCTTGTCTTCCTTCTCCCGTTCGGCCTGCATGTCCTCGCGGTCCGACTTTTCCAGGGCACCCGCGAAACCGGGGGCCACCTGGAGGCGCGGCGCCGGCGGCGGCTGTTGTGGATTGGCCGCCTCGATGGGCGTCGGCCGCTCGTCGTGCCGCTCGTCGTATTTCTGGAAGCCGCGGAGCAGCCACCACATCAGCGCCGCCGAGACGATCACGATGACGACCAGGCCGAGCGCGGAATAGACGATCCCCTTGAGATGGATCTCGCGGTCGAACGTCGGAGCTTCGTCGTGCGGATGATGACCCTGCTCAGTCATGGGCGATCGCCTCCGCGAGATAGGGGTCGTTGACCGGGAGCAGCGGGTTGCGCTTCAGCTCGCGGAGGAACCACCACATCCAGAGGCCGCCGATGCCCACCGGCGCCGCCAGATACATCCAATAGAAGAGCGGGTTCTGCGTGCCGGTCTCGCCGACGTAGGCCGGCTCCAGTTGCCAGAACAGGTCGACCAGGCGCATCAGCAGCATCAGGCCCGCCACCCACACCAGCCGCCGCGCGTTGCGCTTGAGATCGCGCGACAGCAGCAGCACGAACGGCAGGGCGAAGTGGAAGACCACCAGCGCCAGGGCGACGGCGCCCCAGCCGCCGCGGATGCGGTGCAGATACCAGGTGATCTCCTCCGGCAGGTTGCCTGCCCAGGTGATCAGGAACTGCGAGAAGTTGAAGTAGGCCCAGAGCATCGTGAAGGCCAGGAAGAGCTTGCCCCAGTCGTGGAAGTGGCCGGGCTTGATCACCCCCTCCATCGGCTCCCGGCGCGACAGCCAGAGCGCGAAGGTGATCAGGAAGGCGAGCGCCGACAGCGCCTGGCTGCCCATCAGGTAGACGCCGTAGATCGTCGAGAACCCGTGCGGCTCGACCGACATCAGCAGGTCCACGGCGAAGAAGGTCACCGCCAGGCACCAGGCGGCGAGGCCGGGGCCGGAGAAGAGCTGCATGCGGCGCGTGACGGCGGTGTCGGTGCCCGCGTCCTGGCGCCGCGACATGCCACTGAGCTTGAAGGCAAGAGCGCTCCAGATCACGAAGTAGAGCGCCAAGCGGATCAGGAAGAACGTCGTGTTGAGATACGGCAGCTTGGCCTGGAGCAGCGCGTCGTGCGCCACCACCTCCGGCCGCGCCCAGAGATAGATCCTGCCCATGCCGAAGACGAGCGGGATGGCCAGCACGAGCAGGAACGGCAGCGTCCGCGCCGACGCCTCCAGCACGCGGCGGATGACGAGGCCCCAGGCGCCGTGGGTCAGGTGGTGCAGCATCAGGATCGCCAGGCTGCCGCCGGCGATACCCACCCAGTAGACCCAGCCGACCAGCCAGGAACGGAAGAAGTAGTCTGGCGACAGGAAACCGCCGAGCGCGCAGACGACCAGGCCCACGATCCCCACCAGGAGAGCGGTGCGCTGGAGCCGGTCGACAGCAGCCGGTGCGGTAAACGCCGCGGGATCGAAGGCGGGCGCGCGGCGGAGGGGTTCTGCTGAGCTCATGGCGTATCTCTCTTCATCCCTGTTTCCACCGCCTGGCGCACGTCCGGCGGCAGCTCGGCCAGGTGGGAGCTCTGGCTGACCTGAAGCGCGCGGATATAGGCCGCGATCGCCCAGCGGTCCTCGGGCGGCACCTGGGCGGCGTAGCTCGGCATGACACCGTAGCCCTCGGTCATCACCTGATAGAAGTAGTCCACGGGCATGCCGCGCAGCCGGTCCGTGTGGTACGACGTCGGCCGCTTGAAGCCGCGCTGCACGATCATGCCGTTGCCGCTCCCGGTGCGGTCGTGGCAGGGCGAGCAGAAAATATTGAAGCGCTCCTGGCCGCGGCGGAGCAGCGCCAGGGTGACCGGCGGCGGGCCGGGCGGCAGGATCTGCCGCGAGATCGTCAGCCCGGTGTAGGGCGCGATCTTCTCGCCGGGGCCGCCGCGCGCCACCGTGCCGGCCGGCAGCGGGCGCGCCGACTGGCCGTCGGTGAAGAAGGTGCTCTTGCGCAGCGGCAGCACCTTGTTCTGGTTGTGCATGTTCTGCCGGCAGCCGGCGAGGAGCAGCGCGGCGGCGGATACGATGAGAAAAGCGCGCCGCCAGGATCCGGTCAAAGGCGACGGCCGCGAAAGCACCTCACCCCCGGCCCCTCTCCCATCTCCCGCCCGCCCATCCCCGGGAGAGGGGAGAAAAGCAAGACAAAAAACTTCTGCTCTTGCTTCTGCTTTGTGCTTGTCTCCCCTCTCCCGGCGGGGGCGTGGGTGGGAGATGGGAGAGGGGCCGGGGGTGAGGTGCTTTTCGGCACCGCCGCCGACGTTGACGGAGCCCTGTGTGCTCCGGGCGCGGTCCATTCGATCAATTCTCAACGGTCGACACCTCGCTCGCGTTGAGGTCCAGGAGGAATTCCCGGGTCGTCTCGGCGTCGAACTTCGGATCGCGCGCCTCGATCACCAGGAAGTAGCGGTCGCGCGAGGCGAGGGCGAAGCGCGGCACGTTGAACACCGGGTGATACGGGTGCGGCAGGCCGTTCAGCGCGAACATGCCGAGCACCGCCGAGAGCGCCGCGCCGAGGATGGTGCACTCGAACGTCGGCACGATGAACGCCGGCCAGGAGTGGAACGGCCGGCCGCCGATGTTGAGCGGGTACTCGATCACCGACGCCCAGTACTGGAGCAGGTAGCCGCCGAGCATGCCGCACAGGCCGCCGATCAGCACGATCAGCGGCAGCTTCGAGCGGTGGTGGCCGAGCGCGTGGGCCACCTCCTCGATCGGATACGGCGTGTAGGCGTCGACGTGCTTGAAGCCGGCGTCATGCACCTTGTGCGCCGCCGCGACGAGCGCTTCCGCCGAGGGGAGCTCCGCCATCAAGCCGTAAATAGGTTTCTTCATCGCGGCACCTCCGTCTCTCCCGTCGTGCCGGGGACGATCGTGCGCATCTCGAAGATCGAGATGATCGGCAGGAAGCGGATGAACAGGAAGAGCAGCGACAGGAACAGGCCGAGCGTGCCGACGTAGATCATCCAGTCCCACTTCGTGCCGGCGTACATGCCCCACGACGAGGGCAGGAAGTCGCGGCTCAGACTGGTCACCACGATGATGAAGCGCTCCAGCCACATGCCGACGCTGACGATCAGCGCGACGAGGAAGAGCCAGAACGGCGACGTGCGGAAGCGGCGGAGCCAGAGCACCTGCGGCGCCACGCCGTTGCAGAAGATCAGCCCGTACCATTGATACCGATACGGCCCGTGGATGCGGCTCCAGAAGGTAAACTGCTCGACGTGGCTGCCGCTGTACCAGGCGAAGAAGAATTCCATGATGTAGCCGTAGAGCACGATCAGCCCGGTCGCCAGCATCACCTTGGCCATGTTCTGCAGATGGCGCATGGTGATGAAGTCCTGCAGGCCGAAGGCGACGCGGAGCGGAATCGAGAGCAGCAGAACCATCGCGAAGCCGGCGTAGATGGCGCCCGCCACGAAGTAGGGCGGAAAGATCGTCGCGTGCCAGCCGGGGATGATGCCGATCGCGAAGTCGAACGACACCACCGTGTGCACCGAGATCACCAGCGGCGTCGCGAGGCCGGCGAGGAGCAGGTAGGCGGTCTCGTAGTTGTGCCAGTGCGCCGCCGAGCCGCGCCAGCCCATCGAGCCGAAGCCGTAGACGATCTGCCAGAAGCGGTTTTTCGAGCGGTCGCGGAGCGTCGCGAGGTCGGGGATCAGGCCGACGTACCAGAAGAGCGCCGACACCGTGGCATAGGTCGACACCGCGAAGACGTCCCACACCAGCGGGCTGCGGAAGTTCGGCCACATGCCCATGGTGTTCGGGTAAGGGAACAGCCAGTAGGCGAGCCACGGCCGGCCGAGATGGAGCAACGGGTACATGCCGGCGCAGGCGACGGCGAAGAGAGTCATCGCCTCGGCGAAGCGGTTGATCGAGGTGCGCCACTCCTGGCGCAGCAGCAGGAGGATGGCGGAGATCAGCGTGCCGGCGTGCCCGATGCCGATCCACCAGACGAAATTGATGATCGCGAAGCCCCAGCCCACCGGCTGGTTGACGCCCCAGATGCCGACGCCTTTGATGAGCAGCCAGGTGACGCCGAAGAGCAGGCCCATGAGGAGCAGGAAGGAGATCCCGAAGCCGACGAACCACCACTTCGGCGTCCGCTGGAGGACGACGGAGCTGATCTTGTCGGTGACGGTGGCCGTGTCGTAGCCGGGAGCGACGACCGGCGGCTTGTAGGGCTTCTCAAGAGTGGCCATGCGAAGTCCTTTCGGTGCCCTCGGCGCCCTCATAAACAGCCAGCCGCGGGTTGGGGTTGCGCACCTGGGCCAGGTAGGTGGTGCGCGGCCGGGTGTTCAGCTCTTCGAGGAGGCCATAGTTGAGCGGACCGTCCTTCCACCGGACGACCTCCGACGCCTTGTCGTTGAGGTCGCCGAAGGCGATGGCGTGCGTCGGGCAGGCCTGCTGGCAGGCGGTCTGGAGCTTATCTGTCGGGATTTTCCCAGCCAGGGAGTCGTCGATCTTCGTCTCGATCTTCGCCTGCTCGATGCGCTGCACGCAGTAGGTACACTTCTCCATGACGCCGCGCATGCGCACCGTCACGTCCGGGTTGTACATCATCGCCGCCAGAGGGCTCTCGCGGTCGCTGTAGCGCAGGAAGTTGAAGCGCCGCACCTTGTAGGGGCAGTTGTTCGAGCAGTAGCGGGTGCCGACGCAGCGGTTGTACACCATGTCGTTGAGCCCCTCGGCGCTGTGGTTCGTCGCGGCGACGGGGCAGACCACCTCGCAGGGCGCGTTTTCGCAGTGCATGCAGGGGACCGGCTGGTTGTGGATCTTGGGATCGTCCATGTCGCCTTCGAAGTAGCGGTCGACGCGCAGCCAGTGCATCTCCCGCCCGGCGAGCACCTGGTCCTTGCCGACGACGGGGATGTTGTTCTCCGCCTGGCAGGCCGTGATGCAGGAGCTGCATCCTGTGCAGACACTGAGATCGATCGCCATCCCCCACGCGTGCCCCTTGCTGTAGTCGTAGGGCGGGAACATCGACTCGTCCGCGCCCGGCTTCTCGCGCCGCTCCTGGACGACCGCGGCGTCCTTGGCCAGCGCGGCGAGGGTGGTTTTGCGGATCACCTCGCGGCGCTCGGCCTCGATGCTCGCGAGCTGGTCCTCGTTGCCCTGCGGATCGAGCGCGTGGTGGTTCTGCGTGCAGGCGAGTTGGTAGCGCTCGCCGATCCGCCGGATCTCGACCGGCGCGGCCCACAGGCCGTTCGAGGCGCGCAGAGCGTAGGCGTTGAAGCCGCAGCCGGTGCCGCGTCCGCCGCGGGTGCGCCCGTAGCCCAGGCTGAGCGCCGCCGTGTTCTCCGCCTGGCCGGGGAGGATCCACACCGCCGCGCCGGTCTTGCGGCCGTCGACCGTCAGCTCGACGGTCTCCTCGACCTTGAGGCCGAGGCGCTGCGCCGTCGCCGGTCCGAGGATCAGGGCATTGTCCCAGGTCAGCTTGGTGAGCGGCTTGGGCAGCTCCTGGAGCCAGGCGTTGGAGGCGTAGCGGCCGTCGTGGATCGTGGGATCGGGGCGGAAGAGCAAGGTGACGACGTCCTTCCGCGCCCGCGCCGCCTGGAGCGCGGCAACGATCTGTCCGGCCGCCGCCTCCGCCGCGCCGCCGGCGACCGTCACGCCGACCGGCGGGAGCTGCGTATTCGGCACCAGCCCGTCGTGCAGGATCGCCGTCCAGGCGGCATCGAAGTTTGAAGGCACCTGCGTCTTCCAATAGGCCTGGACGAGCTCATGGCTCTCGGTGTCCGGCTTGTCGGTGAAGGCGGCCAGGACCTCGCTCTCGGTCTTGCCGTCGAACAGCGGATCGATCAGCGGCTGCAGGACGCTCACCGTGCCGTCGAAGGCGCGCGCGTCGCCCCACGATTCGAGCTCGTGCGCCGCCGGGATGTGCCAGTGGCAATATTCCGACGTCTCGTCCACGTAGAGGCCGTGCTGGATGCGCAGGGGGACCTTCTCCAGCGCCTTGGCGAAGGCGAAATCGGCGGGCGCCGTGTAGACCGGATTCACGCTGCCCAGCATCACCAGCATGTCCACCCGGCCGGCCTTCATGTCGGCCACCAGGGTGCGCAGCGACTCCAGGTGATCGACCGGATCGGATTCCACCGGATCGGTATGGATCACGGTGGCTCCCACATTGCCGAGCGCCTGGTTGATCGTGTGGACCAGCACCTGGGCGGCGGGCGACAGGTATTCGTCGCCGAGGATCAGAGAGGTGCCGCGGTGCGCCTGGAGATCTTCGGCCACCGCCTGGAGGTGCGCCTTCGCCTTGGGATCGGACAGCACGTCTCCCGAAGACGGAGCGGCTCCCAGCGCCTGCGCCAGGGCGAGCACGAAGCCTTCGACCTCGGCGGGCGGCAGGAGGAGGCGGTGGTCGGACACCGTCGTCGTGCTCGTCGGCACGCTCTCCACGCAGTAGACGCGGCTCATCGCGGTCAGCGACCGCCTGCGCCCGGCGAAGTCGCGCTGGTAGCGGACGTTGCCCGGCGACTGGGTGAGCGCCTCGGACTGGATCGAGACGATGACGTCGGCCTTGCTGAGGTCGTAGCGCGTCTCCACCGGGCGGCCGAAGGCGGCCTGCGCCGCGGCGTGCGCCTGGTGGCGGCCGGCCGGCTCCCAGCGATGCCAGACCGCCTTGGGGAAGCGGGTGAGGAGGTCGCGGATCTGCGCCGTGAGGGTCGGCGAGGTCACCGTGCCGGTGAGCAGGCGCAGTCCCTCGCCGCCCAGCGGCTGGCGGGCGCGGAGGGCGGCGTTGACCTCGCTGGCGAAGCCGCTCCAGGTGCCGGTGCGGCCGTCGCGCACGATCTCCTGCGAGCGCTCCGGATCGTAGAGAGAGAGGAGGGCCGCCTGGGCGAAGGCGTCGGTGGCGCCGAGGCTCGCCGGATGGTCCGGATTGCCCTCGATCTTGGTCGGCCGGCCGAGGTGGCTCTCGGCGAGGACGCCCGTGGCGTAGCCGGCGTGGGTGAGCGCCGTCGCGAAGAAGAGCGGCCGTCCCGGGATCACCTGCTCGGGCTGGCGGACGTAGGGGACGATCTTCTCGATCGGCTGCTTGGTGCAGGCGGTCAATCCGGCGAGGGCCAGCGAGGCGCTCGCAAGCTGGAGAAAGCCGCGGCGGGAGACCCCTTCGGGCCACTCGGAGGCATGGCGCGGAAACTCGCGGTGCAGGAAATCCTCGAACTCGGGCGTCACGGCGAGCTCGTCGAGGCTGCGCCAGAGCTCCGGTCCCTTCTTCTCCCGAAGTCGTTCCCGCACGGTGGCCACATCGAGCGGCTCGCCCTCGCCTGGACGGCGGGCCGCTTCGGCGCCGCACTTGCCTTCCACACCCTTGCCTTCCCTACCAAACGCGCTGTCCATCAGATTTCGCTCTTTCTCGAGGCTAGCGGTGGCACGTCGAGCAGCTCGTCAGCGATTGGACGTCGTAGTCCTTGATCAGCTTCGCCTGCAACGCTTTCGCCTGGCCGGCGTCGGCGGGAGCCTGCCAGCTCACGTTGAAGACCTCTCCTCGCGGACGCAGATTCGGCCCCGGATCGCGGTGGCAGCTCAGGCACCACTCCATCTGGAGGGAAGCGTGCTGGAACATCAGCGGCATTTTGTCCACCTGCCCGTGGCAGGTCACGCAGCCGACGCCCTTGGCGACGTGGACGCTGTGATTGAAGTAGACGTAGTCGGGCAGATCGTTGAGGCGGACCCACTCGATCGGCGTGTTGTTCGCGTAGCTGGAGCGCACCGGCTCCAGCAGCTCGGCGTTGGTCCAGATCTGCCGGTGGCAATTCATACACGTCTCGGTGGAAGGAATTCCCGCGAAGCTCGACGTCTCGACCGAGGTATGGCAATACCGGCAGTCGATCCCCAGGCCCGCCACGTGGTGCTGGTGGCTGAACGGCACCGGCTGCTTGCGGATCACGCCCTGGCCCGTCACGTAGGACGAGCGCAGGAGGGTCGAATAGACCCAGGTGAAGAAGCCCAGGAAGAAGATCGCGCCGAAGATGCTGACCTTGGCGATCGTGTTCGTGCTGCGATGGAAGATCTGCATGGGCCGGAGCTCCCCCCTGACTCCCCGCTAGGACTTTGTGAAAGTCGTCACAAGCGCGATCCTATAGCACCGTCCCGGAGAGGTGCAAGAGCAGTGCCCCGCGCCGTGAAATGAATTGGTCTTCCTGCGCACTCTAAAGTGTAGTCTTAGAAACGGCGTAGTCACAGACAAGATGTTTCAGATCCATCTCGCCCAGGGTGACGCGCAGGCGGCTCTGGCCAACTGCGCCCACGCCGCCTGTTGTATTAAGCTGCTGAAGGCACGTTTCGCCGCAAAGGGAGGATTCCATGCCCCGCCGCCTCGGCCTTCTGCTCGTTCTCTGCGCTCTGGCTGCGTCCTCTTCCGGAGCGCAGACGATGTCTCTGGTCCGCGACCTCAACACGGGGATCAACCTGTTCGGCAACAGCTATCCGGAGCAGCTCCTCGCCGCCGGAGGCAAGGTCTTCTTTGTCGCCGACTGGAATGGCGCGGCCGGTGTGTGGGTGAGCGACGGCACGCCCGCCGGCACGGTGCTGCTTCTTGAGCAACCGGCGGTCCTGCTCGGCAACCTGGGACGTACGGTTTTCTGGATCTCGGCCGGGCCGGAGGAGGAGGCAGGGCTCTGGCGATCCGATGGGACGCGGACGGGAACCGCCGTCCTGGCCGGATCCGGGAACGGGATCCGGATCGTCTTGGGAGAGACGGCTTTCTTCAAGGGGCGTCTCTGGTTCGCCGGCTGCCGTGACGCTGTCTGTTCCCTCTGGAGCACGGACGGCACGCCCGAAGGGACGGCCAAGGACGTGGATGTTGCCGTGGATGGTCCCTTCGATCTGACGGCCGCGGGCTCGCACCTGTTTTTCCGTGTCCGGAGCGCCGGAGGCCAGGAGCTCTGGGCCACGGACGGTGCTCCGGGGAACGCCGCTCCGGTGGCGGAGCTGCCGGCTGTCCCAAGGGCGCAGGCCGCTGCGGGGGACCGGCTCTTTTTCATTCCGTCGAGTGACAGCGGCGAGCTCTGGGCCAGCGACGGAACTCGAGCCGGCACCCTGCCCGTGATCCATTCCTCGCAGCCGTTGGGAAACGAGCTCAAGCCCGCCGGCAGCCGTGTCTATTTCTTCGCGAGCGAGCCGGCCGGTGGCAATGACAATGATCAGATCTGGGTGAGTGACGGCACGGTGCGGGGAACGAAGCAGGTCACCCGGTTCAGCTCCGGCGGGCCTTTCACGTCCTCGGCGAGCCTGGCGGAAGCCGGGGGCCGCCTTGTCTTCCTCGGCGTCGACACCCCCGGTCCGCCGCGGCTGTTCGCCACCGATGGGCGTCCCGAATCGACGGCGCGGCTGCCCGCCCCCGTGCCCTGTCCCGACGCCGACTGCGACGGCCTGATCCGCACCGAAACGCGCCTGGTTTCGGTGGGAAACCGGGTCGTCTTCGTCGGCGCGACGCCCGGCAACGGCGCGGAGCTGTGGAGCACCGATGGCAAGCAGGGCCCCCGGCTGGTGGCCGATTTCTGCCCCGGCCGGTGCAGCGGCATCACCTTGTCGCGCGATCCGCTGCCCTGGGATGGAGGTGTCCTGTTCCAGGCCCGGACCGCTGTCTCGGAAGGCGGACAGATCTGGCGCAGCGACGGCACCCCGCAGGGTACGAAGCGGCTCACGGCCGTTCCCGGCGGCACCGCCTACATCGGGCCTCCCGAGGGGGCCGCGGCCCTCGGGCAGACCCTGTTCTTCGCCGCCTACTCGCCGCCCGCGGCGGGGCTGTGGGCCACGGATGGGAACCCCCAGAGCACTCGCCTGGTGGCCAGTGGCGGCTTCGGAGGCGCGGCGGATCCGCGCGACCTGACGCGCGCCGGGGACGCTCTCTTCTTCTCCGCCTGCACGGCGGACGGCCAACGCCGGCTCTGGCTCACCCGCGGCACGGCGGAGAGCACCCTTCCCATCCCCGGAGAGGCCGCCACGAAGCTCTGCGATTCCAATGACAGAGAGGCCATGATCCTGGGCGCGGCCGGCGGGACCATCCTCTTCCGCCACTCCTATCCCGGCGAGCCGGAGATCTGGCGCACGGACGGCACCGCGGCAGGGACCTTCCGCCTGGGCTCGTTTTTCCTGGGGCAGAGCCCGGAGGCGGCAGCCCTGGCCGGCCGGCTCTTCTTCGTGGCGTCTCCGCCTGTCAGCTCGAACAAGAGTCTCTGGGTGAGCGACGGCACGGTGGCGGGTACGGGGCTGTTCCAGGGCTTTCCCACGGACTCGAACAACGAAATCGCAAACCTGACGGTCGTCGGCAACGCCCTCTACTTCACGGTCGAAAAGAACGGACAGGACACGCTCTGGATCAGCGACGGCACGCCTGGGGGGACGAGACCGCTCACCACGTTCGTCCAGTCCTTGTTCTATCCTGCCCGTTTCACCCTGGCCGGCTCACGCGTGTTCTTCACGGGTCCCGACGGGCAGCTCTGGCGGACCGACGGCACGCCGGGCGGCACCCTGGCGGTGGTGACGGACGTTGCCCTGCGCGAGCTGACGGCGGTCAACGGGACTCTCTACTTCATGACGGGGAGCTTCCAGACCCAGGACACAGTCCTCTGGAAGAGCGCCGGCACGCCGGCAGGCACCGTACCTCTCCACACGTTCCCGCGCGTTCCCCAGGAGCCCTTCCTCGAGGATCCTCCAGAGGCTCTCACCGCTTTCGCCGGCCGGCTCTTCCTTGTGGCACGCGACGCCGATCACGGGGCCGAGCTGTGGACCAGTGACGGCACGGCCGGCGGCACACGGATGCTGCGCGACATCACGCCGGGACCAGGAGCCTCGAAACCGGCAGGGCTCACCGTGGCAGGGGGGCGGCTCTTCTTCGCCGCCGGAGACCCCTATCACGGCCGGGAGGTCTGGCAGACCGACGGCACCGAGACCGGGACACGTCTGGTCCAGGATCTCCTGCCGATGGGATCGTCGTCCCGGCCCGAGCTCTTCACCAACGTCGGCGACCGTCTCTATTTCGCGGCGGACGACGGGTTGACCGGCCGCGAGCTCTGGTCACTTCCTCTCGGCGCTCCGGCCGGCTGCCAGCCCTCCGCGACGCGCCTCTGTCTCCAGGGAGGGCGCTTCCAGGTCGAGGCCGCCTGGCGTGACTTTCAGTCCCGGCAGGGAGCCGGACAGGCGGTGGCGCTCACTGCCGACACCGGGTATTTCTGGTTCTTTGATCCCGCCAATATCGAGGCCGTGGTCAAGATCCTGGATGGCGGCGGGTCGAACGGGCACTTCTGGACTTTCTACGGCGCCCTCTCCAACGTCGAATACAGCTTGACCGTGACGGACACTCAGACGGGCGCCGCCCGCCGGTACAACAACCCTCTCGGGCAGTTCGCGAGCGTCGGGGACACCCGGTCCTTCGGCCCGCTGGGAGCGTTTTCGCGGGACGGCGAGACGCCGGCGTCCACGGCGGCTCCCCTTCTCCCCGCGAGGAGCGGCCCGGCGGCGACGGTGCCGTGCCAGGCGAGCGCCTCGCGCCTCTGTCTGAAGAACGGCCGTTTCGCCGTGGAGGTGGCGTGGAAAGACTTCCAGGGGAACCGGGGGGTGGGCACCGCCGTCGGACTGACCGCCGACACGGGCTACTTCTGGTTCTTCGACGCCGCCAATGTCGAAGTGGTCCTCAAGGTGCTCGACGGCACGGCCACGAACGGCCACCACTGGGTCTTCTACGGAGCCTTGTCCAACGTGGAGTACGACATCACCGTGACCGACACGCTCACAGGTAAATTTAAAACCTACAGGAATCCCAGCGGAAAGTTCGGCAGCCTGGGCGATACGATGGCATTTTGAGCTCCCTCGGGAACCGGTGCCGCTCTCCGGGCGGTCGGAAGCGGCAAACGGTCAGCCGGCGCGGCTCTGCCGGCGGTCCAATCCGGGAAACGGACGGTTGAAACCAGGAATTCTGTCATCGCGCCCGAGAAACGGACGGTCGGGCCCGGGAATCGGGCAGTCGGATTCGAGAAACGGGCGGTCAAATTGGCGAAGCGGGCGGTCGGATTCGAGAAGCGGGCGGTCGGAATCGCGAAGCGGGCGGTCAGAACCGGGAAGTGGGCGGTCGGGCTCGCGAATCGAGCCATCCGCTTCGCGAGCCCGACCGCCCGTTTCTCGGGCGCGGTCCTAGAT
>Ga0307506_10000155_pt1 | contig 23351 bp, 19 predicted proteins | sample 25_S_MG_FD_202175 | JGI IMG/M metagenome (GOLD analysis project Ga0307506, IMG submission 202175) | Soil microbial communities from Populus trichocarpa stands in riparian zone in the Pacific Northwest, United States - 25_S | ecosystem: Environmental > Terrestrial > Soil > Riparian zone > Trees... | reverse complement strand
GTGCTTCTCGAGAAGAAGGAACCGTCGTTGGATTGTCCCCTCATCGGCCATTATCTCCGAAGGATACAACAAAGTCCCTCAAAGTGGTACACTTATTTCGTGACGAGCCCTAAGTTGCTACTGGACAGGACCCCCACGGAGCGACTCCTCGGGTCGCTGGAACAGGCCAACATGCTTCAGCATGCCGTAGTTATCTGCTGGTACGACCGCTTCCTGGGGCTGATCGGTGACCCGCAGGTGCGAACCGAGTTAGAGAGCACGAACCATGCCGACCGTTACCGCTCCGACGCTTTCCGTGAGATGAAGGAGAACTCGGACAACCTTCACCTTGCCATGCTCGAGATCATCAAGGCTCTGCCACCCCACTGGCAGCGGCATCTTCTCAGCCATTTCCTGCTTTGACGAGGAGGTCTTACCTGACCGCCACTTTTCCCGGCGTGCCCGCCGCCGTGGCCTCGACCTCCGACACCAGCGTCTCCTTGTTCAGCAGCTCGCTGAAGACGTGGGGCGGCTGGCCGGGGCGGAAGAGGACGTAGAAGGGGATGCCGTAGCGGCCGTGGTCGGCCAGGAACTTGCCGATCTCGTCGTTGCGGTTCGTCCAGTCCGCCTTCATCGCCACCACGCCGTGGCGCTCGAAGGTGCCCGCGACCTCGGGGGTCTCGAGGACGAGGCGCTCGTTCACCTTGCAGGTGAAGCACCAGTCGGCGGTGACGTCGACGAAGACGAGCTGGCCGCCGGCGGCGAGGGTCTCGGCTTTGCCGCGGTCGAAGGGGGTCCAGGCGATGAGGCTCGCGGTCTGCTCGGCCTGGGCGGGCTTCACGCTGCCGGCGCTGACGGCGAGGACGAGGACGGCGGCGACGGCGGCGGCCATGCCGAGCCCGGCGACGGTCTGGAAAGCGGGGCCGCGATGGCTGCGATCACTGCGATGGCGCATCCAGGTGAAGAGGGCGAGGCCGAGGAGGCCGAGCTGGATGAAGGCCACACGCTCCGGGCTCATCTGGGCGGAGAGGACGTAGAAGAGCCAGACCGCCGAGGCGGCGAGGACGAAGCCCATGGCGCCGCGCATGGTGTCCATCCAGGCTCCGGGGCGCGGGAAGTAGCGCGCTACGCCGGGCGCCGCCGCCAGCAGCAGGTAGGGGAGGGCCATGCCGAAGCCGACGCCGGTGAAGATGGCGAGGATCAGACCGGCCTTCTGCGCCAGGGCGAAGCCGATGGCCGTGCCCAGGAAGGGCGCCGAGCAGGGCGTTGCCATCAGAGTGGCGAAGAGGCCGGAGAAGAAGTGGCCGGCGATCCCCTCCCGCGTGGCGGTGCCGCCGCCGAGGCGCGCCGCCCATTGCGGCAGCGGGATCTCGAACAGGCCCCACAGGTTGAGGCAGAAGAGGACGACCACCACGGCGAGGAAGGCGACGAAGCCGGGGCGCTGGAACTGCACGCCCCAGCCCACCGCGGCGCCGGCCGCGCGGGCGCCGATCGCCGCCAGGGCGAGCGCCCAGAAGGAGACCAGGATGCCCGCCGCGGTGCCGAGAGCGCCGCGCACCACCTCGGCCCTGCCGTGGCCGGCGCTGCGCACCAGGCCGAAGACCTTGAGCGAGAGCACCGGCAGCACGCAGGGCATGGCGTTGAGGATCAGGCCGCCGAGCACCGCGAGGCCGAGCATCAGGAAGAGGCTCGCCGGCGGGACGGCGGGCGCTGGCGGCGGCGCGTCGGTTCCTGCCGCCCCGGCTGCGAACAGCGGGCTCTCCACCGGCGTGCCGCCGGGGCCGACGGTCAGCGTCAGATCGGCCTTGACCGTCACCGGCGGCAGGCACTGCGACTTGTTGCACGACTGATAACGCAGCTTGGCGCGCACCGGGAACGAGCCCGCGGCCGTGCCGGCCGGCACCTGGATCTCGGAGAGGATCGCCACGTCGCCGTCGTAGACCGCCAGCGGGGAATCCTCGAAGGCGAAGGTCTGCATCTTCGCCTGGGGGTATTTCACCGTTTCGTCCGGCCAGCCGGCGGGCAGCTCGAGGTCGAGGACCGTGGGGATCAGATAGTCGAAGGTCGGCTGGTGGCTGTTGACGTGCCATCCCGCCTCGATGCTGACCCGGGCGCCGATGCGGGCCTGGGAGCCGGCCTCATAGGCGGTGCGGTCGGCGAGGATCGAGAGCTTGGCTTTCTCGGGCCGCGGCGGCTGCGCGTGCGCCGCGGCGGCGAGCGCCAGAACGCCGAGCCCGAGCGCGGCGGTGCGCAGGAGACGGTAGGGTGCAGGTCGAGTCATGGGCAAGCCACCTCAGGAGAAATGAGGATATCGCAGAGCAGTTTCGCAGAGCACAACAGTGCGGCGCGGATGTTTATTCGTTGGTGATACGATCCCCTGCCGTGAAACTTTCCGCGCGTGTCTCCCGCATCGGCGAATCGGCGACGCTCCGCGTCACCCGCCGTGCCGCCGCTCTGAAGCGGGCCGGAGTGTCCGTGGTGGACTTCGGCGCCGGCGAGCCCGACTTCTCGTCGCCGCCGGTGGCGGTGGAGGCGGCCCGCCAGGCTCTCGCCGACGGATTCACCCGCTATACGCCGGGCAGCGGCATCCCCGAGCTGCGGACCGAGGTGGCGGAGAGCTACCGCCGCGACTACGGCGCGCCATGGTCCGACGCCCAGTCGGTGATCACGGTCGGCGGCAAGGCGGCTCTCTTCGAGATCGCTCTCGCGGTCTTCGACGACGGGCAGGAAGTCGTCCTGCCGTCCCCCGCCTGGGTCAGCCTGCCGGAGCAGATCCGCTTCGCCGGCGCCGTCCCCGTCGAGGTGCCCACCTCGGGCACCGACGGCTTCCGCATCCACGCCGGGCCGATCCTCGATGCCGTCACCGACCGGACGCGCGCGATCCTCCTCAACGCCCCGTGCAATCCCACGGGCGGCGTGGTGAGCGCCGCCGACCTGCGCACGATCGTCGAATTCGCCGCCGCGCGCGGCCTGCTGGTGATCTCCGACGAGACCTACGTCCGCTTCCTCTACGGCGGCCTCCAGCCGGTGAGCGCGGCCTTCCTCGCCGCCGAGTTCCCCGACACGGTGGTGGTGGTGGGATCGTTCTCGAAGACCTATGCGATGACCGGCTGGCGGATCGGCTACATGCTGGGACCGGAGCCGGTGGTGCGCGCGGTAGAGATCATCCAGAGCCACGCCACCTCGAATCCGACCTCGTTCGCCATGGTCGGAGCCCTCGCCGCGCTACGCCACGCCGAGCCGTCGGTGCCGGCGATGATCGCCGAGTATGCGGCGCGGCGCGACATGCTCATCCCGGCGCTCAACGAGCTGCCCGGCGTCGTCTGCCGGCCCCCGGACGGCGCTTTCTACGCCTTTCCCCACGTTGCCGCCTGCTATGGTCCCGGCCGCGGCGAAAATTCGGTGGACTTCGCGGAGCTCCTGCTTGAAAAAGCGCGGGTCGCCGTGGTCCCCGGGGCGGCCTTCGGCTCCGACGATCACATCCGCATCTCCTTCGCCTGCTCGCGCGAGACGCTGGCCGAGGGGCTGAAGCGGCTGGCCGCCGTGCTCGCCGATTAGATCACCATCAGATCAGGTCAGGTGGCGCCATGAGAAAACCGTCCGCCGTCTTCCGGCTCTTCGCCGTCCTCGCGGTCCTCCTGCCGTCCGCCGCTCCCCTCCGGGCCGCCGATTTCGGCCAGCGCCTCACGGAGCTGGCCGCCGACCGGAGCGGGACTGAGAGCGAGCGGCTGCACCGTCTCTACGGCCTCGCCTGGGAGAGCCTCCTTCAGGAGACCCCGGAGCTCGCCACCTATATCGGGGTGCGCGGCCACGACGACCGCTGGTCGGACCTCTCGCCGGCCGGCATCGACCGCCGCCACGACCTGGCCCGCAAGGCTCTCGCGGCCGCCCAGTCGATCGACCGCAAAGCGCTGAGCGCCGCCGAGCAGATCGATCTCGATCTCTTCCGCCGCAAGCTGGAGAGGCAGATCGAGGGCTTCCGTTTTCCCTCCGAGCTGCTGCCTCTCAACCAGATGAGCGGCATCCAGCAGGAAGTCGCCCGCCTCCTGGAGGTGGCCCCCGCCGCCACCACCCGCGATTACGACGACCTCCTCGCCCGCCTGAATGCCCTGCCCACCCTGGTCGACCAGACGATCGCCCTCCTCGAAAAAGGGCTGGCGAGCGGCGTCACGCCGTCGAAGATCACCCTGCGGGACGTCCCTGACCAGGTGCGCGCCTTGCTCACCGAGGATCCGCTCCGGAGCCCGCTGCTCGAGCCGTTCCGGGAGCTGCCGGCCACCGTGCCGCCGGACGACCGGGTGCGGATCAGCCGCGAGGCCCTGCGGGCCTACCAGGAGAGCGCGGCGCCGGCCTTCCGCAAGCTCCAGCGCTACCTCACGGAGACCTACATCCCCGGCGCCCGCGACACCATCGGCCTCTCGGCTCTGCCCAACGGCGCCGAGTGGTACGCCTACGAGGTGCGCGGCTACACGACGACGGACCTGACGCCGCAGCAGATCCACGAGCTCGGCCTCTCCGAGGTGAAGCGCATCCGTGCCGAGATGGACAAGGTCATCGCCGCCACCGGCTTCAAGGGGACCTTCGAGGACTTCGTCCACTTCCTGCGCACCGATCCCCGCTTCTTCTACGACAAGCCCGAGGAGCTGGTGGACGCCTACCGCGTCATCGCCAAGCGCGCCGACCCCGAGCTCGCCCATCTCTTCGGCACCCTGCCGCGCCTGACCTATGGCGTGGTCACGATCCCGGACTACGCCGCCAAGTCGCAGACCACCGCCTACTACGACGCCGGCTCCCTGGCCGCCGGCCGCCCGGGCACCTACTTCGTCAACACCTACGATCTCAAATCGCGTCCGAAGTGGGAGATGGAGGCGCTGACGCTGCACGAGTCGGTGCCCGGCCATCACCTCCAGACCTCCATCGCCCAGGAGCTGCCGGGCATCCCCGAGTGGCGCAAGTACGACGACTACACCGCCTTCGCCGAAGGCTGGGGGCTCTACGCCGAGAGCCTGGGCGAGGAGATGGGCTTCTACCGCGATCCCTACTCCAAATTCGGCCAGCTCACATATGAAATGTGGCGCGCCGTCCGCCTCGTGGTGGACACCGGCCTGCACGCTCAGGGCTGGACCCGCCAGCAAGCGATCGACTACTTCAAGGCCAACGCCGCCAAGACCGAGCACGACATCGAGGTCGAGGTGGACCGCTACATCGTGACCCCCGGCCAGGCCGTCGCCTACAAAGTCGGCGAGCTGAAGATCAAGGAGCTGCGCGCCTACGCCACCAAAGAGCTGGGCCCCGCCTTCGACGTCCGCGCCTTCCACGACCAGGTCCTCGGCCACGGCGCCGTGCCGCTCGATCTTCTGGAGCGGTATGTAAGGGCTTGGGTGGAGGAGAGGAAGAAGGGAGAATGACCACCAAGGATACGATTGCCAGGGCAAGGGAGCTTCCCGACCGCAAGCCGGTGCCCGGCTCGTCGTTTGCCGATTTGGACCGGCGGCGTCTGGTGAATTACTTCCGTGACGTTCGCCGGCAGGAATTCCCGGAAGAGGGCGATCTGGAGGGTTGGCTGCGCCTGCTGGTGAACACGGAGCTGATGGCCGAAGATCGCGGCCGTCCCATCCCGAGTGCGGGCGGGCTTCTCTTGTTCGGCTCGCGGCCCAACAAGTACATGCCTCAGGCAGGCGTCACCGCGGTCGCCTATCCGGGGCTCGCCAAGGACTATGAAGCGAAGGAACGAGCGGTGATCCGGGGCCCTGCGGTCTCCCTTTTCTCCGTAGCCGAGGAGATCGTCGAGACCGGGGTCATCCAACAGACTCTCGAGTTCGTCCGCCGGAACATGGCCGTGCAGGCGTGGATCGATGACGGTGGCCGGAGGCAGGAGCGCTGGGACTATCCGCTGGAGGCGGTTCGCGAAGCGATCGTCAATGCCATCGCCCATCGCGACTACACCATCACGGTCATCGACATCGAGCTTTCCCTCTACTCCGACCGCCTGGAGGTCATCTCCCCCGGCCGTCTCCCGAACACTGTCACCGTCGACAAGATGCGTGCGGGCTACCGCGCCTCACGGAACGAGCTCATCAAGGAAGTGCTGCGGGATTATCGCTACATCGAGGCCACCGGCCTCGGAGTTCCGCGGAAGATCGTGCAGGGCATGCGCGCTCACAATGGCACGGAGCCGGAGCTCATCGAGGACGACGAACGCTTCATTGTCCGTCTTTGGAAGGAGCGCAGGAAGTGACCGAAAGCGCCGACTTCGATCTCTTCGCGGCGGAGACTTCGCGTCTGGTGCAGGTGCTGGCCCGGCTGGTCAAAGAAAAGCACGTCTCCGTCCGCTCCCTGGAGAAGGCGATGGGCGTCGGCGACTCGGTGTTCAGCAAGGTGCTCAAGGGCAAGATCACCTTGAACGTGCGGCACGTGCTGATGATCTGCACGGCTCTCGGCGTCGAGTGGAGGGAGTTCTTCGCCGGGGCCTACGGGATCGGCGCGCCCGTCGAGGCCGCTCCGCCGTCCGCGCCGGCGCCGGACGACGCCGAGCTCGAAGCACGGCTGGTCCGGATTCTCAACCGGCTCGGCTTCGTCCCCCAGAAGGCGCCGGACGAGCGCTCACCCTGAGACCGCCTGCTCCAGGTCGAGGCGGAGCCTGGGGCTGTGCTGGAGCTGGACGAGGAAGTCGCGCAACCGCTCCACCCGCGGCACCGTCACCGCCTTGTGCCGGCCGAGCAGCTCGAAGATCTTGAGCGCCTGGACCGCCTCCGGGTTGACGCCGTGCGCCTGGCATTCGGCATGGAGCTCCGTGGCGAGGTCGTGGACGTCCTTGCCCTGTTTGACGCGGACGAGCGCCAGGTCCATCCCAGCGAGGGCCGCGACATAGGTCAGGCCGTGCTTGCGGAAGCCCTCCCGGACAGTACAGAAGGCCTGTTCGGCGGCAGACAGGCGGCCACGGCCTGCGAGGATTTTCGCCTCCACCCAGCGAATCCGGTCGAGATTCAGGGGGTCGTCGGCAAATTTCAGCCGCAGCCCGCTCTTCAACAGCTCCTGGCCCGCCTCACTGAATTTGCCCGACTCGATCAGCGCGTCGAAGAGGTTGTGACTCGCGGTCGCGGAGAGCTGAGGATCGCGGGCGCCGTCGATCTGAGTGATCGCTCGCCGCAGCGACCGGACCGCTTCTTCTAGCCTCCGCGCGTAGAGAAGGCACGACCCCTTTTGCATCAGCATCCGCCCGGCGAGGTGACGGTCTCCAAGCCGTCGATAGATTCGGCAGGCCTGATCCAGCAGCTTCAGGGCCTTATCGATCTGACGCTGGGCGCGCCGCAGGGAAGATTCCAGGTCGCAGAGATGAGCCTGGATGACGAGATCACCGGTTCCTCGAGCAAGGAGGCTCTGGGCGGTCTGAAACGCAGCCTCCGCTTCCTGATATCTCTCGTTGACGCGGTAGCCATTGCCGAGCTCACCCCAGACCCGGGCTTGCAGGTCGAGGAGCAGGCGCTCTCCATAGCGCCAGCCTGGAATCCCATCGACGGCCCGTGCCGCCGCCTGAAGGAGCTCAAGCATCTCCCGTGGATTGCGGTAGCGCGCGTCGAAACCTCTCTGCAGGAGGATCTCGATATGCGGCCAGGCTCCTTTGAACGAGCGCTGCTCTGGTTCCGTGATGTCGGGCCAGTCGCCTCTTTCGCGAAACAGCGCGATCCCGAGGTCGCGGCGCTTCTTGTCCTCCTGAATGCGCGGGAGGAGCTTGCGCGCCGCCTGCCAGGCTCGCTCGATGGGGGCATCGTAAGCGTCGTCCGGCAGGCGCTCCAGCTTCCAGAAGGACATCGGTGCGCCAGTGAGCAGCCGGGTCCTGCAAGAGGAACAGCCGCTCACCAGATGGCGCAGAATCCGCTGCATCCCGGCGGGCTCCAGCCGGTCATCCCAGAAGCCCTCGAAATCTCCCTCTCCAAGGTGCTCCATCGCGATCCCTCCGGTCGCTCAAGCTCAATGCGCTACGGACGTGTATTATCGCATGAAACCGAAACGGCCGACAGCGGGAGTCCGCCACGGACGCCCGCTGTCGCCCTTCTACTTCCGTCCGTTGGGATCAATCTGAGAACCGTCGTCCGCTTGGGCGGTTGCTCGGCCGTCAGGGTCAATCTGAGATCCTTCGTTCGCCCAGACCGCGGTGGCACTCCCGGCCTTCGCGCTCAGCCATCCGAGCAGCCGGGACCACAGATCCAGACCTCCGCCCTCTCCACCTCCGGCCGCCTCGGCCGAGCCGAACGGGACGGTCAGGAGCGCCGCCAGCATCACCGCCCCGAGCCAGGCTTTCCTTTCTTTCCGCAACATGGATTCTCCTTCGTCCGCGGGTCAGCTCCGTCCGGAATGAGCGGATACGCCCGCGGAAGTTTCCGGACCAGGCTTCTAGTCTGCCCTCTTCTGCCTCGAAAGGGATCTTTTCGGTTCTCGTGGGGAAACTCTCGCGTGTTCCCTGATTCAGCAATCTAGGAGCTTCGTCGCGGAGATGCAAACCGTTTCCCGGCGGCGCTCTCGCGATGCGCTCTCAGACGTCTTCCGAGACCTGATCCAGGACTGCGGCGTATCAATCTGGAAATGCGGCACGAAGAGCTTGATTTCGTCGACGCGGCGTGGCACAGTGCGCCGCATATGGATCATTCAGACGAAACACGAGATGAATTGGCCGTTCATGCCGCGTCCGTTGATCTCCGAGCCGTGGGACCGCGGATCATCGATCTCCGCAACCGCCGCGGCTGGACGCAGAGAACCCTCGCTCGCCAGACAGGACTCCGTCCGGCGCAGCTCTCCAAGATCGAACGGTCCCGGAAGCTTCCGCAGTTGGACGAGACCGTCCTCCTCGCCCGGGCGCTCGGCGTCGGGCTGGACGAGCTCGTCTTCGGAAGAGCGCCGCGGCCCGAGATGCTGCACCTCCTGCGCGAGGTCGACGCGATCGGCTCTCCCGAGGAGATGGCCGGCCTCGGCCGGATCTTGCAGCTCCTCCTCCTCGGCTACAAAGCGGCGGGAGGACGCCTATGACCGCCGCCGAGCTCAAGAGGCTGCGCGAGCTCATCGCCGCGGCGCTCAGGCTCCGTGGCCACCTGCGCCTCTTCGCCGACCGCCTCCCGCCGGCGCTCGCCGAATCTCCGCGCGAGATCCTGCGCTCGCGGGTCGACTGCGTCCTCGCCGACTCCATCGCGACGGCGATCCGGGATCTCGAATCGGCGCTGGCTGAGGCGGAGGAGGAGACTCCGCCGTGAGCTCTGCTACTCCGCGAGCTGCTGCAGCGGACGGTCCATCACCACCCAGCGGCTGCACAGCTCTTCGAAGCGCCCGGCGTCCTGCGTGGTGAGGGCCTCGCGGCTGAAGGTCTCGATGTCGTTGCGCGAGGTGCCGGCCCGGCGCAGGGCCTGGCGAATGGCGCTCACCAGGGCGTAGCGGTTCCGGCTACGGAGGGCGATGCGGACTTGGGGGTAGAGCGGTGCCATGACGAGACAGTCCCTACCTATATACGTCGGAGACCGGCAAAACATTTCACGCCGGGCCGTCCGGCAGAATCCCCGATCGGTTGACTCATCGCATCCTCTCGCGGGGCTTGACCCCAGATAGACCCCGGGCTCACTACAGAGAAATCAAAAAGACCTGGTACCTCAGGACTTAAATGCTACCACGCCGGACGGCTCGATGGGACAGACAGGCGTGGCGGCTGTCCCGCTTTCCCCCACCTCGCGCACTATGGGGGCATGAAGTTCTCATTTCTTTTGGCGCGGCCCTATCAGCCGCCATTTCTGGAGGGGAGACGGTCATGGAATCAGCCCGCACGGAGGAGAGGTTTGACGTAGCCATCCTGGGATCCGGTCTCGGTGGCGCGATGCTCGCCGCCATTCTCGCCAAGCAGGGGCACAGTGTCCTCCTGCTCGAGAAAGGGATCCATCCCCGCTTCGCCATCGGCGAAGCGATGCTCCCGCAAAGCTCGATGTTGATGTGGATCCTGGGCGAGCGCTTCGGCGTTCCGGAGATCCAGCATCTCAGCAATTCCCTGTCGATCCGCCAGCACGTCTCGGCGTCGTGCGGGGTCAAGCGCACCATCGGCTTCCTCTACCATGAGGAAGGCCGGCGGCAGAATCCGGCGCAGTCGCACCTCCTGATTCCGCCCGCGACCCCGCTCTTCTCGGAGAGCCACCTCTTCCGCCAGGACGTCGACCTCTACATGGTCAACGCCGCGATCCGCCACGGCGCCGTCTACCGCGAGAAGGTGGACGTCGCCGATCTCGACATCACCGGCGAGCAGGTCACCCTGCGCTCCACCGAGGGCGAGGTCTTCCACGCCCGCTTCCTGGTGGACGGCACCGGCCACAAGTCGCTCCTCGCCGACAAGCTGGGGCTGCGCGAGAAACCCACCAAGCTGCGCACCCAGTCGCGCTCGATCTTCACCCATCTGCGCGGCGTCAAGGCCTATGACGACATTCTGCGCAACGACGAGCAGCCCGGCCTCTCCGCCCGCTGGTACGAGGGGACGCTGCACCACATCTTCGACGGCGGCTGGTTCTGGGTGATCCCCTTCGACAACCACGGCGACGCCGAGAATCCCCTGTGCAGCGTCGGCCTGACCCTCGACATCCGCAAGTTCCCCGAGCGCGGCCTGGCTCCGGAGCAGGAATTCCAGGAGATCGTCGCCCGCTTCCCCAGCATCGCCGCCCACTTCGAAGGCTCCGAGGCGGTACGCCCCTGGGTCTCCACCGGCCGCCTCCAGTACTCCTCGACCCGTTCGGCGGGCGACCGCTGGTTCCTCCTCGCCCACGCCGCCGGCTTCGTCGACGCGCTCTACTCGCGCGGCCTGATCAGCACCTTCGAGACCATTCTGGCGCTCGTCGATCCGCTGCTCCAGTCGCTGAACGACGACCGCTTTTCCGCCGAGCGCTTCGCTTACACGGAGCACCTGCAGACCGCTCTTCTCAACGCCAACGACCGCATGGTCAACAGCTCCTACCAGGCCTTCGGCCACTTCCCGCTGTGGAACGCCTATGTGCGTCTGTGGCTGAGCTCCACCTTGTTCGGCGACCTGCGGCTCTTCCGCGTCTGCCTCAAGTACCTGGAGACCCGCGACGCCTCGATCTTCGAGAGCCTGCAGAAAGACCCCTTCCCGCGCGAATCTCTGCCGGGCCAGAACCTGGCGGAAGACCTGCTGGACGCCGGCGAGGCGCTCCTCGCCGCGGTGGAGGAGGGAATGATCTCGGCCGATGAAGCCGCCGAGCGCATCTTCGAGATCCTGCGCATCGCGCCGCTGCCGCCGATCCACGGCTGGGGCGATCCGCAGCAGCACCACCTCGACTTCACTCCGGAGAAGCTGATGCGCATGATCGGCTGGGGCAAGACCGAAGCGCCGGCCGAGGTGCGCGACCGCATGTTCGACTTCAACATGGCCATCCTGGGCGGCATGGCAGACCAGGCGCACGCCCCCGTCCTCACCGAGCGCGACCAGCTCGCGCTGGCGATGGCCTAGACCGAGTAGACCTAGACAACGTATTGATTCCTTCCAATCCGAAGGGGCCTTCTGGCCAGTTGGCCCCTTCTCTTTTTTTTCCTCCAAGCTTGTCCTTGCAGTCCTTTATGTCCCTGCTGTGCTTCCGTTCAGGTTCCCGAAGAGCGCAACAGCATCTTGCCTTTCCGCTGAGTTACCGCCTATACTCTGCGCATGACCTACCTGACGGAGCGGCAGAAAGAGATCCTGGAGTTCATCCAGGAATACCGGCGGGAGCGGGGGATCGCTCCCACTCATCGGGAGATCTGTGAGAAGTTCGGATTCTCCTCTTACGGCACGGCGTACAAGCATCTCAAGCTGTTGCAGGAGAAGGGCTTCCTCCGGCGCGACTGGAACCAGAAGCGGGGCATCGAGCTGCTGCGCGCGATCCCCGGCGGCGAGGGGGGGACGACGGAGCGCGAGCTGCCGTTCTTCGGCCGCATCGCCGCCGGACGCCCGATCGAGGCGCTGGCGGGCAACGAGAGGGTGGCCGTCCCCGGCCATCTGTTGAGCGGCAAACCGGGCGACCATTACGTCCTGCGCGTGGTCGGCGACTCCATGATCGAAGAGGGGATCCACGACGGCGACTTCGTCATCGTGCTGCGCCGCGACGTCGCCGAGCCGGGCGAGATGGTGGTCGCCCTCGTCGGCGACGACGCGACGCTCAAGCGCTTCTTCCCGGAAGGGAAGATGGTCCGCCTCCAGCCGGCGCACCCGACCATGGAGCCGATCCGCGTCCCCGCCAACACCGTCCGCGTCCAGGGGGTCGTGGTCGGTCTGATGCGGAAGTTCTGACCGGGAATCCGGAGCTCGGCTTTTCTGGGATCAAATGCATTACGACCTGTTCCATGACGCCCTGGGCTTCGCCGCCGCCTTCGTCCGCGGCGGCCGGCTGATCTGGCTCGGCCACTCTCCGGACCGTGAGAAGGCCGAGCAGTGCATCGAGACTCAGCTCCGCCGGAGCTGGCCGGACGCCGTGCTCGATCCGGACGCTGAGCCCTTGTCCGCCGTCCGCCGCCAGCTCGACGAATACCTGGCCGGCCGGCGGCGCGCCTTTGACCTGCCGCTGGAGCTCGCCGGCACGGAGTTTCAGCAGCTCTGCTGGCAGGAGCTCCGGCGCATCCCCTTCGGCGAGACCCGTTCCTACGCCGAGCAGGCCCGGCGCATCGGCCGTCCGGCCGCCATCCGCGCCGTCGGCCGCGCCAACCACGACAATCCGATCGGCGTCATCGTCCCCTGCCACCGGGTGATCGGCGCCAACGGCTCGCTCACCGGCTACGCCGGAGGGCTCGACATGAAGCGGATGCTCCTGGAGCTCGAGGGCGTTTTGCCTCTGACGCTCGCCCTCTAGCATTCACCGGCCGGTTGTAGGGTAAGATGGAGCGCTCATAAGCGCTATGGAACTCGACGGCCTCCTGAAACTGATGACTGACAAGGGGGCTTCAGATCTTCATCTGAAGCCGACCCGTCCGCCGTTGCTGCGCATCAGCGGCCGGCTGATCCCGCTCGAAGCCGAGCCGCTCAAGCCGGACGAGCTCAAGGAGATGCTCTACAGCATCCTCTCGCCGCGCCTGAAAGAAAGGCTCGAGGAGCGGATGTCCGTCGACCTCGGCTACGGCGTGCGCGGCCTCGCCCGCTTCCGCTGCAACATCTATATGCAGCGCGGCAACTACGCCGCCTGCTTCCGCCGCATCCCCTACCAGATCAAGGGGCTCGAGGAGCTCGACCTGCCGAAGGTCCTCCTCGAGTTCTGCGATCTCCCCATGGGGCTGGTGCTGATCACCGGCGCCACCGGCAGCGGCAAGTCGACGACCCTGGCGGCGCTCATCCGCTACATCTCGAGCCGCCGCCCGGTGCACGTGATCACCATCGAGGACCCGATGGAGTTCCTGTTCATGGACGACGTCGCCTCGATCTCGCAGCGCGAGGTGGGGACCGACACCGGCGCCTTCTCCGAGGCGCTGCGCAACGCCATGCGGCAGGACCCCGACGTCATCATGGTCGGCGAGATGCGCGATCCGGAGACCGTGACGACGGTGATCACGGCGGCGGAGACCGGTCATCTGGTCTTCTCGACCCTGCACACGAACAGCGCCACGCAGACCGTCGACCGTATTCTCGACACCTTCCCGGCGGACCAGCAGACGCAGGTCAAGGCACAGCTCGGCCAGGTGCTCAAGGGCGTCGTGGCGATGAAGCTGGTGGAGCGCCAGGACGGCTCGGGCATGGTCGCGGCCCTGGAGATCATGCGCGGCTCGCCCAAGGTCGCCAAGATGATCGAGAAGGGCGAGACCTCCGGGCTGCTGGAAGAGGTGGAGTCCTCGGTCGGCTACTACCGGATGCAGTCGATGAACCAGTCGCTCCTCTCGCTGCTGGTGCACGGCACGATTTCCTACACCGAGGCGATGCGGCAGAGCCCCGATCCGGAGGATCTCTCTCTCAAGCTCCGGCGCATGTTCCCCCTGATCGAATCCAAAGGAGGCGAGATGTCCACGTCCGACTTCTCCGAGATCGTCGAGCTCGAACAGTTCAAGAAGCTCTATGAGGAGCAGGAGGAGAAGCAGAAGCTCCAGCTTGCGGAGAAAGACGAGCACGCCGCCGACTTGCAGGCCGCCATCCGTGCCCGGGACCAGCAGATGGAAGAGCTGGGCGTCCGCCTCCAGGAGCTGGCCCAGGACCGCGAGAAGCTGCGCGGCGACTATGCCCGCCTGCGCCAGGAAGCCCAGGAGAAGATCGACAAGCTCATGGAGCGCATCAAGGAGCTGAACCAGCGCCTCATGGGCGGCGGCGCCGAGCCTCCCGCCAAGACGGGGATTTTCCGGTAGCTGGCCGCAGTGGGGAATTAGAGCGAGGCATCCTCCCCCGCCCCCCACATCCGCCGCCCCGCCCGCGTCAGATTCTCCTCGGCGATCTCGGTCAGGCAGACCAGCTCATCCCCGTCCTTCCACCCGGGATTCCGCTCCAGGAAGAAGGCGATCTGCGGATCGGCCAATCGGCCGGCCGGGACGTCGTCCAGACCTTCGCGCAGCCTCTGCGGCTCGGGGAAGCGGACGACTCCTTCGTCCTCTCGATACATCTCCCCGTACTTCTCCCTCGCCAAAAAGGACATCCGCGCCTGATCCTCCGGCGGCGTTCCGGCGTCGAAGCAGGGCCAGAAATCGCGCCAGAAGACGGGGAGGAAGCGGTAGGTGCGGAAGCCGGAGGTGAGGAGGAGCCACCAGAGGCGGCCCAGGGGGTGGTGCTCGCGGAGCTTGCGGACGGCGGCGATCCAGCTCTTGGGCAGGGCGGCGGTGGCCCAGGCGCCTTTCTCGACGATGGTGTCCCCTGAGTAGACGACGGTGCAGGGGGGCTCTCCGGGCGGCGTGGTCTCGCGGAGGAGGAGGGTGGAGAAGCCGCGCAGGTGGCCTTCGTCCTCCAGGAGCAGCGCCCAGGTCTTGTCGGCGAGATCGCGCTCGAAGCGCTCCGGGGTGATGCCGTGGAAGTGGGCCTGGAGGAGGACGAGCATCGCCTGCTTTTCAGCGGCGGTCAGGTCTTCGCGGCGGACCAGGCGGCCGGTCACAGCGTTCACAGGAGACCGGCCTCGACGTGGGGGAGAAGGCGGTCGTCGAGGGGGATTTCGGGTCCGTCTCCCCAGTGCACGGTGTGGAGGACGCTCGGATACTCGCGCGCCTGGAAGCGGCGGCGGAGCCAGGGGAGCCAGGGGTGCTGGGCGGCGAGGCCCAGGACGAGATAGGCATAGCCGGCGGCCCGGGCGTCGGCGCAGGCGGATTCGATCAGGGCCCGGAAGAGATCCGGATTGTCGCCGTCCACGGCGATGTGGGAGATGTAGGCGTGGGGAAGGCGGGTGCCGGGATCAGGGAGGCGGGGCGTTCTCAGAAGGGGAGCCAGGCGATTGATCCAAGGCCGCCAGCGGGCGAGGCGTGGGGCGTAGCCGCGGACGACGGCCTGTTTGAAGGCGCTCTGGTCCCAGACGGCGAGGCAGCCGGAGATGGTTGACCCCGACATCGCCAGGTGGAAGCTCTCCGGTGTGAGGCCGCGACTGCGCTCCGGGGAGAGGAGCTCCTCCTCCGAGAAGAAAGGCGCGGCCTGGTACCTTCGCCGGTTCCTCGCCAGGCAGTCCGCGATCTCTCCCATCCTTTCCCGGCTGCCACGCTCGATCCTGACCTCGCGCGGCGGATGGCGAGGGTTGGGGGTCAGGAGGATCAGGGTGACGAATTTTCCCAGCTCGTGGTAGCGGGGAAGACCCGGGACGCCGGCGTTCAAGAGGCGGAGGGCGACACGGTTGTCGGCGATGATCGAGGTGAGATCGAACGGCGTCTCGTCCGGACCGCGGAGGCCACGGAGGAGGGCGTAGCCGGAGGCGAGGAGGCGGCGCCGGCCACGGAAGGCACGGTCGATGCGGAGCTGGCTGAGATAGCCCAGGCGGCGGGGCTCGCCGTTGACGTAGGCGTTCCCCACCGAGCGGCTGCCCATCCCCACCACGGCGCCGGTCCCGGAATCGCGGGCCACGATGGTGTGGTGCGGATCTCCCTCGACCGCGGCGGCGAGGAAGGCGTCCGGCTCGCGCTCCAGGGAGACGCGGATGGCGCCGTCCATCGGATTGTCGCGCAGCAGGCGGCGCAGCTCCGGCTCATCGGCCGGCGTGGCGAGCGCGACGACGGGGTTGCGCGAAGCGAGGGGCGTCACGCCGGCAGCAGCTCGCCCTGCCAGCCCGCATCCCCCAACGGGAAGTGGTTGCGCCCGTCCACGTCGGCGCGGTGGAGGTGGTTGATCAGGAAGAAGTTGCGGAACATGAAGCCGTTCGCGCGGTTCACCGGATCGACCGAGCGGCGGAGGATGCTCGGCCAGGAGTAGAAGGAGCGCCGCGCCTCGACGCAGGAGTGCTCGACCTCCTCGGCGGTCATCCTCTCGGGCCGGAACGGGACCTTGTTGTAGCTGTAGCCCTCGTCCAGCCACCAGGACTTCCAGAGCAACTTCCCCTCGGATTCCAGCCGGCGGTACAGCTCGGTGCCGGGGAACGGGGTCAGGTGATTGAAGGCGGCGATGTAGAAGCCGTGCTCGCGGGCGAAGGCGACGGTCTCGGCGAAGACCTCGGGCGTGTCCTGGTCGTAGCCGAAGATGAACGTCCCGTAGAGGCGGATCTTGTGGCGGCGGAGGTTCTCCAGGGCCTTGAGGTAGCCGCCGCGCATGGTGTTGAAGCTCTTGTTCATGGCCCGGAGGTTCTCCGGGTTCAGGCTCTCGAAGCCGATCAGCACGCCCATGCAGCCGCTGCGCGCCAGGAGGTCCAGGAACTCCTCGTCGTGGGCGGCGTTGATGCTTGCCTGGCTCACCCAGCGGACCTTGAGCGGGATCAGGGCGCGGAAGAATTCCTTCGCCTGCTTGAGGTTCGAGGTGATGTTGTCGTCGACGAAGAAGATCAGCCCCTTCCGATTCTTAATGCTCGCGATCTCGGCGAGGATCTCGTCGGCCGGCCGGCGGGTCTGCGTGGCGCCGAAGACGGTCTGCACGGCGCAGAAGTCGCACTTGAAGTGACAGCCGCGGCCGGCCTCGATGAGACCCACGGGAAGATAGCGCTTGCCGCGGAAGATATCCCGGTCCGGGCGGACGCCGGCGAGCGCGGTGCGCCCCTGCTGACGATAGATCTTCTTGGGAGTGCCGTGGCGGTAATCGTCGATCACCTCCGGCCACAGCGCCTCCGCCTCGCCCACCACCACCGAGTCGGCGTAGAGCGCCACCTCGTCCGGGCAGAGGCTGGCGTGGAAGCCCCCCATCACCACCGGCACGCCGCGTTTCCGGTAGTCGCTGGCGATCTGATACGCGCGCCGGGCGGTGTAGGTCTCGACCGAGAGCGCCACCAGGTCCGTCGGCTCGTCGAAGGGGATCTCCTCCATCCGGTCGTCGTAGAAGCGCACCTCCACGTCTTTCGGCGTGATGCCGGCGATCAGAGCGGGCGGCAGCGGCTCCATCTGCCAGGTGCGGATGTACGCGCGGTCGCCGGCATGGCGGCCGATGCAGGGGTGGACCAGCGTCAGCCTCAAATTGACCTCAGCTTCATGCTGCCTTCCGGCCCATCCCGAGAATCCAGTCGCAGTTGTAGAAGCGGTGCAAGTTGTGCGCGTAGAAGCGGTAGCCCAGGTTGGTCCCGATGCGCACCGGCAGCGGGCTCGGCGAGGAGGCCAGGCGCTTGAGCATGGAAGGGACGCTGTAGGCGTGCTTCCAGGCGGTCTCGATCCCCTTCTGGAGCTGGTCGACGGTCATCCCCAGCGGCTGGAAGACGGCATGCTGGCCGTCGTAGAGCTCCCAGTTGCGGGTGAGGATGCGGCCTTCGCTCTCCAGGCGATGGAACAGCGCGGTGCCGGGGAACGGCGTCACGATGGCGAAGCGGGGCAGGTCGATCCTGGCCTCCACGGCGAAGCGGGCGGTCTCCAGGAAGATGGCCGGCGTGTCGTGATCGAGCCCGAAGACGAAGCAGCCCTGGAGGGCGATGCCGTGGCGGTGCAGCGCCTCGACCAGCTCGCGGTAGCGCCCCGGGCTGTTGAAGGCCTTTTTGGATTCCTTGAGATTGGCCGGCGAGATCGATTCGAGCCCCATGAGGAGGCCCTTGCAGCCGCTGCGCGCCGCCAAAGCCAGGAGCGGCTCGTCGTCTCCCAGGAGCGTCGTGGCCAGGCCGTACCACTGCACGCGGAGCGGGATCAGCGCCTCGAAGAGCCGGGCGGCGTAGTCGCGGTCGGCGATCAGGTTGAGATCGACGAAGATCAGCTTGCGCGAGCCCTTCTGGCGGATGTCGGCGACCACCTCGTCGACCGGCTTCTGGAACGGCTTCTGCCCCCAGGCCGAGGGTACGACGCAGAAGTCGCACTTGTGGATGCAGCCGCGCGTGGCCTCGAAGACGTCGTCGGTGAGGAAGCGCCCGCGGGGGAGGAGATCGCGCCGGGGAAGCGGCATGCCGGCGAGCGAGAGGCCGGGGATCTGGTCGTAGCGGCGCTCCATCCGGCCGTTCGCGGCATCGCGGAGCAGCCGCGGCCAGCTCTCCTCGGCGTAGCCGACGACGATGGCGTCGGCGTGCGGCTGGGCGTCGTCGGGGATCAGGGTGACGTGCGGGCCGCCGAGGACGACCGGGATACCGCGCCGCCGCAGGCGCTCGCTCAGGGCGTAGGCGCGCGGCGCCGTGCCGGTGATCACGGTCAGGCCGACCAGATCGGCCTCCAGGGTGTCGAGGAGCGGATCGACGTCCTCGATCCCCTCGTCGATCAGTCGGATCTCGGCGTCCAGCTCGGCCGGAACCAGCGCCGCCAGCGTGGTCAGGGTCAGCGGCATGTAGCGGAGCGACTTCTTGAAGATACCGCCACGGTGGCGGTAGAGCGGGCCTTTGGGGGAGATGAGGACGATCTTCATAAAGCCTCGCCTTGAGGCTATCACCTCTGTCAAGGCAAAGCCGGAGGGAGGGCGTCAGGCCGCGTCAGGCCGAGGGCTCGACGCGCGCTCCTGTCCCTCCCCCCTGGGCGGGAGGCGGTTGGAAAAGGGGGAGGTTAGGAGGGGGGCGCCGACTCGGGCACAATCCCGCCCCATGGACGATCTGGTCACCCACGCACGAGACCTCCGCCGCAACCTGACCGACGCGGAGACCCTCCTCTGGAAGGAGCTGCGCCGGCGAATCCTGGGAGCGAAGTTCCGCCGGCAGGTCCCCATCGGGTCCTACATCGTCGATTTCGCCTGCCTGCCACGGAAGCTCCTCATTGAGGTCGACGGAGGTCAGCATCTCGAAAGCCAAGCGGACACCGAGCGCGACCGCTGGCTGCGATCGCGAGGTTTCCGAGTCCTCCGCTTCTGGAATAACGAAGTCTTCCAGAATCTCCAAGGAGTCCTGGAGACCATCGCCGGCCATCTGGGCCCTCCTGAAGATCGAGGGACGAGGTAATTGCCTTCCGAGGAGCGCTCCTGTCCCTCCCCCCTGGGCGGGAGGAGGTTGGGAAAGGGGGGAGGTTAGGAGGGGGGCGCCAACGATCCAGGCAAATCCTTGAGACCCTCCTATACAATCTATAAAAGACCGTAACCCAAACCATGCCCGCCGAGATCTCCGGTCCCGTCTTCGCCCTTGACGTCATCACCGACTCCGCCGCCGGCATCGTCCGTCTCCGCTTGGCCAATGAGCAAGGCCGTCATCTCGGCGCCAACCAGGTGCGCCTCGCCGACCACAGCCCGGCTCTTTGGCAGGGCCTGTTCGACACCCGCGCCTACGTCCGCCACTACGCGAACAGCCTGCGTTTCACCGACCACCCCGAGTCGGCCGCCGATCTCCTCGCCCGGATTGGAGTCTTCCTCGGAGAGGCGGTCCTCGGTCCTGAAATCACAGCGGCGCTTCACAAGGGAATCCATCAACGGACCCTCCTGATCCGGCAGCCGGACGCCCTGGACGATCGCCTCGCGGCAGCGTTCGCCCGGGTGCCCTGGGAGATTGCGCGGCCCGCAGCCGGCCAGAAGTCTCTGCTCGAACGCAACCTGGTGGTGCGGATGGAGACGCCGAACGCCCCGGACTACGCGCCGCCTCCGCCGAATCCCGACGAGCCGCTGCGGGTGCTCCTGGTCTTCGCCGAAGCACCGGGCTCGCGCCCGCTCGCCATGCGGCTCGAAAGGGAGCAGCTCCTCGGGCTCTTCTATGACGAGGTGATGCCGAAGCGTCGTGTGTCCGTGGATGTCCTCTGCCACGGCGTCACCCGCAAGGCTCTGCGCGAGAAGGTCCGCGACGCCTCCGGCTATCACGTGGTGCATTGGAGCGGGCATGGCCATCACAACCTTCTGGAGCTGCTGGGCGAGGATGGCAAGCCGGACCGGCTGTCCGGCGCCGCCTTGGTCGACCTCTTCGCCGAGGCCGGCGGTTTCATCCCGCAGCTCGTCTTCCTGAGCGCCTGCCTTTCGGGCACCCTGGTCGGTGTTCGCGACTGGGGGGCGCTGGAGGCCGCCCTCCGCGAAGGGGAGGCGGGCACGCGGAAGGCGGAGTCGGAACCGGAGAAAATCGAGCAACTGACCGCTGAGCAGCCGGGCTACACGGGCACCGCCCTCGCGCTCCTCGGTGCCGGTGTGCCGCAGGTGGTGGCGATGCGCTACGAGGTCGGCGACGCCTACGCCCGCGACCTCGGCGGTCTCTTCTATCGCGGGCTGTTCGCTGACGCGAGTCTCAAATCTCCGGCGAGCGCGCTGGCTGTGGCCCGCAAGCAGCTCTTGGATCGGCAGACGGATGGGTACAACCCTGTCGATCACGCCACGCCGCTCCTCTTCGGCGGTCAGGTAGGTCCTCTTCCGGTGCCCGGCGGACACAGCCCTGCTTTGCGGACGCGCTGGCCGCAGCCACAGCCTCTCCTCCCAGGCAGCCGTGAGCTCGACCGCCCCGCGGAGCTGGTCGGCCGTGGCGAGCCGTTGAGCCGGCTGCGCCGATGTTTGGAGGGTCTGGAGAAGGACCAGCCGGCCGTGGCACTGGTCCAGGGTCTGGCCGGCCTGGGCAAGACCGCTCTGGTGGCCGAGGCGATCCATCTCTGGCATCGCCGCTTCGACGGTGTCTTCGCCTTCCAGTCGAAACCGCTGCCGCTCCCCCTCGACGACGTCCTGCGCCGTCTCGACGAACGGCTCGCCCTGTTCAGCAAGCCCTACCGCGAGCTGTGTGAAGAGAACCCCAATGCGAAGGTCTGGCTCCCGCCCGGGAAGCCGTTGAGCGGCGAGGCGCGTTGGCAGCAGATGCGTGACAACCTGCTCGAAGCGATGCGCAACGAGCACCTGCTGCTGGTGCTCGACAACTTCGAGACGCATCTCGAAAAGGTGGCGGGGAAGGACGGATACGCCTGCGCGGACCCGGAGTGGGACCGCTTCCTGCGCCATCTGGTCGAGGGCCTGCCGGGGAGCGGCTCGCGGCTTCTCGTGACGTCGCGCCATCGAATGGCGGCGCTCTCCGCACCGGAGAAGGTGCTGTGGCTACCGCTTGGACCGCTGCCGATGGCGGAGGCGATGCTGTTTCTCCAGGGGAACGAGGCCCTGCGGCTTCTGGCTTTCGGTGACGAGGCCGGCCGCAAGCTGGCGCTTCGGCTTCTGGAAGTGAGCCGGGGACATCCGCTGATCCTTACTCGGCTGGGCGCCTTGGCCGGAGACCGGAAGGCCTTGGCAGAGGCCCTCGACGCGCTCGATACCGCAGGGCTTGCCCACCTTCCCGATGTCTTCGCGCCGTATCTCTCCAAGGCCGAGCGGGAGCGGGAGCATGCCTATCTGGAGGACGTGGCGGTCGGCGCCGTGGACTTGCTGATTCACCAGGCCTCGCCCGCCGCGCGACGGCTCCTGTGGGTCGTGACCTTGGCGATGGAGCCCGTCGCGGCGGCGCTCGTCCAGGACATCTCGCCGGGCAGCGGCCCGCTGCTCGCGGAGCTGACCGGCGCCGGGTTGCTGACGGAGGAAGAGCCGGGCGTCTACGGCTTTCACGAGTTGGTCCGCGAGCGCACCGAGGCCTGGATGGCGGCGTATCCCGAGGAGAAGGGCGGGTACACGGCCGAACAGGTCTGGGTGGCATACGGCGAGCGCTACGCCGCGGTGTTTCAAGCCCTCCTTCGGACCGAAGAGAAAGGCTCCCGGGAGCGGGCGGTGGAGGCGGGCCGTCGGGGGATCTCCTATCTCGTCCGGGCTCGCGCTTTTGACCGGCTGGGTTCCTTTGCCAGCGACGTCGTGAATTCGACGCAGGACCCGCGGCTGCTAGGCCGGGTGATCGCTGAGCTCGGAGGAGTCATCGAGCAGGTCCCGGCGGGCAAGGTCCGTTGGAGTCTGAGGACCTACCTGGCCGATGCGTTGGACAACGCCGGTCGCTCGGAGGCGGCGCTCCCGTTCTACGAGCAGGCCGTGGCGGAGGCCGAGAAAGCAGGGCACTGGGGTGACGTGGGCTGGATCTGCCAGAGCTGGGCGATTGCGTTGAGAGACATCGGCCGGCTGGATGACGCGAAGGCCACCTATCTGCGAAGTGCCAGAGCCAATGTGAAAGCCAGCTCGCCGCGGGTGAAAGTCCTCGGCAGCGAGCTCGAGGCGCTCCGCGTCGACGTGAAGCAGGGAGGGGCCGAGCGAGCCTTACCGGAGATCGAGAGCCGTCTCCAGGAGGTTCGGGCTTGGTGGCTGCGGTGGCGCGCGGGTAAGCCGGTTCCGGAAGCTCCCGATCCGGTCTTTCTGGCGCGGGTTCTGACCGGGGGCCTGGACATCGCTCGCGCAGCCAACCTGGCACTCGAGCGATGGGAGGCCTGCCTCGGCGTCCTCACCGAGAGCGAAGAGATCAAGCGGGCGTTGGGCGAAGGGAAGCACGGGCTGGCCAGGGCCCGCTTCAATCAGTACGGCCCGCTGCTGCGGCTCGGCCGTTTCGCGGAGGCACAGACGGTGCTCGAGAGCTGCCTGGCCGTCTTTCGCGGGGTGGGCGATCTGTCAGGTGAGGCCACAGCCCTCTCGGCACTGGCCGACCTGTGGGACAAGCGGAAGGATCGCGAGCAGGCCGCCGGCCTGGAGCGGCAGGCGCTGGCAGTCCACAACCGGCTCCCCGATCTTGGGGCTCGGGCCATCTCGCACGGCAACCTTGCCAATTACCTAGAACGCCTGGGAGAGGGGGAGGAAGCGGCTGGGCATCGGCTGGCGGCAATCACCTACGAGCTCGTTATGGGCCATAGAGAAGGCATGGAGACTGACCTGCACAATCTCGCGATCTCGATGCGCCAAACTGCGGCCGCGGGAGGGCGCTACGAGTTACCCGGGCTCGCCGAGCTGCTGGCGCGCCCCGAGTTTGAGCCGCTCCAGCGGACGCTTGCGGAGTGGAAGGTGGAGGTGGGGGGGCTACAGGCGAAGATTGATGAGTTGG
>Ga0307506_10000154_pt1 | contig 23939 bp, 18 predicted proteins | sample 25_S_MG_FD_202175 | JGI IMG/M metagenome (GOLD analysis project Ga0307506, IMG submission 202175) | Soil microbial communities from Populus trichocarpa stands in riparian zone in the Pacific Northwest, United States - 25_S | ecosystem: Environmental > Terrestrial > Soil > Riparian zone > Trees... | reverse complement strand
TCCCACGAAACTGCCGGTTGTCGAGAAACTCCGTCTTGTCGGTTCCAGCGAAACGGGCGACGCGCAGCAAGCACTGCGTGAGCTCCGCCCCGAGCCTTTCATCACGTCCGAAGAGGACGAGCGCCGCGCGGAGCAGCCTCCCATCCTTCATCAGGCCGAGCCCGCGCAGGATCTCTTCCGGGTCCCGCGCGCCAGGATCGTCGGCACGCCCACGCCGGATCGCCTCCTCCAGAGTCCGCACGATCTCGGCCTCGTCGAGGTCGGCGACGGTCCAGCCGGCGGCCGGCTCGTTCTCCCAGCGATGCTCGCCGTGCAATCGCTCCAGCAGCATACGGTTGTACTCGTCCCGTGATAGGGCCGGGCTGGTGTTGCCGACGCGGCGATAGGCCTGCCCGCGATAGCTGTAGGGCCCGTTCTGCCCGGTTCCCACGCTGACGACAACGACCTCCCGCCCGTTGCCGAGCACGACCCGGTCGACGGTCGGAAAGGTCGGCGGGTCGATCGCGTACAGCTCTTGCGCGACCTCCTCGAGCGTATGGTCGCTGACCTGCTGCCCCAACACCCGCCCGTCGGGCTCGACACCGAAGAGCACCCGGCCGCCTCGATGGTTGAGCATCGCGGCGCCTCGCTGCGCAGGAGCTTCCTGGCCGCATCCTCCACGGCCTCCCGGGGAAGGCCCGGATTCAAGCGCGCCAACGCCCCGCGCAGCCGCCCCTCCAGCACGACGTCGCGATATCCCGCATCGCTGCGCTCCGCCCCGGGCGCACCCACCGCAATGTCCGGGCCGTGCAGCACGGTATATCCGAGCGCTTGGAGCCAGTCGAGGGCGGACTCTTCGACGTGGGATTCGGTGAAGGCGGTCATGAGGTGGTCGTGATTGTACTGCGGGATGGGTCAGGGGAGGGGCTCGCGCTGCCTCTCGGATCTCTCTGAGTCAGAAAGGTGTTATCTTGTCGCCGCTTCAGGAATCTAAGGACCCAAAGGAGGAACCTCGCCGCCATGCCGTCGATGACCCACGAGGTCTTTGTGGATCTTTTCAAGAATCGCCCCGCGCTTGCCCCGGAGATGCTGGTCGAAGTGCTGGATGTCTCGCTCCCGCCCTATACCGAGGCCCGCTTGGTCTCGGCGGACTTGACGGAGATCCAGCCCGCTGAATATCGAGCCGATGTCGTCATCGTCCTTCTCGATGGTGATATCGCCGTACGGGTCGTCATTGTCGAGGTCCAACTGGCGGCCGACCTCAGAAAGCGCCTCAGTTGGCCCGCCTACGTAACCGTCTCCCGCGCCGTCCATGGTTGCCCGGCGGATCTCCTCGTCGTCGCGAATGATCCGCTCGTCGCCGCCTGGTGCATGGAACCGATCGAGATCGGCGTCCCCGGCTTCGTCCTGCGTCCGCCGGTGCTTCGCCAATCGGACGTTCCCATCGTGACGGACCAAGCGGAAGCCGCCCGCCGTCCCGAGCTCGGAGTGCTCTCCGCGATGGCGCACGGCGACACCGAGCTGGGAGCGACGATCGCCGCCGCGGTGCTGCCCGCTGTCCAGAGGCTGGATGACGACAGGGCCCGGTTGTATTACGACCTCGTGTACAATTCCTTGAATGAGGCGGCTCGCCGCTCGCTGGAGGCGATGATGAAGGGCTACGAATACCAGACCGATTTCGCGAAAAAGTACGTCGCCCAGGGACTCTCCCAGGGACTCTCCCAGGGACTCTCCCAGGGACTCTCCCAGGGACTCTCTCAGGGACGGACCGAGGAGGCGGCGCGCAACTTGCTGACCGTGCTCCGGGTCCGCGGCTTTGCGGTGCCGGACTCTGTCCGCGAGCGGATCCTGGCCCAGAAGGATCCGGAGCGGCTGGAGCGCTGGCTGGAGAAGGCTGTCGTCGCTCCTTCGGTCGCCGCGATCCTCGACGAGCCGAACTGACAGCCCAACCAGGGCAACGGCCTGGGCTGCCGCCCTCACGGCGGACCGTTGCGCAAGAAGTCCTGCCATTTGAGAGGGTGTCTGGCCGCAGGGCGTAGAGACGGCCCAGTCGATGTGCACCGGACGCCTCGAATCCGAGTCGGTCGGGCCGTCTCTTCGGAGGGCATGCCGTCTCGATGGCCCACCGCGCCGGTGAAGGATTGAGACCCCGCCGAGCCCCGCTCCATGCTACAGTCCCGGAACGATCCTCGGTCCGCTCTTTGAAAGCCGATTTCCACCGTTCCCGCCGGCAGCGATTCCGGCCCGCGAGAGGCGCCACCTTTCCCGACGACTACGGACCCTCAACGGCCGCCCGTCGCGAGAATTCGATGATCCGTCGCCGTTCCCGGGCCTTCGGGGAACGCTCACGGATCTTCCGTCACTGGTTCCCGGTCTTCGGGGAAGAGTGCCGGAAGGCTCGGCGGTGCCGGCGAGGACCGTGCAACGTTTCCCGGCCTTGCGTCGACGTTCCCCGATGTCCTGTCGCTCGTGACGGAACCTCCGTCGACTCTGCCGGAAGACCGGTGAACGTCGACGGAGGTGCTTTTCGACCTCCCGATCGTCGGGGAACGGCGACGGAACATCGGGAACCGTTCACGGACAACGCGGAATCGGGTCCTGAAATCCCGCGAGCGCTCACCGAAAGCCGGGAATCGGAGACGGACGGTCGCTGGGACCGATCGACAACGCGGGAGCGCCGACGGAAGACGCGGCTCCGGTTCCCGCCGGCCGGGCGAGGAAGATCAGAGGCCCCGATCTTTCAGGAATTGCTCGGCATCCTTGATTCTCAGCTCGCCGGAGATGAGCTTGGGGAGGAGGGTGTCGCGGAGGGCGGCGAGGGTGCGGGATTCGCGCTCGTTCTGGGCCTGCCGAAGCCACGTGGGTTCCAAGAGTCTGATAAAACACTCTTGGAGGACGACGGGTGGTGCAAGGACGGGAACGCCGTAGAAATCTTCGCGCGGTATGCGCCTTTGCGGCCGACAACGATCCCGGGGTGAGGACAAAGCGCTTCCGAGTGGGTTCCGATTCTCCCGTTCGTACCATAGACGGCATAGGCCCTCTCCTCCCGGTCGTAACCGGTCAAACCTTTGCCGTACTGAAGGGAAACGAGGTCGCCCCATTGTCCTGGCTGCCAACCGCAGGGCACCGGCCCCAACGCCGAGTCCTCGAAGGAATCCGGGAACAGGTCGGCGAAGGGTTGGGGCAGGCCGGGTTCGCGGCCTTCGGACTTGGCGCGAACGGGGTCGAAGTCCACGAACCACGACTTGAAGAAGGCGCGCGAGAGAGGTGGGCGATGGCGCGTTGTTCCGGAATGGACGGCAATACGATTGGAAAGTTACGAAGGTAGGCGATATTTGTCTTGGGAACCCCGGTCGCTTCGGAATCTCGAATGATCTTTTGAGTGGCTTCTGGCGATGAGACGTAGTAGTAAACAAATAACGGATCTGCAACGTTGCGATTAACAGTTAACTTCATCTGATTGGAGGAAAGTAGGTATATATCGGCGATACCCCCCTCGGGCACGAATCCTGTCTGCCCGAGCGTGCCCTTCTTTGTGAAGACGATATCAAATGGTCGGCATAAACTACGCTCAAGACGATCTGCTGTCTCACGCGAGACGTATGCAAACTCATGCGCACGAAACCGGCGAACTCCGACAGAGAGATTCGAACCGCGTATTACTGGGATGCCTCCTTCCGTGTAACAAGATGCTGGCAGGTTTGAGCCAAATGGCCCATCAACAAGCCCGTAGCCGTCCCGAGTTGCAATCGATCCCAAGGTCGTCCGACTCCACTCATCCGCCATACCCGAGCTCCTTCAAGCAAGGCCCGCGGCCAGCTTACCCATGAATTCGCACCCCCACCCTCTCGATATGCTCCAGCAAAGGCCGATGCCGGATGGCGGCCAGCGCCTGGACATCGAAGCGGTAGGGTAACGGCAGCTCTTCCAGGTCACTGGCGACGGCTTCGGCCTGCAAGGGGTCGGTGATGCCTTCCAACGCCAGATCGACGTCCGACGCCGGCCGGGCCGTCCCCTTGGCGCGGGAACCGAACAGGATGGCTCCGGTGATCTCCGGATGGCGGGACAGCACGGAGCGGATCAGCTCCAATTCGGCGGGCGAGAGGCTTGCGGGTTGGGATGTCATGGAATGCTCCGTTCCAAAAGCCAGAGATGCAGATCCTCGATCGCCTCCCGGTAGCGGTCTCGGATGGCGAGGACGGCTGCATCGAAGGTCGCCGCGTTGTAGGTGTGCGACAGCAGGTTGCGATGATTCAGCATGTCGATCCACACCTGGCCGTCGTTGACAATTCCAGCGGTGAAGGCCTCTTTGACGACGTTGCGCGGAGTCACCGGATCAATGACCTGACCTTCGGACTCCAGATAATCCTTGAGAGTCTTCCAGGCGAGCTCCAAGGTGAATTCGAAGCGCTGGACCGTGCCCTCCTTTTCCAGATTCGAGAGCGTGGCGACATCGCGCTCAAAGGGCTCACGCAGGAGAATCACCGCCCGGTCAAAGTTCTGGAAACGCTGCTTCCAGCGGATGTCTTGCTGCGGGACGTCGGGGGAAGTCATGGTTCAATCTCCTCGCGGCTGAGCTCCGCCTCGATCTCCTCAATGCTGGGCAGATTGGTATCCAACGGCTTCGGCAAGGCGCGCACGAGTTGGTATTCCGCCACACCGATGGGCTTGTTGATCCCGGAGAGAGCATATTCGGCGACAAGGCGGTTCTTGGTTTTGCAAAGCAGGAGACCGATCGTTGGTTTGTCGTCCTGAGCCTTGACCTGGGCATCCACGGCGGCAAGATAGAAATTCAGTTGGCCGGCGTGCTCGGGCTTGAAGGCGCCCCCCTTGAGCTCCACGACCACATAGCATTTCAGACGAGTGTGGTAGAAAAGCAGGTCGATGAAAAACTCATCGCCATCCACTTCCAGCCGGAATTGCCGGCCGACAAAGGCGAAGCCTGTTCCGAGCTCCAGGAGAAACCGGGTGATGTGGCGAATCAGGGCGTTCTCAATGTCGCGCTCATGGGCTCCGTCCCCGAGGCCGAGAAAGTCGAAGAGGTAAGGGTCCTTCAAGGCCTCGATGGCGAGTTGGGCGTGCGGCGCCGGAAGGTGACGGTTGAAGTTGGTGATGGCGACGCCCTGACGCAGGTGGAGCTGGCTCTTGATGTGAGCATCCAGGGTAGGGCGCGACCAGCCCTGCCGGAGAACTTGGGTGGCATACCACTCGCGCTCCGTGTCTGCGGAAACCTTGGTGAGGAGCGTGATCAGGTGGAACCAGGGCAATTGGGCAGCAGGCTGCTGCCCAATTAGGCCGGCGGGGCATATCTGGGCGAAGTACTTCATATACTTGAGGTTGCGGCTCGAGAAGCCCTTCATTTCCGGGAAGGACTCTCGGAGGTCGGAAGCCAGCCGGTCGATCACCTTGGCGCCCCAGCCTTGCCGGGTCTGCCGCTCCAGAATCTCGGTGCCGATGTGGTGATAGAGCCGTACCAGCTCTTGATTGACGGCGAAGGCAGCTTGCTGCCGAGCGCTGGAGATGCGGGACTTCAGGCTCGTCAGCCAGCTTGCGTAGTCCTCCCAGGAGACGAGGGGTTCGCCATCGGGCGGGTCGGCGGCGAGGGACCGCTTCGGCAATTGGGCAGCAGGCTGCTGCCCAATTGGGCGGAGGGGCCGCTTCCTACCCGCCATAGCCGAGCTCCTCCAGGTTCGCCGCGATGGCGGCGTCCAGCTTCGTGGCTTCGAGCTGCTGCTCGCGCAGCGTCGCGGCGAGGCGGCTCATCTTCTCCTCGAAGGGCTCGCCGTCCTCCTCCGCCGCTGCCGCGCCGACGTATCGCCCCGGCGTCAGCACGTGGCCGTGCTTGCGGATGTCTTCGAGCTTTGCGGACTTGCAGAAGCCGGGGACGTCCGCGTAGGCGCCGGCGCCTTGGTCGCCGCACCAGGCGTGGTAGGTGCCGGCGATTTCGGCGAGGTCGGCGTCGGTCAGCTCGCGGTGGGTGCGGTCGACCATGGAGCCCAGCTTGCGGGCGTCGAGGAAGAGCGTCTCGCCGCGCCGGTCGCGGAAGCGGCCGTTGTGCTTGGTGCGGGCGAGGAACCAGAGGCAGACGGGGATCTGGGTCGAGTAGAAGAGCTGGCCGGGCAGGGCCACCATGCAGTCCACCAAGTCGGCTTCGATGAGGTTCTTGCGGATCTCGCCTTCGCCGGACTGGTTGGAGGACATCGAGCCGTTGGCGAGGACGAAGCCGGCGAGGCCGGTGGGGGCGAGGTGGTGGATGAAGTGCTGCACCCAGGCGAAGTTGGCGTTGCCGGCGGGGGGCGCGCCGTAGACCCAGCGCTTGTCGTCCTTGAGCAGGGCGCCGCGCCAGTCGCTGTCATTGAAGGGCGGATTGGCGAGGACGTAGTCGGCTTTGAGGTCGGGGTGCTTGTCGTTGTGAAAGGTATCGCCGTGGGCGATCTGGGCGTCGATGCCGCGGATGGCGAGGTTCATCTTGGCCAGGCGCCAGGTGGTGTAGTTGGACTCCTGGCCGTAGATGGAGATGTCGCCGAGCTTGCCGCTGTGCGCCTCGATGAACTTCTCGCTGCTGACGAACATGCCGCCCGAGCCGCAGCAGGGATCGTAGACGCGGCCGAGCGTGTCCTTGGCGCGGTCCGCGGCGCTGCCGAGGGCGATGTCGCTCACCAGGTTGATGATCTGCCCGAGGCGCTGCTTGTCCAGGCCGGCGCGGCCGAAGTCTTTCGGCAGCACGCCTTTGAGCGACGGATTGTCGCGCTCGATGGCGGCCATCGCGTCGTCGACCAGGGTGCCGATGGTGGGCTGCGGAGCGTTCGCCTTCAGCGCCTGCCAGCGCGCCTCCGGGGGGACCCAGAAGATGCGCGCGGCGCGGTACTCGTCCGCGTCCTCCGGATCGGCCCCTTCGGCGCGCTGCGCCTCCAGCTCCGCGTGCTTGGCCTCGAAGGCGTCCGAGATGTATTTGAGGAAGATGAGACCGAGGACGACGTGCTTGTACTCCGCGGCGTCCATGTTGTTGCGGAGTGCATCGGCGGCGGCCCAGAGCTTGGCCTCGAAGCCGAGGGGGGCGGCGGGGGGCGACGCCGACGGCGTTTTTCGGGGGTCGGAAGGGCCGAAGGTCCGGGCTTCCTTAGCCCAGGGCAACGCCCTGGGTGAGGAGGACGGCGGCGCCTCCACGGTAGCGCCTGGGCGGCCAGGGGGTGAGGGTCCCGCCAGCCTCTCCACCAGCAGCGCCTTCTCGCGGCCCGAGTCGTCGAGAGCGAGAGCGCGGCAGATCTCCTTGAGGCGGACGCGGGGGAGCGCGCCGAGGATCTCGGCCAGGGGTGCCTTGCGGGAGGCGGCGAGGGCTTCGGCGAGCTCGCCGCGCACGCGGCGGTCGCGGACCTCCAGGCCGAGCTGGTCGACGGCGGCCAGGAGCTCGTCCCGCTTCAATTGATCCAGAACCTCGCGCTTCGTCGGCATAGACCGCGATCTTACAGCGGAAGCACCTAGCCTCCCATCCACGCAGAACGCCCGCTCCCCCCCTTCCGGGTGGCGCATCGGAGCGGCTTTCCGAGCATCATGGAAACGGAGTCAAAGGGCCGCTGAGGCCCAGGGAGGTCCGCCATGAAAAGGCATGCTCTGCAACGTTTCCTGCTGGTGCTGGCTCTCGTTTCGATCCCTGGTCTGTGGCTGGCCGGCTGTGGCCGGCAGGAGCTGCCCCCCGTCCTGGAGGGAGCGGTGGCGACGAGCACCGTCCGGATGGATCATCCCGCGGAGAAGCCGGCCATCGAGCAGACTCTGCACCGGCATTTCGAAGCGGGTAGCCAGGTCCCGGGCGCGGAACAGGCGGTGAGTGTATTCCAGATCGCCATCGATTCGGGCTACGCCCTCGTCACCTGGGAGCACGAAGGAAAGGGCGGCCAGGCCTTGCTGCACAGCGAGGCGGGAACCTGGACGGTGCTGGAGAGCAAGGCCGGGTGGCTCGGCTTCAAGGGGATCCGCAAAGAAGCACCGGGCGACGTCGCCAAGAGGCTGCTCGATGAGATCGACCCCAACTGGCCTTCGTACGAGACCTACTGAGCCCGGCGGCATGTAGACTCCGGGGCTGTCACCCCTCCTGCCGGCAGGTCTGGTCGTGGATCTTCCGCGCCAGCTCCTCGATGCGCACGGTGAGCTCGCGGGTCACCCGGGTCAGCTCGGTGTTCTGCTCCAGAAGCAGGAGGATCTGCTGCGACTGCCGAGCCGCCAGCTCCTGGCGTTCGAGGCTCGCCTCGGCGAGCGCTTCGCGGTGCAGGGCGTCGGCCTCGGAGAGCGCCTTGTCGCGGTCCGCCTGCCGGGTCTGGGCGAGGAGGATCAGCGGCGCCGCGTAGGCCGCCTGGGTGCTGAAGGCGAGGTTCAGCAGGATGAAGGGATAGAGGTCGAAGTGGAAGAGGCCGGCGACGTTGCCGGCGATCCAGACTCCGACGAGCACCGTCTGGACGATCAGGAAGACCGGCGTGCCGAAGAAACGGGCGAACGCCTCGGCCTTGGTGCCGAACCAGTCGGCGCCGAAGGCGGGCGCCAGGTGGACGCTGGGGAGATGGAAGCGAAGGTGGTGGTCGGACGGCTTCGCGGCGCTTGTCATCAGCGGCAATGCTAGCACCGGCCGGACGGTCCTCATCTGTTCTTAAGGTTGCCGCCTGTAGTCTCCAGTCAGCAAACCCACGGCCGTGGGTCGCCGGCCTCCTCCACACTCTCTCTCCTCCCACCGGCGGCTCACGGTCCTGGGAACATCCCCCCCGGCCCCCACCGTTATACTGGAGCAGTGCGCTTCCGGAAGCCTCTTTTCGCCGTCCTCCTCGTCGGTGCCGCCGCCGCGGTGGTCCTCCCTGTCCGCTCCGCGCGCCAGCGGCAGGTGGCCTCGCCGTGGGAGAGGCTGGAGACCGGCCTCGAGCTGGGCGTCCTGCAGGCGCCGCACCGCTCCGGCCAGGGCGATGCGAAGATCCACGTCCTGCGCATCGATCCCCACCGCTTCGCGCTACGCCTCCTGAACGCCTCGGCCCAAGGGCAGAGGCAGGCGCTCACCGCCCGCGAGTGGAGCCGCCGGCATGGGCTCGTGGCGGCTATCAACGCCAGCATGTACGTCCAGGACGGGCTCACCAGCGTGGGGCTGATGCGCACCCGGGGACACGTCAACAACCCGCGGCTGACCCGGGACAAGGCGGTGCTCGCCTTCGATCCGCGCAGCCCGGGCATGCCGCCGGTCAAGCTGATCGACCGCGGGTGCGACGACTTCGATGCCTGGAAGACCCACTACGACACCTTCGTCCAGAGCATCCGGATGGTCTCCTGCAGAGGGGAGAACGTCTGGGCGCAGGGCGGCGAGGAGTGGAGCATCGCGGCGGTCGGCGTCGACCGGCGGGGGCGGCTCCTCTTCATCCACTCCCGCTCGCCGTACACGCCGCACGACCTGATCGAGAACCTCCTCTCCCTGCCCCTCGGCCTGGCCGGGGCCATGTACGTCGAAGGCGGCCCCGAAGCCCAGCTCTATGTCCGCGGCGGTGGCCGCGAGGTCGAGCTGGTGGGCAGCCGCGGCACCAGCCTGTTCGACGGCGGCGAGAACCAGAGCGCTTGGCCGGTGCCGAACGTCATCGGCGTGGTCCGGCGCTAGCTCGAAGAGGAGGAGGTCCTGGCGCACGGGATTGGGGAGCCGGGGGGCCGGCTACTCCGCGTTCGGCCCGTAATAGGCCCGCCACATCCCCAGAAGCTGTTGCCGCATCGGCGTCTCCGCCTGGCTTTTGAGCCACGCGGAGGGCTCGTGCCCCTTCCACATGCGCATCCAGCGGTGGCCGTAGTTGAGGAGGAGCATGCGCCGGGTCCGCGAGCTGCGGTTGTTGCCCGGGCAGTGGTGGAGGTGGCCGTTGAAGAAGTAGGCGGAGCCGGCTTTGCAGACCAGGGGGAGGGCGCCGGGCATGTCCTCCGGCGCCTCCACTTTCGGGATCTCCACCTCGGGCGGGAAGCGGTGCGAGCCGGGGAGGATGAGGGTGGCGCCGCCGGCGGCGGGGACGTCTTCCAGGGGGACCATCAGGCGCACCATCATCACCGAACGGTTGTGATCGACGCCCGGCATGCGGCGGCCGACGTCGCTGTGCCAGGCGCTGCCGCGCACGCCGTTGCCGGGCGGAGTGAGGTAGTAGGCGTGGTCGATGAGCTGGATGTCCGGTCCCAGCACCTCGCGGATCAGAGGAAAAAGCCGCGGATGGTCGAGGAGGTCGAGGAAGAGGCGATCGTACTCCAGGATGCCCTCGACTTCCTCGAAGTCGGGGTTGCGGCAGCCGGGAAGCTCGGGGGTGCGGCGCCAGCGCTCCGCCGCCGCGTCGGCGGCGCGGCTGTAGGCGCCGATCTCGTCCGGCGTCAACGCGTCTTCGATCAGAAGATAGCCGTTGGCCGCCCAGAAGAAGCGCTGCGCCGGGGTCAGATTGTCCACGGTCATTCCGGTGTCATTCTGGATAAGCCGCGTTGGGGCCGTAGGGGTTGGTCAGGCCGAAGAGCTGGCGGCGCATCGGAGTCTGGGCGAGCCCGAGGACGTCGTCGGAGGGCTGATACCCGTCCCAGACGCGCATCCACTTGTGGCCGTAGGTGTAGATCAGGAGCTTGCGCGGACGGTCCGAGAGGTTGTTCCCCGCCGAGTGCCAGACGCGGCCGGCCATGATGTAGGCGGCGCCGGCCGGCAGGCTCATGCGGACGGAGCCGGGCAGATCCTCGGGGTCGTCCGAATTGGGCGGCTTGTAGGGGAAGCGGTGCGAGCCGGGGAGGAGGACGGTGCCGCCGCCGTTCCAGGGGATGTCCTCGACGACGTAGAAGACCTTGATCATGAGGATCGAGGTCGGGTGGTGGACGTTGGGGAAGAACTCGTCGTAGTGCCAGCCGCGGTGGATCTTGGCCCCCGGCGGCGTCATGAAGTAGTCGTGGTCGAGCAGGCGGATGGCCGGGCTGAGGAGGTCGCGGATGATGGGGAAGACGAGCGGGTTCTCGATCATGTCGACGAAGAAGGGGTGGTACTCCATGATGCCGGCGACCTGCTCCAGATCCCAGCGGCGCACGCCGTCCAGGCTCGCGTCGGCCCGCCAGCAGCGCTCGGCGCGGTCGCACTGCCGGCGCATCTCGCCGAGCTGCTCCGGCGTCACGGCGTTCTCGATGACGAGGTAGCCGTTCGCCTCGAAGAAGAACCGCTGCGCCTGGGTGATCTCCGCGATCTCCGGCATCTCCGCCATCCACACCTCCCTGGAACGTCGAGAGATTATAAGCTCCCCGCGTGACCTCCTCCCCGCCTGCCAGAGAAGTCCGCTGGGAACGGATGTTCCCGGATGAGCTCGAAGCCGCCTTCGCCGCCTGCCCGTCGGTGTGGTTCGGCTACGGCCTCTGCGAGCCCCACGGCCCGCACTGCACCCTCGGCCTCGATTCTCTCAAGGCCCACGCCCTGCTGGTGCGCGCCGCCCGCGAGCACGGCGGCATCGTGGCGCCGGCGGACTCCTGGCACGTCCACGAGATCGGCCGCTATGCGATCTGGGGGGAGAAGCAGATCGGCAACGAGCGTCCCTGGCTGACCGCGGTGCCGCCGTGGGTGCATTTCAAGAACGTCTGCTACCACGTGCGCGCCGCCGAGGTCCTCGGCTTCCACGCCGCCGTCCTCCTCACCGGCCACTACGGACCGAACTGGCGCGATCTGAAGACCCTGGTCGAGAAGCTCCAGCCGTGGGTGCGCATGCGCCTCTGCGGCCTGCCCGACTTCGAGGCCAACCGTCCGGGCTTCGACGGCGCCGACGGCGATCACGCGGGGAAGGTGGAGACCTCCCTCCTCTGGGCCCTGGAGCCCGAGTGCGTCGACATGTCGCGCCTGCCGGCCGATCCCACTCCGCCCCAATTCGCCCGCGGCGCCGACGCGGCCCTCTCCGACCGCCGTGTCGGAGAACGCATGGTGGCGGACATCACCGCCTGGCTCGGCGCGAAGCAGCGCGAGCTGCTGGCGGACTACGACTCCGACCGGCCGTCCCGCCTGCGCACGTTCGACGACGTGGAGACTTTCTGGGACGAGGAGATCCGGCCGATCCTGCCCAACTTCGCGAGCCTCAAGGGGAGCTGGACGGAAGCGGATGCGCCGGCGGAGGGTTCGCGGTGGCGGGCGGGGTGGATTCCGAAGCGGTATTGAGGAACTAGCGGAGGTGGTAGAGTTCCCCGCAACTTTTCCGGGGGAGGCGGATCGATGCCGGTCTCCATGGCGAATTCGCGGGTGGTCTACGACGCTCTGAAGGCGTGCGGGGTCCGTCTGCTCTCGGTGCTCCCCGAGACCTGGCTGGTCCACCTCGTCACTCTCGCCGAGGAGGACCCGGAGATGACCCTCGTCCGCCTCGCCAAGGAGGAGGAGGGGGTGGGGATCTCGGCCGGCGCCCATCTGGCGGGGGTGCGCTCGGCGATGCTGATGCAGAATCACGGGCTGCTGGCGAGCATCAACGGCATCGTCTCTCTCGCCCAGCTCTATCGCATCCCGCTCCTCATGCTGGTGAGCCACCGCGGCACCTTCGGCGAAGAGCATCCCTGGCAGACCGAGGGCGGCGGGGTGACGCTGCCGGTGCTCGACGCGCTACGCATCCCGTATCTCACCCTGGACGATCCGGCCCATGTCGCCACCCGCCTCCGCGAGGCGCAGGTGCTCTCCGAGGCCAACTTGCGGCCGGTCGCCGTGCTTCTCGGCCGCGGCCTGATGTGGGAGGACTGACGCGATGCTCCGTGTCGATGCTCTCGCCGCTCTGCATTCGCGCCTCGCTCCGCGCATCGTCGTCACCAACATGGGCGCCGCCCCGGCGGAGCTCTTCTCCTGCGGCCACCAGCCGGGCTTCTTCTACGTCTGGCACGCCATGGGTCTCGCCTCGTCGGTGGGGCTGGGCATCGCCCTCGCCCGCCCCGAGCTGCCGGTGGTGGTGGTCGACGGCGACGGCTCGGTGCTGATGAACCTGGGGACGTTCACCACTCTCGCCCGCCATCGGCCGAAGAATTTCATCCATCTGATCTTCGACAACGAGGTGCTGCTCTCGGTGGGCAAGAGCTTCACCACCGCCACGGCGACGGGGAGCGACCTCGCCGCCATCGCCGCCGCCGCCGGGGTGCCGCGGACGGTGACGGTGCGCACGCCCGAGGAGCTGCTCGCCGCTTTCGACGCCGCGGTGGCCGCGGCGGAGCTGTCGGTGATCGTCGCCAAGGTGGAGCCCAAGGGGCCGGCGTCCTATTTCATCGATCTGCACCTGCTGGAGAACCGCTTCCAGTTCGAGCGCCATCTCCGTCCAACGAAAGGGGAATCCGGATGACCGACGTCCTGCAGCAGCTCGTCGCCGCCCTCGCCGGCGGCCACGTCGAGGTCGTCGACCTCACCCAGCCCTTGAGCCCCGACACCCCGGTCATCGGCCTGCCGCCGCAATTCGCCGCCTCGCCCGGCCTGACTCTCGAACGGCTCTCGAACTACGACGAGAAAGGGCCGGCCTGGTACTGGAACGTCCTCCATCTCGGCGAGCACACCGGCACGCACTTCGACGCCCCCATCCACTGGATCACCGGCAAGGATCTGCCGCACAACGCCACGGACACCATCCTCCCCAGCCGCTTCGTGGGGCCGGCCTGCGTCGTCGACGTCACCGCGGAAGTCGCGGCTGATCCCGATTTCCTGCTCACCCGCGATCACCTCATCGCCTGGGAGAACGAGCACGGGAGGATTCCCACCGGCGCCTGGGTGCTCCTGAGAAGCGGCTGGAGCCACCGGCAAGGCGCCGAGGCCTTCCTCAACGCCGATGAGACCGGACCGCACAGCCCCGGCCCCAGGAAGGACGCGCTCGAATTTCTCCTCGGAGAGCGGGACATCCTGGGCTACGGAGGCGAGACCGTGGGCACCGACGCCGGCCAGGCCTTCGCCTTCGATCTCCCCTTCCCCGCCCACACCCTCCTCCACGGCGCCGGCCGCTTCGGCCTGGCGAGCCTCGCCAACCTCGAACGCCTGCCGGCGACGGGGGCGGTGGTGATCGCCGCGCCTTTGAAGATCGTTCACGGCAGCGGCAGCCCGCTGCGGGTGCTGGCGCTGGCGCCGGGGTGAGGGAGCTTCGCCGGGCGGAGACTTCGGCCTGGACGCTGGCAGGCAAGGTCAGCCCGCCGGATGAGGTGTGCAGGCCAGCCCCAGCGATTTGAGCAGACCATAGGCCCAGGCAGCCAGCGGCTCGTCCGGCTCCTGGGCTCCCTCGGTGGCACCCGTGAACGTGAGATGGCTGGAGACCTCACCGGTGCTCAACCACAGATCGTAGCGCGTACCGTGGATGCGCATGATGACGGCCGGAATCACCGGAGCCCGCAGTTCCTTGAGCTTGCGGAAGGCCTCCGCGACCCGCCGCGCCTCTTCGCCGGCAGGTTGGAAGGAGCGGACTTTGACCCGGGCGCATACGTCGGCCGGATTGAGGGTTTGTTGGGCGGTGTGGAGGGCGATCATCTGATCGTCGAGCGAGGCACCGTCGAGGGCCGACACCTCCGCCTTCACCGCCCCGCCGGGCTCCTCGAAGATCGTCACCTGACGCTCGAAGGCGCAGTCGTCCGAGGCGCGCAGAGTCACTGTGGACTGATGATCGAGGGGCGACTCGAATATCTCCTCGTGGGCGGGGAACCGCCGGGCCAGGCAGGCGTCGTAGTGCCGATCGACCCAGTTGATGGCATCGAGATCCGGCGGGGCGGCTGTTCCCCGTGCCGCGAGGAGCAGGAAGACAGCCGCCGAGAGGAGGAGCCGGCGGTGTGTCACAGACGTGGCATGAAAGGCGCGCATGGATCGTTGGGCCCACACTTCTTCTTCGGCGCATCCATCCAGCTCGAAGGCTCTTCCTGAGTCACCTTGCCGGTGCCGGGATCGTATTTGAAGATCCCGTCCGGACTGAGCGTGTAGATAGGGATTTTATAAGAGTTGGCGGTCTGGCGGTCGCCGCGGCTCGGCTGCGGTCCTCCCCGGCTCCGGGAACCGGCCGCCCGCGTCGGATGCGTGTGGACTTGCGCGAACAGGACGCCGGGCAGAGACTTGCCAGCGGGCCACTGCTGTTCCTTGGGAGCGAACAGCGCCGGCCAGATGCCGCAGTGCTCCTGGGGTGGCTGCCCGTTGATGATGACTGCGTCCCTGTAGAGCCAGGCAGCCTCCTCGAAGTCGGCCATGCCCGCGTTCGACAGCGTGAAGAGGCAGTAGAAGCAGTCGAGATTGCCGGGATCCTGGGTGAGGGCATCCAGCCCCCAGGGATCGACGTAGACGAGCGGGCTGGCATCGGCATAGCCGTAAAGATGAGAGGGTCCACCTGCCCGCAGGATACCTTTGGGATCCGGGCGCGTGTAGCGCCCGATGGCGGAGGCATACCACCGCATGAGGTTGTAGTCGATTCCGCTCGCCAGCGAGGAATTGTCCCAGGTCTCGTCCTCCCACTGTCCGGGAAGCCGCGTGAAAACACCGGCGGCCTGGGCACCGTTCCAGTCTTGGCCGAAAGGCTCGAACCCTCCTTGCCAGACCACCGCGCCGCTCTGGTTTGTGGCCAGGACGGGCGCGCCGAGGTGATCGGTGGTGAGGAAGAGCAGGGAGGCCGTCGAAACGGGGGAGCCGCCGACCGGCGTCGCGGTCCGCTTGTCATAGATGCCGACGAGCCGGTCACCGAAGTAGAGCAGGTAACCGTCGCTGAGCACCTCCGGTTGATTGCGCGGCGAGAGGGGGCCGCGGCGGCGGACCTGGGCTCTCAAATGGAGCGCGCCGTCCGAGCTGTAGACCGAGGACGTCTCGCGTTCCACCGTGGCTCCTGCCTGCGGCCGGAAGACCGACCGCGCGAGGAAGCCGCGGCCGTCGTACGTGAGCTGGGTCAGGGCTTGGGAACCGGCGAGCGTGTCGTTGCGCAACTGCGACAGGCCCTGCGCCGAGTCATAGGCAAAGCGCAGCTTCTCCTCGTCACGGGACCGGAAGGTGAGGTCTCCGGCCACGTCGTAGAAGTACTGGGTCGCCGCGGAGCCACTTCCGACCTGCGTCACCCGGGGCAGGTTGCCGCCGGCGGTGTTGACTGGGTAGATATAGGCCTCGGTGGCGCCGTCGCGGGTCTCGGAGAGACGATTGCCGGTCTTGTCCCAGGTCCAGCTTTGAGTGCCCCACGGGCCGTTGGCCTGCGTCAGGAAATAGAGGTTTCCCTGATAGGAGAAGCTGCGGCTGTCACCGGCGTTCAGGTTGTCCGTGATGGCCGTGACATTGCCGACCGCGTCCGTGGCGTAGGTCCAGTCGAGCCGTCCCGGAACGGTGATTCCTTCCGGGAAGTACCTCTGGCCGAACGCGCGGCTCTCGCTGAGGCCGTTGCCCATCGCCAGCGTGGCGAGTGGGCCGAACGCCTTGTAGGAGGCCCCGGTCACAATGGGTTGAACGGGGTTGGAGCCGTCCAGCAGCGAGAGGGCTGAAGGACGGTCGGCGAAGTCATAGGCGTAGGAAGCGGTCACGCCCCCCGGGTACGCAACGGTCAGGAGATTGTCATTGCGGTCCCAGGCATAGAGGAGCCCGCCGTCTTGTACGACGCGGCCGAAACGGTCGTACTTGTAGACGATTTCCTGGCCGTCACGGGTGATCGCCGTCAGCCGCCGCTTGGAGAACGGGATTCCGGGATCGCCGTAGGTGTAGGTGGTGTCGAGCTGGTTTTCGGGATAGTCGATGAAGGTCACGCGGTCGATGGCGTCGACGGTGCGCGCCACCGCGACGTTGCGGGCGTCGGTCGAGCCGGCAAGCTGGCCGTGCTCGTTGTAGAGATAACTGGTGATCCCCGTCGTTTCGGAGGTCTCCCGGGTCAGAAGATCGCGATCACTGAAGACCCAGGTCGTCGCCGTGCCGTTGGGGTCGGTGAGGAGGACGAGGTGATCCTGAACATCGTAGGCATAGCTGGTCACGGCCGTGCCGCCGCCGGAGCCTGTCCACGGTTGCGTCATCGACACCATGCGGCCCAGGGCGTCGTAGGTATAGGCGAGGGTGGGCGCATTGGTCTGGCCAACGCTCGGGTGATTGGCGTCCCAGACGCGTTGCAGCTTGCCGTCGCAATCGTAGGCATATTCGGTGACGGTGCCGTCCGGGTGCTGCACCCGGTCCAGGTGACAGCGCGAGGAGTAGACGAGCTGCGTGGTGGCCTCCGTCGCCCACGCCGAGCCGTTCCAGCTCTGGAGGTCCTCGCGCCGCCGGTGGCCGAAGGCGTCCAGGGTGTAGAGGGTTCGCTCGCCCGGAGCAGAGGCGCCGGCCTTGTGCTCGACGGTGACCAGCCGCCCGGCGGTGTCGAAGCCCATCTCCAGGACATTGCCCGCCGGGGACGTGATGCGTTGCGGATCGCCGAAGACGGTGTAGGCCTGGGTGGTGACCAGGTCCTCTGCGGGCGTGGCTCCCCGCCGGGCCAGCGACGTCAGCCGGCCCAACGCGTCGTATTGGGCATCGCTGGTCACGCCGTTCTCATCAGCCAGTCCGGCGAGGCGGTTGAAGGCGTCGTAGGAGAACGTTTTCGTTCCCGCCAGATCGGTCTGCGTGGCCGGGAAGAGGTTGCCCCGGCTGGCATCGTAGGTGAAGACGACCTGGTCTTGCGCTCCGTAGCCGGGTGGATCGATGACGAGCGGCTGCCCGGCGGGGTTGTAGGTGATCGTCGTGGTGTAAGAGAAGGCGCTTCCCGACTCGACGCCCTGGATGGTGCGGCTCGTCAGGTTGCCGTTGCCGTCGTACCCCAGGCTCACTTGGCGGCTGCCCGATCCGGAGCTGGAGGGCGTTTCGACGCTGGTGGGAAAGGCTGGAAAGAGGCTCGAGTAAGCCCAGAGGGTTGACCGCTGCAAAGCGGCGCCGGCGTCCTCGGTCATCGAGGTCCGCATGCCGTTGGCGTCATAGGCATAGAGCGTGCGCGTGCCGTTGCCGTCGATCTCTTGCGTCGGCCGGAGCGGATTGGCCGCGTCGCCATAGGTGAAGGTGGTATTGGGCCCGGAGCTGCACGTGGGGCAGGATCCCGAGACCGCGGCGAGCCGCGGTTTCTTGCTCACGGTGTCGCGAGAAAACGTATAGGTGGCGACCTGTCCCATCGGATCGGTGACGCTGACCGTCGACGGCAGCGACGGAGTGTCATAGCTGAAGCTCCAGGTGTCGGCGGCGTTCGGCCCGGTGAAGCTCGCGTCCCCCTTCCAGGTGCGCAGGACGTTGCCCTGGGCGTCGTACTCCCAGGCGGCCTCGACGCGGGTCGAGCCGTCGCTACCCGCCAACTCCATGCGCGTCATGTAACCCGGATGGGAGGCATCGCCATAGGTGAACCTCCATTCGGTGCTGTCGGGCCGCACGATACGGGCGAGATCGTTCCCCGTCCATTGGTATTGCCAGACGCGGGTGGCGCCGCCGATGCCGGTTTCCGTGATGGAGCCCAGCTTGCCCGTGGGGTAGGCGAAGATTTCGCTGCGGCCGTCGGGAAGCGCCACGGTGCTGAGCCGGCCGCTGCCATCGTAGGCGGCCACCTTGGCATTGCCGTTGCGATCCGTCGTGCCTGTCCAGCGGCCGGAGGTGTCGAATCTCTGGACCGTGCCGTCGAGGTGCCGGAGCTCCCAACCGCTTCCAGCCCCGAGCCAGTAGAGCCTGCGTTTCTCGTCGCTGGGCGAGACCGTGGCGTAGAGGCCGTCCGGCTGCTTGCCGCTGAAGTCGCGGAAGGTGCCGAAGCGAGTGATCAGCCAGACGTGGGTCTCGTTGGGATCGGGGACGATTCGCTCCGCGTAGTCATGAGACCAGTAGCGGCCCAGGGTGAGATTCCAAGCCGCCGAGCCGGGGAAGCCTGGATGGCCCGCGGCGCCGGCGAGATAGTGCAAATAGGCGCCGGGACCGGAGCCGGGCGGTGAAGCGCCCGCTCCGCCGCCGGCTGGATTGCTTCCTCCCGAGGGTCCCGCGCCTCCCGCCGCTCCCCCACCGGCGGCCGCCGGCGGGCCACCACCGGACCCCAGACAGCAGACCTGGCCGCCGGAATCGTCCGGACAGCCGTTCTCGGGCGGCGTCGGGCAGCCGAGCATCTCCTTGGTGACGACGAAGGCGAGATTGTTGCGGTCGACCTTGCGCGAGCAGGTGCAGAATTGGGGGTTCTGCTCGCAGAAGCAGCCGCCGCCGCAGGTCTCGGCACGAAACGAGTAGGTGCCGAAGTTGTAGGGGGCGCCGGCGCAGGTTAGGTTCGACTGCTGGAGCCAACATTGGGTGTGGTCCGAGCCGAGATATTCGCAGATGGAGGTGCTGAAGTTGGTCGCGCACTGGGAAGGCACGCTGGCGGTATCGAACCAGTGCATGTCGAGCGTGCCGTTGGGGTTCTGGGTCTGAGCCCACTTGTTCCAGGGTACCAGCACGTCCATCTTGAGCCGGGCGATGAAGGTGCCGTTGCCGCCCGGCAAGACCTCGACCTGTCCATTGTCAACCGTGGGCAGGCGGCAGTTGTTGACGAAGTTGCAACCGTTGCCGGCGCAAGGCGACGGCGAGGTGTAGTTGTTGGGGCTGCCGGTGCAGACGCTGTCGTTGATCCCGCACTGGCCGGTGGTCAGATCGCCGGTGCACAGGCCGGGGATGCAACTCTGCGCCATAGCCGGTGGCGAAGGGCTCAGCCAGGACAGCAGCACGAGGAGCGAAAAGGCGAAAAACGACCGTCGCAAATTTGAGCTCATATTGTCTCCAGCACTATGGACGAGCCCCGCAGCAGCCGCGAGGCTTGCGAAGGCAGGAGGATGTCGAGGACGAGTGCGGGCAGCTCCAGGAGTGCCGCCCGGCGGTTCAATCGGTACTGGCTCTCGCCGCCGTGGAAGACCCGCCGACCGATGCTCATCAGGCCGGCGTCGGCGCCCGCGAACGAGAGATCGGTGCCTTAGACGACAACTCATCGTCCCGAGACGGCGGGCCGTCGTCCAGGCATACAGAACGCAGTCCGTATCCCTTCCCATGTTCAGTTCCCTGGGCTCATAGCGGCCTTCAACCTCCTCCACCGGTCGGCGAGTTTCTCCTCCCTCCTGAGTGAAGCAGTCCGCTTCCATCCAGGACCCCGCACAGTGAGCTCAAGCGCATTCCCTCTCGCGACTCCATTAAACTGTCGATCGCGAGGGCAGCTAGTAGGAGAACCTTCGAGATTGAGCGCTATTTCACCTCTATCGAACGTCCAGGAGGCAAGCCGAAAGACACACGGCTCTTCGTCCATGAAGGAGAACCCGATGATTCCGCCGCCGTGAGGTCCAAGAGTCAATCGAATCATCTGCAGCTCGTCCGTGGTCAATCCAATCCAGGTCCCTATCATGTCTTCACGTTGGATACGTACACGCTTGCCGGAGCCCTCGAGCCTGGCGGAGGAGAGGACCACAGCCACCAGCACCAAAGCAATCAGCTCTCGCTTTTTCAGGGCGAAGAACCTCCTGATTCCGTCAGTTCGAACCATGGCCGCATCCGAGGCACTTCTCCACAAGATCGGGAAGCGTCTCTCGTGGATGCCCGACCATATGGGTGAATTCATGAAGCACGGTGCATCCCAAGGGCCCACATCCCGGTTCCCAGGCATCGGGGCAGAGACGAACCGTCCGCCCGTACGGCACGGACCAGCCACAGGCAAGGTAACCCGGCTCCGCCTTACAATCACCGGTTCTCTCAGACACGCAGCGAATCGTGATGTTAGGGTCACCGCACAGCTTTTTGAGACCACCCGGGAGCTTGGGCTTCCCGCAGCACTCGCCGAAACCTGGATCATCAAGCTTTTTGCAGAAGTCCTGTGTACTATCGTTGATAGCCGACTCTTGCTGAGCACAACCCTTAATCTTGAAAAGGCCAAGTGGATCAACAAAATTGACAGGATTTCCTTGGACGTAGGCAAAGTAGCTGAAGCGCTCGGCGCCCTGCGAAGGCAGGAGCAGATCTCTCGGATCAAGAGCGACACCACCCAAAGGATCCGGCTGCGTGTAACGCCCCGTATCCTTGTCGTAGTAGCGGTTAACGTTGAAGTAGAGACCGCTGAGCAGGTTTCGGTTCTCCCAGGCGCGATCTTCCCATTGCCCAGGGAATCGGAGGAAGATTCCGGCTTCCTGGGCGGCGTTCCAGTCCGTTCCGAACGGTTCGAAACCTCCCTGCCAGGCGGCGGCTCCGCCCGTGTCGGTGGCGAGGGCGGGCGTGCCGAGATGGTCCGTCGTCAAATAAGTCAGGGCCGTCGAGAGAGTGGCGCTGCCGTCCGGCGGGGTCGAGACGCGTTTGTCGAGGATGGCCACGGGCCGATCGGCGAAGTACAAGACGTAGGCGTCACTCTGGATCTCCGGTTGATTTCGCGGCGAGGAGGGGCTGCGATGCTCCAGATCCGAGCGCCGATAGAGCCGCCCGCTGGAGCTGTAGGTGGCAGCGGCCTCGCGTTCGGGAACCGAGCTGCCAGGGAAGGCGAGGAAGGTCGAGGACGAGAGAAGGCTCCTGCCGTCGTAAGTGAGCTGAGACACGCCTTGAGCTTCCGCGTCGCCACGCAGTTGCGAAAGCCGCTGATCGGCGCCGTAGCTCAGCCGCAGCTTGTTTTCGCCTTCGGAGCGGAAGCTCAGCTCCCCCGCCGCGTCGTAGAAGAACTGCGAAGCTGTTCCGGTGCTGGCCCGGGTGACCTGGACGAGTCGTGGCGAGTTGCCGCCGCCTGAATTGGACGCGTAGCTGTAGGTGTCGGTTGCGCCGTCGTGGACTTCGCTTAAGCGGTTGCCGATCTTGTCGTAGGTCCAGCCCCGCGTGCCCCAGGGGCCGTTCCCCTGGGTAAGGAAGTACTGCAAATCCTGATAGGCAAAACTGCGCGATCCCGAGGCGTTCAGCGCGTCGGTGATCGCGGTGACGTTACCCACGGCGTCCGTCGTATACGCCCAATCGAGCCGGCCCGGCACGGTGAGACCCGTGGGAAAATACCGGCTGTTGAAGCTCCTGCTCTCAGACAGACCGTTGCCCAGCGTGAGGCCGGACAGCGGACCAAAGGCCTTGTATACCGCCGCCGTGGCCAGGGTCTGGACGGGGCCATTTCCGTCTTGCATCATAAGGGCCGTCTGGCGGTCCGCAAAGTCGAAGCTGTAGCTCGCCCGCACGTTACCTGGGTAAACAACCGTCTCGAGATTACCGTTCTGATCCCTGACGTAACTGAGGTCGCCGTCCTGCAGCATTCTGCCGAAGCGGTCATAGGCATAGGCGATGGATGAGCCGCTGCGGGTGATCGAAGTCAGGCGTCCCTTGGAGAAGGGAACCCCGGCCGCATCCCAGATGTAGCTGGTGTCCAACGCGTTTTCCGGGTAATCAACGAAGGTCACGCGATCCGCGGCATCGGCCGTCCGGCTCGCCGTCACGTTTCGGGCGTCCGTCCGGCTGATCAGCACGCCGTGCTCGTTGTAGGAGTAGTTGGTGACGCCTGAGACCTCGGACGTTTCGCGCGTCACCAGCCTGCGGTCGCTGAAGACGTAACTGGTTGCCGTGTCATTGGCATCATTGATTTGGATCATGTGATCCTGCACGTCATAGACGTAGCTCGCCGCGGCATTGCCGCCGCCGCTGCCGCCCCAAGGCTGAGTGACTTGAGTAAGACGATTGAGCACGTCATAGGTAAAAAGCTGCGTGGCGGGATTGGACTGATTGCCGCTGGGATGATTGGCGTCCCAGACTTTCTCCAGATTGCCATCGCAGTCGTAGGCGTACTCGGTCACCGCGCCGTCCGGGTGGATCACCTTGTCGAGATGGCAGCGGGTGGAATACACGTAGTCGGTTGAGGAGTCGGTGACCCAGGCCGTACCGCTCCAGCGCTGGAGCTCCTCGCGGGTGCGATTGCTGGCGCCGTTCAAGGTGTACACCTTCCGCTCGCCAGGCGTGACCATATCGGCCTTTCGCTCCAGTGCGATCAACCGGCCAGCGGCATCGTAGCCGTACTCGACCACATTCCCTCGCGGCAGGACGATGCGGAGGAGGTCGCCGAAAGGGTTGTAAATGTTGGTAGTCACCAGGTTCTCAATGGGACTGGCGCCTTTCTGCGTGATTGTGGTCCTACGGTTGAGCGCGTCATAGGTTGTTTCCGTGCTGACGCCATTCGGATCCGTCACCGAGGTCACCCGGTTGAAGGGATCATGGGCGAAAGTCGTAGCACCTACGAGCGGCTGAGCCCGCGTCAGGACGATCAGATCTCCACGTGCCGGGTCGTACGTGTAGCTGGTGACGTCCTGGGTGCCATAGCCCGGCGGATCGATGCTCGTCGGGCGGCCGGCGACGTTGTAGGTGGTCGTAGTCGTATAGCTGAAGGCGCTCTGCGCCTCGACGCCGCTGATTGTCCGACTCGTCGCATTTCCTACGGTGTCGTAAACATAGGTGGTCGCCCGCACGCCGGTGCCCGAGGTGGACGGCTGCTCCATCCGCGTCACCAGGGCTGGGAAGGGACCGTTGTATTCCCAGGTCGTGGTGCGCGCCAGCGTTGTGCCCAAGGCTTCGATTGTCGAGGTTGGCAGGCCGTTGGCGTTGTAGGTGTAGGCTGTAGTCGTGCCCCGGCCGTCGATGATGCGGGTGGGCCGCAAGGGGTTGGCTGGGTCGTCGTAGAAGAGCTGGGAATTGGGCCCCAGGCCACAGGCGGGACAATCCCCAGAGACCGCCGTCACGCGCGGCTTGTCGCTCACCGTGTCGCGGCCGATCGTGAAGGTCGCCACCTTGCCGAGGGGATCAGTCACCGACGTCACTGCCGGCAAGGACGGATTGTCGAAGCTGAAGCTCCACTTTCCCACGGCGTCGGTGCCGGTGAAGCTGGTATCGCCGCGCCACAGCCTGATCGTGTTGCCCTTCGAGTCGTACTGCCAAGCGCTATCGACTCGACGCGAGCCGTCCGTGCCCACCAGATCCATGCGGGTGAGCCAGCCCGGATTGGCCGCGTCGCCATAGAAGAATTCCCACTTCGTGCCGTCCGGCCGCGTGATGCGGGTGA
>Ga0307506_10000153_pt1 | contig 24128 bp, 14 predicted proteins | sample 25_S_MG_FD_202175 | JGI IMG/M metagenome (GOLD analysis project Ga0307506, IMG submission 202175) | Soil microbial communities from Populus trichocarpa stands in riparian zone in the Pacific Northwest, United States - 25_S | ecosystem: Environmental > Terrestrial > Soil > Riparian zone > Trees... | reverse complement strand
ATGCATGACGGCAGAATTCCGGAGAGCATCGCCGCCGGCGATGCCTGGCTCCGGCAGAATCTCGATGCCTATAGACTCTGGGCGAAGGACCACAACAGCCTGCTGATCGTCACGTTCGACGAGAACGACCACGGCCCGGCCGGCCTGACCAATCCCGCATCGGCGGACTGGAGGAAGCGGAACCGCATCGTCACGATCTTTACCGGGGCGCGGATCCAGCCCGGCGAGTATGCGGAGGGGAAGGGGATCACCCATGTCAACGTCCTCCGCACTCTGGAATCGATGTATGGGCTCGAGCCGGCGGGAGGTCAGCAGCCGTACGCTCTGGCGGCCGGCATCACGGACGGCGCCATCCTCATCGACATCTTCAAGCTGTTGCCGTGAGGCGCGGCCAGCGGCTCAAATTCAAGGAGAGACCCACCATGCGCTATGTCATGCGGCAGAAGCTGTTCTCGTTCGGCGACGACTTCACGATCAAGGACGGCGACGGCAACGACGCTTTCTATGTCGACGGCAAGGTGCTGAGCTTCGGCGACAAGCTGATCTTCAAGGACCGGCAGGGCGCGGAGGTGGCGCGGATCGAGGAGAAGCTGATCTCGATCGGGCCGACGTGGGAGATCCATCGCGGCGGCAAGCCGTACGCCACTGTCAAGAAGTCGCTGTTCTCGTTCCTGCACCACACCTTCTCCGTGGACATCCCCGGACCGGACGACCTCGAAGCGCGCGGCAATCTCCTCGACCACGAATACACCTTCACGCGCCATGGCGATGCGGTGGCGGAAGTTTCGAAGAAATGGTTTTCGTGGACGGACAGCTACGGCGTCGACATCAACGACGGCGAGGACGACGTGCTCATCCTCGCCTGTGCCGTCGTGATCGACATGGCCTGCCATCAGGATGAGAGCGGCGGCAAGCACTGAGGTGAGGTGCTTTACGGCGCCGCCGCCCGCGCCACTCGGGCCCTCCGAAAGCTCAGAGCCCGTCGATCAGAGACCCCAGAATCAGCAGAAATCCGGCGGCCACCAGAGACCAGAAACCGAGATTGTTCGGCAGATGGATTGTATGCAGCCCGTCCAATAGGCCGACCAGCCAGAGGACAACAGAGATTCCCAGCGTCACCTGCTTCGGAGCCTGCGTCTTGAAACCGCCTCGTCTCGCCATGGTTCGTGCCTCCCTTGAGGAGATGCTTCGATTGAGGGACAACCATAGCAGAGGTCAAGCGCTGCGATAGGATTCCGCCTCGCGGTGAAGCCGCCGCCCCCTCACCGGAAATCATGGCTCGGCACCGCCGCGATCTTGCGCAGCGACCAGAACTTCTCCCCTTTCACCGAGATCGTCCCGTCCCGCTTCTGGAGGACGCCTTCGACGATCAGGCCGGGTGAGCCGACGATCAGCTTGCGATGCTCGCGGAGGAGCTCGGCGGAGACGACGGCCTGGGACATGCCGGTTTCGTCTTCCAGGGTGAGAAAGAGGAGGCCCTTGGCGGTGCCGGGACGCTGGCGGACGATGACGGAGCCGGCGGTGCGGACGCGGCGGCCGCTGTCGATCTTCTCCAGGCCGGCGGCGGTGACGACGCCTTTCTCGTCGAGCTGCGTGCGCAGGTAGGCCATGGGGTGGGGACCGAGGGTGAGCTGGACGCCTCCATAGTCAGCCATGGTCTCTTCGACCTGGGTCATCTCGGGCAGCGGCGACGGCTCCGGATCTTCGAGCTCGTCGAGGAGCGGACCGGCGGGGCGGGCGGCGCGGGCGACTTGCCAGAGGGCGGCGCGGCGGGTGAGGCCGAAGGAGGCGAGGGCGCCGATCTCGGCCAGGGTGGCGAGCTCGGGGGCGTGCAGGCCGCAGCGGCTCACCAGGTCGTCGACGCCGGTGAAGGGAGCGCGGAGGCGCTCCTCCTCGATCGTCTTGCCCGCCTGGTTGCGCAGGCCGCGCACGAAGCGGAAGCCGAGGCGGATGGCGCCGGCCGGCGGCACGGCGCCGGTGCGCGGATCGCGCTGCTTTTCGGCGAGCGGGGCGAGCGGCCGGTCTTCCCAATGGCAGCGGAACCCGGAGGTCCGGACGTCCACCGGCCGCACCTCGACGCCCTGGCGCTGCGCGTCTTTCACCAGCGTCGCCGGATGGTAGAAGCCCATCGGCCAGGCGTTCAGGATGCCGAGATAGAAGGCGGTGGGGTGGTGCGCCTTGAGATAGGCGCTGGCGTAGGCGATCAGGGCGAAGCTCGCGGCGTGCGACTCGGGGAAGCCGTAGAGCGCGAACGAGGTGATCCCCTGCACGATGTCATCCTGCGCCTGGCCGGTGATCCCGTTGGCGGTCATGCCGGCGCGGAGGCGCGCCACGACGGCGTTCATCTTTTCGACCGAGCGCTTCGATCCCATCGCCCGCCGCAGCTCTTCCGCCTCGCCGCCGGTGAAATTGGCCGCCACCATGGCGACGCGCAGGAGCTGCTCCTGGAAGATCGGCACGCCGAGGGTGCGCTCCAGGATCGGCTCCAGGCTGGGGTGCGGATAGGTCACCGGCTGCCGCTTGTTGCGCCTTTCGAAGTACGGGCTCGCCAGCTTGCCGGCGATCGGGCCGGGCCGGATGATCCCCACCTGGATCACCAGGTCGTAGAACTTCTCCGGATGATTGCGCGGCAGCGAGGCCATCTGCGCCCGGCTCTCCACCTGGAAGACGCCGACCGTGTCCGCCTTCTGGAGCATGCGGTAGACCTTGGGATCGTCAGGCGGCAGATGGGCGAGATCGACCTGGACGCCTTCATGGGTCTTGATGGTGGGCACCATCTCGGCCAGGGCATTCAGCATGCCGAGGCCGAGCAGGTCGACCTTGATGATCCCCAGATCGGCGCAGTCGTCTTTATCCCATTGGACGACGACGCGGCCGGGCATCGAGGCCGGCTCCAGCGGGACCACCTCGTCGAGGCGGCCGGCGGCGATCACCATGCCGCCCGAGTGCTGGCCGAGATGGCGCGGCAGGTTGTGGATGCGCAGCCACTGCTCGGAAAACTTCTTCAGCCGCGGATCCTCGGGATCGAAGCCGGCGGCGGCGGCCTCGGCGGAGAAGGACTTGGGATCGCCGGTGTTGACGTCATAGGTGAACGTGCCGAATTGCTTGGCGAGCTTGTCCACCTGCTCCGGGGAATAACCGAAGACCTTGGCGACCTCGCGGGTCGCCGAGCGGTCGCGATAAGTGATCACGTTCGCCGTCATCGCCGCGCCGTGCGGGCCGTAGCGCTGGTAGACGTGCTGGATCACCCGTTCGCGCTGGGCGCCGGAGGGCAGATCGAGATCGATGTCCGGCCACTCGCCGCGCTCTTCCGAAAGAAAACGTTCGAAGAGGAGGTCCATCTTCACCGGATCGACGGCGGTGATCGACAGCGCGTAGCAGACCGCGCTGTTCGCCGCCGAGCCGCGGCCCTGGGCGAGGATGTTTTCGCGCTGGCAGAAGTTGACGATGTCCCAGACGATCAGGAAATAGCCGGCGAGGTTGAGCTTCTCGATGAGGTCGAGCTCTTTCTGGATCTGCGCCTGCGCCTTGGCCGTGAAGGGCCGGAAGCGACCCTTGGCGCCGTTCCAGGTGACGTGGCGCAGGTAAGAGGCGGCGGTCTCGCCGGGCGGCAGCGGGTAGTCGGGGAAGCGGTAGCCGAGATCCTGGAGGGTGAACTCGAGACGGTGCGAGAGGTCGACCGTCGCGGCCAGCGCCTGCGGCAGGTCGGCGAAGAGGCGGGTCATCTCGGCGGCGCTCTTCAGGCACCGCTCGCGCTGGGCGGCGAGGAGGGCGCCGGCGGCATCGAGAGTGGTGTGATGGCGGATCGAGGTCAGCACGTCGTGGAGCGGCTTGTCCTCGGGCCGCGCATAGCGCACGCCGTTGGTCGCCACGACGGGCAAACGCAGCTTCTGCGCCAGGTCGAGCAGGGCGCGGTTGCGGTGCTCCTCGTCGCGCAGCCGGTGGCGTTGCAGCTCGACATGGACGCGCCCGCCGAACCAGACGGTCAGGCGTTCGAGAATGCGCCGGGCGGCGTCGATGCCGCCGTGCGGATCGGCGAGCGCGCGCGCCACCGGCCCTTCGTCGCCGCCGGTGAGACAGTGGAGGCCGGCGGCGTGCTGGGAGATCAGATCCCAGGAGACGCGCGCCTCTCCCTTCGGCCGGCCGAGGGCGGCGGCGGTGAGCATCTTGCACAGGTTCTTGTAACCGGTCCGGCTCTCGACGAGGACGGTGACCCGCGGGCCGGAGGCGGGGAGAGACTCCACGGCGGCCTTTTCCGGCGGCGGTTGCGGCACCAGGCCGAGAGGGCCGCGCCGGCCGAGAGACGGCCGGACCGTTTCGTCCAGCACCATCTCGGCGCCGACCAGGGCGCGCACGCCGGCCTTCTTCGCCTCCTGATAGAAGCGCGGCGCTCCATAGACGCCGTTGACGTCCACCAGCGCCGCCGCGGGCAGGTCCAGCTCCGCGGCCCGCTGCAGGAGATCCTCGGGCATCGAAGCGCCGCGCAGGAAGGAGAAGGCGGAAGCGGCGTGGAGCTCGACGTAGTCTCGGTTGCCCACACCGCCAGAGTAGGCATGAGTGGGGCGTAAGTCAACCATACTTGCCTGCTCATGCGCAGGCAGCTATATTGGCGCCGCTCGGCCTGCCGTCCCGGCAGGCTGCTGACACGAAGGAGGCACTCACTTGAAGAGAGCACGGATTCTTCCCAAGCTCGCCCTGGCCCTCGTCCTCTCCGCCGGAGCGCTCACCGTGGCGGTCCAGTCCGATGCCGATCCGGGCTGCAAGAAGGACAACAATCCGATCTGCCCGGCCATCTACTCCCCGGTGATCTGCGACAACGGCCGCGTCTACACCAACTCCTGTTTCGCGCAGGCGGACTGCGCCACCAACTGCCAGGCTTACGGCGGCGTCTAGCCCCAGCTCGCCGGACATGGAAACGCCCCGGGGTCCCTATGGATCCCGGGGCGTTTTTCGTCGTGGCCGGGAGCGGCCGGTCTAGTTGCCGACGACGAACAGCACGCCGTCGTTCTGGGTGAAGATCTTGCCGTCGCTGCTCATCGACAGCGGCGTGTAGGCGGCGCCGATCGCGAGGTTCAGGAAGAGGCTCTCGCGCAGGGTGCCGTCCGGCCGGATGACATAGAGGCCGCCGTCCTCGCTGTTGGCGTAGGTGGTGCCGGTCGAATCGACCACCGCCGCGTTGACGCACCACTCGAAGCCGGCCGGATGGTCGGAGACGCAGGTCACCTGCCCGCCGGCGTCGCGGGTGCAACTGTTGGTATTGGTGTTCTGCCACTTCCACTCGACCCCGAGATTGCTGTTGAGCCGGGTGATGAAGTACTCCTCCGGGGAGCTCGGATTGCTCGCCGTGCGGTCGGACGGGCAGAGGACGGGATCGTCGCAGTACGAGCCGCCGTCGCTGTAGTGGTTGTCCTTGAAGATGATCGAATAGGTCCCGTCATGAGAGTAGATGGACGGGGTGGTGTCCCATCCGAACGGGTAGGCGGCCAGGAACTGGCCGGTGGAGCTGAACTTCAGGAGGTGGCCCTGGAACCAGTTGTAGCGGCTGTAGGCGCCGTAGAAGAGACTGCCGTCCGGGGCGATGATGACGGAAGCGGACGAGTCGTCGATGGCGCGGCCGGCGCCCGGGCGGTTCTCCGCCGGGTCGACGCCGAGGTTGGAGCCCGCGCGGCAGCCTCCCGGCGTGCCGCTGGGCGGCAGCAGCACGTCGCAGCCGTCGTGGAGGCGGTCGCGCATGGAGGCCTGCCACTTCGGGGTGAGGTCAGGGTTGATCGCCAGCAGGTAGCTGGTGCGGCTGGTCAGATGAGCCTGGCTGACCACGTAGATGGTGCCGTTCGAGGCCACCGCGATCGCCTGGTTGATCGTCGGCCGCTGGGAGCCGCACTTCACGGTGGGCGCCACCGCGGTGGGGGAAGGCGGCCAGGGGAGCTGGTTGGCGTGGAAGATGCCCGGGCACTTGTCGTTGCCTCCCGGGGCGCCCGGGGTCAGCGAGGCGTACGTGGCCGACTGCACCGTGCCGGTCGGGGACACCTTGACCAGCCAGGCATTCACCACGTCCGACTGCCAGGCTTGGCCGTGGGCCAGCTTCATGGCGTTGTAGTAGATGTTCCCCTGCGCGTCCGCGGTGAGCGGACCGGTGGTGAAGGTGTCGATGTCGATCGTGCCGAAGGGGTTGATGCGCGCGACGACCGAGCCGTCGGACTTTTTGAGCTTGAAGATGGTCCCGCCGGCGCCGGGGACGTAGACGAAGCTGCCCGTGAGAGCGCCGTGGAAGACCGGCTCCCAGAACGGCCCCGTGGGGTACAGGCTGAACGGCGTCGGCTTCCAGTCGCTCTCGAAGCTCCACTGCGTGACCAGGTGCCCGCCCGTCCAGCGCAGCTTCTTCTCATTCCAGATCTGGGTTTCCCAGTGCGGAACGTCGGTGAACACGCCGCTCTTGAAGAGCATGTAGACGTCGTTGCCGTCGATGAGCGGCGCCTGGTAATGGACCAGGAGGTCGTTGCCGGTGTACGGGTCCGCCTGTTCCTGCGCGACGAAGGGGTCGTAGACGACGCTGTCGAGGATGTGGCCGGCCGTCTGGCCGACCGCGGTGGACGTTCCGGTGTGGCGTTGATTCTGGCCCCATTGAGGCCACTCCTGGGCTCCTTCCGCGAACCCTGAAACCAACAGCACACCGCACAACAGAATTGCGCTCCGATTCATCGTACCCTCCTCCCAGATTGCTGGGGGAAAAAGGAAAATCTTCAGGAATCAGATCAGAACGCTCAAGCTTCTCCCAAGAAGTAGCTTTGCACAGGAAATGTGAGACTACCCCCGCCAGGAAACCGCTGTCAAGGGACCGTGAGGGATCGGCAGCGGCTGGAGCTGCCGCGCAGGGTGGCGCGCCATTTCATCCATTGATGCGAAGGTGCTACAGGAAGGGGGGTCTGACCCGCCGATGCTGCTGGATTCGCTGTTCCCGGGTGGCGGCTCCGACGACACCGCGGGCGGCGACCGGCCGCAAGCCGGCGAGGAGATCACCGGCGGCGCACGCCGGCTGCTCGGCCAACGCCGGCGCGGCGAGCAGAAGGGTGGCGGCGATGAAGAGTCGGCCCTGAAAACGACGGCGTTCGAGGCGGTTGGGCGGTGTTTGAGGCCCAAAGGGCCGCACGCCGGCGGCGTTTGAGGCGTTTGGCGGTGTTTGAGGCCCAAAGGGCCGCCCTTCTTGAGCCCAGGGCAACGGCCTGGGTCTTTGGGCGGGAGGGATTTTCCTCCCCCCTGGGAGGGGGAGGGTTGGAGCAGGGGGGAGGCCAGGAGGGGGGCGCAACGAATCGCCACCCAGCCCGCCCTCCCCCACGGAATCCAGCCCCTCCGGGACAAGGTTGTTCGAGGATCGAGAACGCCATGTGATCTCGATCTGTTCTCCGGCGGAAGCGCTCATTACGGCGCCCACCCCTGCGCCGCCTCCATCGCATCCGCGAGCTCCCCATCCCGCCGGTGATATCCATGCTTCTCGATCAGCCGGCGAGCCTCCTCCAGCGCAACGCGGTCGCGAAAGAGGCGTGCGCGGGTGAGCTGAATGTCCGCCTGAAACAGCGGCATCGGTCCCCGCTCGGTAATCTCCCACGCCTCGTCCAGATCGGCCCGGCAGCCCCCCTCGTCACCCGAAAGACAACGCTGCCAGGCACGGGTCAGAAGGCCAAGTGGCAATCGGCTTACCTCGCCAGTAGACCGGATGCCCTCCACGGCGGTGTCGATGTCGTCGTGTGCGAGCTTTCCCTTGTACAAAGTGGCGCGGGTTAGGGTGAGGTGTTCCAAGGCGATATCGAGAATCGAGTCGTTCGGCGCCCTGCAATTGAACCATCGTTGGACTCGGGTAGTGACCACCTCGCAGACGTCATTGGCTGTTGTGAGTATTGTGGTTGGATCAACCGCTCCACAAAGCCAACGCCGCCAGGCTTCCTGCTCCGCGTCCGCCAGCAGGAGTTCGCAGTAATAGAAGCCCGGAAACGAGTAGAGTTGTGGCTGCTCCGGCTGCAGCGAAGCTTGCCGCGACTCCACGTCCTCAAACAAACGCCTTGCCTCAGCGCAACGGCCTGCCTGGTGCAACGTGTTGGCCAGTCTCGTGCGTTTGGATATTTGTTGGGGCATTCGGTTCGATCTGTCGGCATACGTTACAGACTGCTCGCCAGCAGTCACCGCCGCGGCCACTTCACCCCGTGTAAGTTCCAGCTCACTCTGATTGCCAGCGCTGATTGCTGCACCCTCCCAATTCCCCTTCGCGATGTCCATCTCCATCGAAACACGCATCGGCTCAACCGCCTCGCTCAGCCGGCCCAGGGCTCGGAGGTAGACAGCCGCCTGGTTGAGCAACCACGCCTGTGCGACGGGCGTGAGGTTAGGCGCGAGGTTAGTCCATGGCGTTCTGAAGAAACAGGCCACTGCTCCTAGATCTGCGCTGATCGCGCCTATTCTGGTCCGACTGTAGAAGCCGCCGTCATTCCTCGAGCCCCGTAGGATGCGATCATGGTAGACATGGGCGCACGCCTGCATATGCAATTCTGCTAAGCAGCCGTGGGGCACGGCCAGATAGAGCGGCTGGAGCGCCTCAAGCCCCTCCGGCCAATAAGGGGCTGTGCCTCCCAGGTGCTCGAACAGACGCCGGTGGCCGGCTTGCCACGCCGCCGGAAACTGCGTTCGTACCTGCTCGGCGAAGCACTCGTGCAGCAACGGGTGAGCATCTAGAGACGGCGACTCTTCCGGCCCAGAGAAATCGATCAATCGCAGGCCCCGCAGTCTGTGGAGCACGCGGATCCATTGGGTCTGCGGGAGAGCCAGCAACGGCGCCGTCACCTCGGACAGTGAGTCCTCGATGCACTTCGCCTGAGCCCGCCTGTCGGCCTTCTTGGCCGCCTTCGACCACTCATACACCATCCCCTCCCGCGCCCGTAGCACGTCGAGGAACTGCCGTTCTGCGGCGCGATCGAAGAAGCCGAGCAGGCGCAGCACGGCGACTTCCGGGCTGCCTTCGCCCAGATGCCGCACGTAGGCCGCGAACATGTGCCGAGCGTGATCGTCGTGCTCGACATCCTGGTCCAGCAGCACGACCTCGCCTCGGCGGCGGATGTCGTGATGATCCGTTGCGGTCTTCAGGAACGATCCCAGCAGCATCAGCGAGTAGGCATGGCTGTGAAACTCGTCCGACGCCTTCTTCAGATCCTCGTCCGGGCCGACAACCTGAAACTGCCTCAACAGATCCGCTCCATCGTCGCGCCCATACGACTTTGGAGCTCGATCATCGGCTGCCGTGACGTGATCAGGCACAGTCCGTGAGTCCCATCGGGAGCGAGGTTGGCCAGCGATAGCAGCAGCCGCGCGATGCCGGGGTCTTTCAGGCGGCCTTGCTCGGCGTGCTTCGTGGGATGCTGCAACGGCTCGAGCCCGTCGAGCATCAGCAGGCCGTGGTGCTCGAGGAGCAACCGGGCCAGCGTGCGGCCCTTCTCGTCGGCCTGAGTGATCGGCTCGCCGCGATAGCCGAAGAAGGCGAGGGCCTGTTCGAAGAACAGCTCGGAGGACGCATTGCGCCGATCGTCGCTCCCTTGGCTGTAGAACGAATGCACGAACACCCGCCGCGCCCCGCGCCAGCCGGCCTCGCGCATCCGCCGCAGCCACTCCACCACCACCCGCGTCTTGCCCGCACCGCCCTCGGCGTGCAGGGCAAAGATGCGGGCTCCTTCGTCCCAGGCGCGATCCAGCGCCGCGAGCTCGTCCCGGCGTCCGACGAAGCCCTCGCCGTAGATGCGGAGCTCGTCGGTACATTTCACGACCGTCTGGATTAGCGCGATCTCTGGGCTCACCGGCGTCGTGCCGGTGGATTCCGGTGAGCCGGTCAAGGGTTTACAGCACGCTCAATCTTCTTGCAGATCTCGACCCAGGCGCTGTCGCGCTCGGGTTTGCTCATCTGAGCCAGAGGTTTATCCGGCGAGGAGACGGCCTGGTAATCCTTGAGGGGAGTTTTTTGATAGGCGCTCGGGCGGAGCGGCACCCAGAGAATCCTGACGCCTCCTGTTTTGGCTTCCTTCAGCAGCGGCCCGAGCTCATGGTCATGAATGAAATCCGACGCCAGAAAGTCCGGGCTCACGAGCAGCACCGCGGCGCTGGTCTTGCTCATCCCCCCTTGAATCTCGTCGAACCATTGCGATCCAGGAGCGATCTGCTGGTCCGACCATGGAGTGATGGCGCCTGAGCGCAGGTAGGGCTTCAGATGGGTCTGGAGCTCCTCCATGAATTTCTTGTCGCGGTGGCTATAGCTGATGAAGACCTGATCTGCCATGGAGTCCTCGCTCTGTTCGTTGATATCCGTGCTTGGGGTGGCGGCGCCCCCTCTCCCGGCTGGCGGGAGGGCGATGGGAGAGTGGGAGGGGGGGTGAGGCCACGCCCGCGCCGCCGCCTCGGCATCCGCAAGCTCCTCATCCCGCCGATGGTACCCATGCTTCTCAATCAACCGGCGCGCTTCAGCCAGCGCAACATGGTCGTGAAAGAGCCGTGCCCGGGTGAGCTGAATGTCCGCTTGGAACAGGGGCATCGGTCCCCGCTCAGCAATCTCCCAGGCTTCGTTCAGGTCTTCCCGGGAAGCCGCTTCGTCGCTCGAAAGGAGCAGCATCCATGCACGAGTCAGCAGTCCACATGGGAGATAGCTCATATCGCCCGCCGCGCGGAGGTCATCCACAGCAGCGGTGATGTGGTCGCGCGAGGGCTGGCCCTTGTACAAGGCGGCTCTGGCTAGGGTAAGGTGACCCAAAGCGATGTCGAGCAGATAACCAGTATTTTCGGCACTCTTTAGGTCGTCGCCGGCTCGCTCGCTGACCGCGTCACACGTAGCAATGGTTGTCTCAACTTGGAGGGCCTCAGATACGTAGTTGGCCTGGGGGGCGAGAAGACAAGGTCGCCACGCTTCCCGCTCAGAACCGGCCAGCAGGAGGTCGCAGTATCGAAAGCAGTGCACTGAATGGAGTCGGGGATGTGAGGCTTGCCAGGCCTCCGCATCGTTGAATATACGCCGCGATTCTTCACGACGACCCGCTTGATGGAGTGCGGCGGCATATATCACGCGGTCAATTTTTTGCCGCGATGCGACCCCACTACGGTCGGCATACTTGACAGATTGCTCGCCAGCGATCACCGACTTTGACACCTCACCCCGAGCGAGTCTCAATTCACTCAGGTTACTGGAGTAGAGCGCGGCACTTTCCCAGTCCTTTAGCTCAAAGGCTATCCCGATCCCGACCAGTAGTGGCTCGACCGCCTCAGTGAGACGGCCCAGGGCTCGAAGTCTGTATGCCGCCTGACTGAAAAGCCACGCCTGATCTGTAGGTGAGAGCTTCGGGTCGATCCTGGACCATGGTGTCACGAAGAAACATGCCACCGCCCCCAGATCTGCCCCCATTGCGCCGAGCTTCCTTGTGCTGTAATGCCACTTGCCTCGCGCGATGCGGGCGCTGTAGACCTCGTCACAGGCCTGTTGATGCAACCCGGCTAGGCAGCCGTGAGCGACAGCCTGATACAGCGGCTGCAAGCCGGCAAGAGTGTCAGGCCAGTGTTCTGTCGTTTCGCAGAGATGCTCGAGCAGCCGCTGGTGTCCAGCCTGCCAAGCCTCGGGGAAGCCCGTCCGCAACTGCTCGGCGAAATACTCGCGTAGCAGCGGGTGCGATTCGATGGGCGGGGAAGGTGAAGGGGCGACATCGATCAGCCGTAAGTCTGCCAGACGACGCAAGACGCGGCGCCGATCGACCCCCGACAGGCTCTGAACCGGCGCGGTCAGGGTGCTCAGCTCGGGTTCATCCGCATTGCGCAACACGGCCAGCAGCGACTCCTCGGCCGGACGATCAAAGAAGCCCAACAACCTCAGCACAGCGACCTCCGCGCTGTCTTCCCCCAAGTGCTGAACGTACGCTCCGAACAGATGCCGCGCGTGGTAGCGGTGCTCCTTGTCCTCCTCGAGCAGCGGAATCTCGCGCCGACGTCGAATCTCGTGGTCGTCCGTGGCATCGCGCAGGTACGATCCCAGCAGCATCAGTGAATAGGCATGGCCCTTGGCGTCCTCCACCGCCTCGCGCAACTCTCGGTCAGGACCGTTGACCTCCAACTGCCGCAGCAGCGCCACCCCGGCCGCCGCGTCCAACCGGTCCAGAGGCTGTTGCAAGACGCTTCGGCCAATCTTGTCCTGAAGCTCCACGACGGGCTGGCGCGAGGTGACGACGCAAAGTCCGCGATCTGTCGGACCGCCGACCCGGCCGGCGGCCAGGGTGACCAGCAGAGTTTGAAGGGCCGGATCTTTCAGACGACCTTGATCGAAGGACGGCGGCTGCTGGAGCGGCTCGAGGCCGTCGAGCACAAGCAGGCCGTGCTGCTCGACCAGCAGCCGGGCGAGCGTCCGGCCTTTCTCGGTGGGATCGGTGAGCGGCGGGCCGGATTGGCCGAAGTGGGCCAGCGCCTGCTCGAAGAAGAGCTCCGAGGACGCATTGCGTCGCTCGTCGCTCCCCTGGCTGTAAAAGGAATGGACGTACACCCGCCCGGCTCCGCGCCAGCCGGCGTCGCGGAGCTCGGTCAGCCACTTGGCGACCACGCGCGTCTTGCCGGCACCGCCCTGGGCGTGCAGGACGAAGACGCGCACCGCGCCGCCGTTCCATGCCCGGTGGAGCGCCGCCAGCTCCGCTTCGCGGCCGGCGAAGCCCTCGCCGTAGGTGCGGAGGACCTCCAGGCCGTGCGGAACGTTCGGCGCGGAGGAGGGCGGATCGGGTGGGTTGGCGTGGTCAGGCAAGTCCTTGATTATGCCATCGGCTTGCTGAGCCGCTCAATTCGCGAGCTGAGTGACGAAGCTCGCGAGTTTTTGTCATCCAACTCGTGAGTTGTGCCAGCGCGCTCGCCAGTTGCGTCACCGCGCCCGCGAGCTCAGTGGACCGCGCAGGGTGCGGAGTGACCAAACTCGCGAGATCAGTGACTCAGCTCGCGAGCTGGTGACGAAATTCACGCGCGCTATCATCCAGCCCGTGAATTCTGTCAGCGCGCTCGCCGGTTGCGTCACCCGCGCAGGGAATTCTATGACCGCGCATGGTGCGGAGTGACCGAGCTCACGAGATCAGTGACTCAGCTCGCGAGTTGGATGATCCAAAAGACGGATTGAGCCACTCAGCTCGCGGGCTGAGTGGCCGCGTTCCCGAGCTCAATGGCCGCGGAGGGTGCGGAGTGACCCAACTCGTGAGCTGAGTGACCCAACTCGCGAGCTGAGTCATAGAATTCGCGGCGCGGATGAAGGGATTACCAGTATTGGTTACGGGAAATCTGGAAAAGACGCAGATCCAACACCAGTGATGCGCGCAGACGCCTCACCCCCGCCGGCGGATGCGGAACGCCGCCACGGCCTGCGGCTCCTCGCCTTCGGGCAGCGCCGCGGCGAGGCGGCGGATGGTGGGCGCCCAGCCTTTCTGGCCGGTCCATTTCTTGGCGTCCACCATCTCGGGCTGGAGGGCCTGGGCGGTGAGGCGGGCGGCGATCTCGGGGCGGGGACGGCCTTGGGCGTCGAGGGCGACGGCTTCGAAGCCGGGGCCGCGTTTGTAGATCGCGAGCAGGCCGAAGACCTCGCCCTCGCCGGCCTCCTCGGGAATCTGGAGGAGGGCGACGCGGCCTCGCCGACCTTCTTCCAGCTCGGTGAGGACACCTTCGACGAGCGGGTGGCCGGTGGCGAAGAAGTCCAGGGTCTCGCGGATCACGGCCTCTTCGCGGTTGAAGGTGCCGAGCCAGCGCGAGCCGGCGGGAATGCCGGGGAGCTGGTCCACCAGAGCCTCGTAGCCGAGCTCGATCATCCAGGTGCCGTGGCCGCTCTGCACGTCGGTCTCGAAGCCGAAGCGGTGGAGGGCGCGCATGACGACGTCTTCGTTGAGCGCGTCGAGATCGGGCGGCACGCGGGAGAGGATCTCCGGGGCCATTTCGGGCAAGTAGGGATCGCGGTGCAGCTCGTGATAGGCGGCCTGCTGCACGCGGCCGTGGGCTTCCTGGGCTTCTTCCAGCACGGCGGCGAAGACGGCGGGATCGATCTCGTCGGACCCCGCGGAGATGGATAGCGCTTCCCGTTCCACGGCGCGGGCGACGTGGCGCAGCTCGCGCTCCATGCCTCCGAGCGGCGCGGTGAAGAGGCCGATGGCCTCATAGAGCGCGGCGAGGGCGCGGCCGAAGCCGGCGGGGGGGCGGAAGTAGACGATCTCGGTGGGCAGGGTGCGGCCGATGCGGTCCAGGCGGCCGATGCGCTGCTCGACGACAGCGGGGTTCCAGGGGAGATCGAAGAGAATCAGCCGGCGGCAGAACTCGAAGTTCCGCCCCTCGCCGCCCGCTTCGGTGGAGATCAGCAGCGCCGGCCCGTCGGCGAGGCGGAACTGCGCCACCTCGATGTCCCGGCGCTCCGGCGCGAGGTCTTCATGGAAGAGGCCGACGCGGGCGCGGCCCTGCTTCTCGATCTCCGCCTTGAGATGCTCCAGCGTCTCGCGGTGGGCCACGAAGACCAGCGTCTTCTCGCCCGCCTGCTGCCAGCGCGCCGCCTGCTCGACCAGCCAGCGCACGCGGGGATCGGCGCGCTCGGCCTCGCCGATCAAGGCGCGGGTGGGATCATCATTTCTGTCGATCAAGGGGAGCAGCGAGGCGGGGGAAGAGAGAGCGCGCACGACGCGGTCCGCCTTGCGGCGCTCTTCGAGGACGTTCGTCGTGGGGAGAGCGCGCATCGCCTGCTCCAGGCGGAGGAGGAGCTGCCAGCCCGGCTCCCATTCCGGGCCGTCGAGATCGACCGGCGCCGGCACGCGGGGCGGCAAGCCGCCGATGTCCGCCCTGCGCGTCGCGCTGGTGCACGGCGGGAGCGCTTCCCGACGTGTGAGGCGCTCCTCGAACGCCGCGCCTTCCGGAAACTCCTCCGGCCGCAGGAGCTGGAGCAGGCGGAAGAAGCCGTGCGCATCGTCTTCGAGCGGCGTCGCGGTCAGCAGGAGAACGTGCCGGCCGAGGGCCGCGATCGGCGCCACGGCGCGGTACTCCTCGTTGCCCGGATGCCCCACCGGCCGGCGCAGATGGTGCGCCTCGTCGACCACCAGGAGATCGATCCCCGAGGCGACCGCCTGCTCGGTGAGCCGCCGCCGCGAGGCCAGCGTCTCCAGGCCGATGATCACCCTGCGGTGGACGTCGAACGGATTGAAATCCGGGCCGTAGTCGGTGGCCACGTCGGCGAGGCGCTTGGCGTCGAGGAGGACGAACGCCTGGTGATACTTGCGCCACAGCTCGCCGAGCCATTGCAGGGTCAGCGTCTCGGGGACGACGACGAGCGTGCGGTCGGCGCGGCCGGTGTGGAGGAGTCGGTTCATGATCAGGCAGGCCTCCACCGTCTTGCCGAGGCCCACCTCGTCGGCGAGCAGCCAGCGCACCGGATCGCTGTGGCAGGCGCGCTCGGCGGCGTAGAGCTGGTGGGGGAAGAGCTGGATGCGCCCGCCGAGGAACGAGCCCAGGCCGTCCGCCTGGCGGAGGCGCAGCAGGCGCAGGCCGTCGATCCGGTTGGCGAAGTCCTCGAAGGCGTCGATCCGCCCGCGGGCCAGCCGCTCCAGCGCCGGCAGCTCCGTCGGCAGCGGCCAGAGATCGGCGGCGGGCACCGTGCGCCCGTCTTCGAGCAGACAGCGCCCCCACTCGCACGACTCGACCACCACCGTCTCGCCGGTCGATTCGAGGCGCACCCGGCTGCCCGGCGTCAGGGCCAGGGGAACGAGCGCGTCCGCGGTGAGCGCGAAGCCGAGCGTCTGGTCGGCGTCGCGGAAATAGACCAGGACCTGGCGGCCGCGAACCTCGCGGATCTCGCCGGGGCCGAGCTCGGGATTGAAACGATGGGTGAGGCGATCACCGGTCTTCCACATAGGGAGGGGGATTGTACAGGGCCGGGGGCCGGAGCGCCCTCACCCCGGCCCCCTCTCCCGCCTCCCTACCTCCCTCCCCGGGAGAGGGGAACGTGACTTCGCCGATCTTGCTGGCTAGCAGTGGTATTGATGGATAGCCCACCAGTTGGCACAGGTCGTGGTAGCTCCAGTCATCAGATCCTTGCAGAAGCGGGCGTGGCCGCCGCGATGGTGAGGGCCAGGGCGGCGACGATGAAGAGCTTCCTGAGCATGTTTCTTGACCTCCTGGGAAGGAGAGAGGGCGTTCGCGTCGCCTCATTGTGGCAGATGCATCGGCACCTCGTGCCAGTAGGCGGTGCCTCCGGCGTTGACGACGAGGACGAGAGAGGGCTGCTGTCCGGGTTTGAGGATGTCGCCGAGGCCGGTGAGGGTGAGGCTGCCGAGCTGGCCGGCGGCGAAGGCGGCGAGGAGGTCGGGATCGCGGGAGCGGTCGAAGCGGTAGACGTCTCCGCCGACGCGGAGCAACAGCGCGACCAGGGTGATCTGCGGCGGCAGGCCTCCGGAGGCGGCAAGGTCGACGAGCAGAATGCCCTTGTCCGCTCCGAAGAGGCCGGACAGGCCGTTGCCGCGGCAGGGGACGCAGGGATCGATGCCGGGCTGCGGGCCGTTGCCGTTGTCGGCGAGGAGGAAAGAATTTTCCGGCAGCGGGGGTGCCGCGCCTTCCAGGGCCAGCGTGGCGCCGGGCTGCGGGTCCGTAATCGCCGCGGCCTTGTGGAGCGCGCGGTCGAGGAGGCGCTGCGGGCCGAGCAGCTCGGAGCCGGGGAGGGGCGTCCCGTTGAGCGCCAGCGCGAGGCCGGCCGGGGTGGTGAGAGGGCTCCAGCGGCTGCCGTTGAGGAGAGAGGGCAGGGGATGTCCGGTGGCGAGGGTGCCGCCGAGCCAGCCGGTGAGGAGGGCGGCCGCGTAGGAGCTCCCCGGGGGCGCCGGCCAGTCGGTGTCTCCACCGCCGCCGGCCAGGCCGCCACCCGCGGACAGGTAGAGGCCGTAGCCCAGCATCAAGGCCTCGGCAGCGGCCGGTGTCTGCATGGAAGCCCGCGCCTTCCGGCTCTGCTGGAGATAAGAGAGATCGAGCGCTCCCACCGAGATGGCGCTCGGGCTGGAGGCCGGAAAGAGCATCTGTTGGTGGTTGCCCGCCGCCGCCACCGGCACGATACCGTCCGCCGCGAGATGGGAGAGCACGCTGTCGATCGCGCAGCTCAGCGGGGAGCTCGAGTCGGGTGGACAGCCGGCGGTCTGCGTGTCGAGCCGGCCGAAGCTCATGTTGACGGCCAGCGGCCGGTCTTCGGGGTGGTCCTCCGCGGCCTGGGCCAGGGAGCAGAGCTGGACGAGCACGTGGAGGTCGGAGACCGGCGCCACCCAGGTGGAGAAGACGCCGGCGTTGGTGATGTCGTAGAGCTGGACCTGGACCTGGCGGTCCGATGCTTCCCGCACGGTGGCCGCGACGCTCCAGCCATGCGTGGTCGGCCAGTCGACGAGGGCGACCCACGGTTTGCCCGGCGCATGGCCGAGGCAGCTCCCCTGGGCACAGGGAAAATTCGCCGGCAGGGGCGGCGCGGGGTCGACGGGGAAGAGCTCCGGCGGCTCGAAGCCGCTCGCCAGGGGCGCGCAGCCGCCGTCGTCGGGCAGCCCGGTGCGGTCGAAGACGAAAGTGCCGGCGCCGCCGCAGGGGAGGACCTGCCGGTCGTCGGCGGGACCGGCGGCTTGCCGGGACCGCGCCGCGCAGTCGGAGTCGAGCTGGAGCCAGCCCACCGGGGCGGCCGGCGAGGACCCCGCCGCGGCGGGCCCGGCGAGGCAGACCGCGGCGAGGATCGTCGAGAGGACAGGGAAGGCCGGGCCGGACGTCCGGCGCCACAGAGATTCGTTCATGGTGCTCCCTCCTTCAAGAGATTGACCATCACGGGATAGACGAGCCGGCCGGAAGCCCGCAAGGCGCGGGCGGGATCCGGACCGGGCTCGATCTCCACACGGGCAGGGAGATCCCCGCCCGTGGAGACGACGACATAGAGAGGATGGAGGCCGGGAGCCCGGCTCGCCAGCACGGCGGCGGCGGCGCCGGTGAAGGCGGCGCTGCCGCGGTCGACGGTGAGGCGCACCTCCTCCGGCTGGCGCACGCGGCGCAGCGCGCCGTCAGCTCTCCGGAAGAGGGAGAAGCGGAGGCCGGCGGGGCTGTCTCCGCGCGGGCGGACGAGAATGTGGAGAGGCGTGGCCGGGTAGGCGCGGACGGCGGCGGGCACGCCGGCCGCCGGCGTCTCGTCGAGCGAGCGGGCATCGGCCAGGCCGCGCGCCGAGACATCGTAGGCCACCCCTTCCGGCAGCCCGCCGCGGCCTGGGAGGAGGGTGAAGAGGGCGAGCAGGATCGAGGCGGCGACCGCGGCGGCGGCGGCGGACGCCCAGGTCAGCCGCCGCCGCCGCTCTCGGGGGGCGGCCTGGCGGAGCACCACCTTGCGGACCCGGCGCAGCGGCAGGCTGCGGTCGATGCCGGCCAGCTCGAGCAGCCGCCGGCGGCCGGCGGCGCTCCGCGCGAGCAGCCCCTCCATCTCGCGCGCCTCGCCGTCGGGCAGCCGGCCCTCGCGATAGGCGCGCAGCCGGTCGTCGCCGGGCGCCGGGAGATCGTCCTCCGGGCTCTGGCCGGCGAGCGCGCGGAGGACCGCGTCGACCTCGGCCGGCGTCTCGTCTGCGTTGGAGTCGCGGTCTCTCATCTGTCAGGGAGGAGTCATCAGCGCGGGAGATTGCCCCCCGGCGGCGCGCAGGAGCAGGATGGCGCCCCAGACGTGAGGCGGATGGTGGGGGCGCAGGGCCGCGAGGCCGGCGGCGTGGGCGGCGGGCACGGCGGCGCCGGCCGCGATGGACTGGTAGAACGCCTGGTTGTAGCGCGCCGCGGCGGCGTCCGGGATCGGCCCGCGGGTGGCGACCACCCAGCCGGTGCCGAGCCGGGTCAGGAGGCCGCCGAGGCCATACTGGCCGCTGTCCGCGGTCGCCGGCCAGCTCGCGGTGCGGCAGCCGCTGAGGTTGGCGAAGCGGCGCGGGGCGGGCAGGCGCGCCCATTCCATGAGGCTCAGGTCGCCGTCGGCGAGTTGGAGGCGCGACATCTCCGGGAAGACCGGATCGTAGCTCGCGTGCGCGTCGACGTGCAGCCAGCCGGCGCCGGCGAGCGCTCCGCTCACGGCGGCGCGGGTGGCCGCGGCGCCCTGGAGGATGCGGCTGGCGGGGAAGAGGCGCCGGTAGGCGGCGAGCGAGCGCTCGGCGCCTCCGAGGTCTCCGGCGGGATCGACCACGAAGAGCGGGCTCTCCGTCCGCGCCTTGCCGGAGGCCGTGCCGCCCGCCGTGCGCGCGCCCGCCGTGTAGAGGGCGACCGTCGTCGCCTCGCCGAGCCAGCGCCGTCCGCCGGCGAGGGGCGGGACGAGCGGCAGGGCGGCCAGCGGCACGAGCTGAAGCCCACCATGGAGGGCATAGGTCGTCACGGCCCCGAGCGCCTCCGGGCGGCGCGGCAGGAGGGCGGCGGCCATGGGGACGGTCAGGGCGAGCCATGATGCCGGATCCACGGCGGTCTCCACAGGAGCACCGCTCCCTTCGAGCGCGGCGGCCAGGGTGTGCAGGGCGGCGAGCCGCTCGCGCCGCGGCCAGGCGGTGCGGCGTTCGAGGCGCACCCGGCCCGCCGCGTCGCGGCGCAGGAGGATGACCTCGTCTTCGACGGCGAAAGCGCGCATCTCCACACCGCCGTCGTCGGCCGGGGCGGGCGGCGCGCAGCCCGGCCACTCGCGCCAGAGCAGGCGCAGCTTCTCTTCGAGCGCGATGCGCAGCGCGGCGGCCTGCCGTTCCCGGCTGGCGGAGGCGAGGTGGGGGAGGGCGCCGAGGTCGCGGAGGAGGCGGGCGGATTCCTCGTCGAGGGCGGCCCAGCGGCGCGCGTCCTCGCCGCGCGCGAGCTCCCGGCAGCGGGCGCGCTGACGCTCCTGCGCGCTCAGGGAGTCCAGGCGCAGGAGCAAGCCCCAGGCGGCCGGCGGATCGCCGCGCTCCACCGCCACCCGCGCCGCGCGTGCGAAGTCCTCGGCGCGCTCGCCGGGGCCGAGCGGCAGGCGCTGGTCGAGGCCGGCTGTGATGCGCCCGTGCTGCGCCAGGGCGGCGTCAAAAGCGCGCGCGGCGGCCGGGAGATCGCCGGCCAGGCGCTCCGCCCGCCCCTGGCAGCTCAGCCGCGCCGCGGCGAGCTGGGGATCCTCCGTGGTGATCGCGCCGCACGCCGCGCGCGCCGCCGCCGCCTCGCCACGGTCCAGCGCCGCGAGGCCGGTGAGCAGCGCGTTCCATCCCGCCAGAGTCCGCTGCCGCGCCCGCCCGGCTCCCGGCGCCGCGGCCAGACGGCGCGCCTCGGCGAGCCGCGGGCGGGGATCGCGGCCGGTGCGCAGCTCGAGATAGGCCAGGTTGATCCTTTGATTGGCGTCCTCGGCCGGATCGGCCTCCGCCTCCAGAGCCGGCAGCGCGGCGGCGAGCTCGGCGCGGGCCTGCTCGAGCTGCTCCGGCGTCGCCTCGGTGTGGAGGAGGGTAAGCCAGGCGAGCTGCGAGCGCCCTTCTACGATCGTCTGGGGATCGCAGCCCACGCTGCCGCACTGCGCGAGCGTGCTCCGCACCCTTTGCAGCGCCTCGTCCGGCGCTCCCGCCTGCGAGAGGAGGTCGGCCTCCTGGAGCACGAAGGTCAGCGTCCTGGGATCGGCGATGCGCGCCGCCTGCGCCTCGGCTTGCTGGAAGGCCAGCCAGGCGGCGCCCCGCGCGCCGCGGGCGAGGGCGAGCCGGCCGCGCTGGTAGGCCGCCTGGGACGAGCGCACCACCGTGGCGTCGCCGCCGAGCCAGGCCGGGAGGCGGTCGAGCCGCTGTTGCGCCTCCGCCAGGGCCGCGGGCGTGCCCTCCTGGGTGAGGAAGTGCGCGGCGATGAGCTGCAGGCGGGCCGCGGTGAGCGGAAAGGGAGCGCGCACGGCCGCCTCCAGGGCGTCGAGGCGGCGCAGCGCTTCTCCGAGAGGGAGGGAGGGGCGCGCCGCCACCACCGCGTGGTAGCGCTCTTCCGCCTGGTCGAGCGGCCGGCTGTCCGGCTGATAGGCGATCGTGCGGCACGGCAGGCGCCGCGCCGAGCCGTCGAAGCGGTCGACGAGCCGGCCGCAGAGCGCGAGGCGCGCGGCGGCGCGCAGGCGCGGCGGCACCATACCCTCGAAGCACAGGGTGGGGCCGGCGCGCGCCGCGGCGGCGGCGAAGCCGGTCGGCGACGGCGTACTGTCGAACGTCAGCTCCGCCTCCCAGCGGCTGGTGTCCGTCGCGGCCGGGGCGGCGAAGCAGAGGCCGGCCGGCTCCCGCCTGCCGACGACCAGCGGACGCGCCGCGCCGGTGGGCAGCAGGACGACCTCGCGATGGCCGCGCGCCACCACCGCGACCGGCAGCATCGGCGGCATGGGCGCCGGCTGCCGGCAGGCCGTCCCGGCGAGCAGGAGCGCCGCCACGAGGAGCACGGTGAGCCAGTCGCCGGCCCGCAGCTTGAGCAGGTCGAGGCAGCGCTGCACCGCCTCGTTGAGCGCCTGGCGGAGCTTGTAGGTGGCCTTCTTGGACCACCCCGTGCCCACGGCCACCTCCTCGGGCGTCAGGCCGTCGACATAGCGCAGCTTGAAATAGAGATAGAGCCGCTCCCCCTGCTGGCCGAGACAGCCGTCGAGCTGCCGCAAGGCATCGCGGGCGACCGCGGCGCGCTCCACCGGCGGCTCGCCGGCCGCGGGGTCCGCATCCTCCGGCAGCCCGCGCACGCGGCGTGACCAGACCGAGCGGCGCACGTTGGAAGCGACGCCGCAGGCGAGGTCCCAGAGGTACCGCCGCAGCGCCGGCAGCGCCGGGGAGGCGGCCGGCTGGCCAGCGAGAAAGCCGCGCAGGAGGCGCGCCTCGTCGCGCAGGCAGAGGAGATAGGTCTCCTGCAACACGTCGGCGGCGTCGGGGGCGCCGGGGTAGCCGTAGCGGCGGAGCAGGCGTTGATAGAGATCGGGCGCGACGTTGTCGTAGAGCCAGGCGAGGGCTACGGGATCGCCGGCGTTCAGGCGCTCGGCGATCTCGTGAGCTTTCGGATCGTCGTCGGCACCCACCGTTTCACCCACGGCGAGAGCGTAGCTGAAATTGCCGGGGAGGGGGGGCAAAGACCGCGGCTGGTGACTCCTGAGGGATTGAGAAGAGACGCGGCGGTGCATCGCGCCCGCCGTCCAACCGCAGGAGAAGACGATGAGATTGATGAAGAATGTTGTAGGAAGGTCTGCTGTTCGGTGGAGCGGGATCGTGGGCTTGCTGATCTGTCTGCTGCTGTCGGCGCCGCCGGGCGCCCGCGCCCAGTCGGATGACGCTTACTGCAATCCTTCCGCAGCGGATGCGCCGGGGATTGACGCGGACCTGCCGACCCCCTCCCCGGCCGATGATCCGGCCGACCCGGACGCCCTGGCCCGGGTGAAGAATTCAGACACCGTGACGGCTCTGACCGGCGCCGCGGTCACCGTCAGCGGCGATCACTTCATGCAGGACGGCCACTACTACCTGATGAAAGGAGTCAACTTCAAGCTGCGGGACAACGGCTGGGACATGTGGGACTACTATGATTCTCCGACAGTGCAGAACCGGCTCGATCTCGAGCTCCAGAAGGCGCATGACCTGCGCGCCAACGTCATCCGCATTTTTCTCACCACCAAGAATTTCGGCGGCGTCCCGGCGATCTGGGGGAATCTGGCCATCCCCTTCAGTGACGCCTACCTCGGCCGCCTCGACAACTTCCTCGCGCGCGCCGATGCCAAGGGCCTCAAGGTCCTGATCACTTTTTACGACGGGGTCAACGCGATGGACGCCAACAATCAATGTCGCGGGGGCATCGGCAATCCCGTCTATCCCTATGAAAACACCAGCCCCGACAACAACTCCAACACCTGGTACCACGGCCCGGACATCCGCCCCTTCCGCAACCATGTGGATGGAGTGCTGACGCACGCCATTCCCAATTCGGGGGGCCGGACGCTCGCCAACGACCCGCGCATCTTGGGCTGGGACGTGATGAACGAGCCCGATCACATGTACAGCTACCATCCGGGAGAGCTCTGCCCGAACCCGTTCTACAGCCGGGCCTTCGTGAATACCTGGGTCGCCTGGATGGCCCGCCATGTCAGGCTGTATTCGAGCAAGCCGATCACCGTCGGCACCTATGGCTGGTTCCTGAACCCGAGCAACAAGGACCGCTATCCCATCAATTACCAGCCGACCACCATCCAGCAGGTCTGGAACGACACCGATTTCGTTTCGATCCACTGGTATCAGTACAACGTCCCGGCGCAGAACGGCGACCTCGACCGCGGGCTGGCCTGCACGCAGCGGTCCGGCAAGCCGGTCGTGCTCGAGGAGATCGGGCAGGCCGATGACGGCTGGGACAGTTGCTCCCAGCACCATTACATGACGGAGTCGATGGTGAATGCGTGGACTTACGAATGGACAGGCATCGCCAACAACCGTGGCATCTCCGGCGCCCTCGCCTGGACCAACTACGATTTCGCTCTCGGCCGCCCGGGATCGCCGCTCCCCTTGCAGCCCTGCGGGTATCCGTTCAACGGGAACTACTTCGGCATGTACAACGCGGACGACTCGCTGAAGACGACCGGCGTGACCTTCCGCCTGAACGCCTTCTCGCCGACCTGCTCGCGGGCCAGCTTCCGCACCTATGACGGCGTCCATTACCTGCGGGCGGAGACCGTCGCTCCCCGCTGGCTGAGCGCCGCCGGCACCGCCGCGTCGCACACCGCCTTCACCCTCGTGCCGAACCAGGCCGGCGGCTATTACTACGGCCTGCGCTCGCCCCAGAATTATTACGTCTCCGCGGACAACGGCGGCGGCGGCAGCATTCACGTGGACAAGACGTACCTCTCCTGGTGGGAGTCCTTCGGCCTCGTGCCGCTGCAACGCCTGAGCGCCAACCAGTGGAAGGTCGCTCTGCACGCGGCGAGCAATCAGTACCTCTCCGCGGACCAGGGGGGAGGCAACGCCGTGGACGCGAACCGCAGTTGGGCCCGCGAGTGGGAGACGTTCGTGATGACCTGCGAGTAAGGAAAGACCGCGGGGAGCCCTCGGCGGGTTCCCCGCGGTCCGGTCATCCGGTCAAGCTACCAACTGCAGGACCAGTCATCGGTCCAG
>Ga0307506_10000152_pt1 | contig 24223 bp, 23 predicted proteins | sample 25_S_MG_FD_202175 | JGI IMG/M metagenome (GOLD analysis project Ga0307506, IMG submission 202175) | Soil microbial communities from Populus trichocarpa stands in riparian zone in the Pacific Northwest, United States - 25_S | ecosystem: Environmental > Terrestrial > Soil > Riparian zone > Trees... | reverse complement strand
CAGTTCCCAACGTTTTGCCCGAAATTGGCGCCCCCCTCCTAACCTCCCCCCTTTCCCAACCGCCTCCCGCCCAGGGGGGAGGAAAGTCCACGGCACCGCCAAAGTTAGCGCCTATGGGGCCAGGGGGTGAGGGCCCACGGTATTGTGGTAAACCCGGGTAAATCCCTTGCCAGGCCGGGGTGAAGCCTGGTGTCTCACTGCGAGGTGAGGTCAATACAAATGCGGATGGACCGCGCCACGCCGGGCTGCCTCTTGATGAAGCCGCGCCGCTCGAGCATCTGCATAGTGACGCCTGTCATCCTCCGTATCTGTTGGAATAATTGACAACAGCACGGGGGTGTTGTTATCCTCTCCAGCGTGAAGGCAACTCTGCTGCTCCGCGAGCGCCGCATCGTTGCCGAAGACGCATTTGTGGAGTTGGTTGTATGGCAGGTACCCGTACCCTTGGCCGGCAGCGCTCATCGCTTCAAGTACAGGCTGGCCTTCGTCGTGGACGGCGTGTGCGTGCTGCGCTACGACAACGAGGCGGGGAAGGGCGATCACAGGCACCTCGGCAAAGAGGAGAGCCCTTACATCTTCACCACGCCGGCACAGCTACTCGCCGACTTCTGGCACGACGTAGACCGCTGGAGATCCTGATATGCGAACTGTGACTTTGGAAGTTTCGTCCCGCGAGGAGACCAACCGCCGCTTCCTGCGCGCCTTTGAGGGGGAGTCACACGGGGAGGTCATCAGCTTTGAAACGCCGGCCCTGCTGTTCAAGGTGCTGACGCAAAAGCGCTGGGAGCTCCTCTCCGCGCTGACGGGCGCCGGTCCAATGACCTTGCGCGAGGCGGCGCGCCGGGTGGGACGGGATGTCAAGGCGGTGCATAGCGATGTCCACGCGCTCCTGAATGTGGGCATCCTCCAGAAGACGGAGGAAAACCGGATCGTGTTCCCGTTTGACGCTGTGCATGTCAACTTCATGCTGAACGCGGCTTGATCGCCGACTTCGGTCAGCGGCGTCATCACTCCCGTCGGGTTCGACCCGACGCCGGTCGGATTCGACCCGACGCCGGTCGGATTCGACCCGACGCCGGTCGGATTCAACCCGACGCCGGTCGGATTCAACCCGACGACAGTGAGCGCCGCCATCACTCCGGTCGGAATCGCGACAGAAGCGGTCACCGTTCCGACGACGCTCTATCGAATGCCGTGGGAGGTCGACCGAAGCCCGGCCGCGATCTGCTCGAGCAGCGCGCGGTCGATCTGCTCCGCCGCCGCGGCTTTCTGGAAGAGCGCCAACGCCGCCAAAGCTTCAGGATGAACGTCCCGCGACGGAGGCCACCTCATTGTGCTCCGCTACTCCTTCTTCACCCGCGCCAACACCGCCACGTCCGGATCGAAGACAACCTCCTTCGGCGCCCGGGGCAGCGCCAGGGGAAAGGTCTCCTCCGCTTTCGCCACCGTGACCAGCCGCCGCTCCTCCGTTCCGTCCGCGTACTCGATGCGGACCGGCACCGGCATGCGGAAGCCTTCCGGCACGTCGCTCTGGCGCACCTTGAGGTTGAGGGTGGCGCCGCCTCTCGCGCTCGGAGTCGTCGTGTAGCTCCAGCGGTAGGACGGAATGGCGGTGCCGTCGATCCACTGATCGAAGAACCAGGACCAGTCGCCGGGGGCGTGGCGGGCGACGGCGGCGGCGAAGTCTCGGGTGGAGGCGTAGGTGCCGCGCCCGGTGCGGGCGTAGTCGCGGAGGATGTCGAGGAAGATCTGGTCCGAGCCCGTGGTGTCCCGCAGGAGAGAGCGCAGCATGTGGAGGACGAGGGGGCCTTTGCTGTAGACGAGGGAGGAGTAGGCGGACGGCAGCTCGCCGGGGCTGGCGCGCCAGCCGAAGCCGAGGGGGCCGATGCGGTCTCCCTTGGAGCGGTTGAGGAGGTTGATGGCGGGGTTCGAGAATTCGCTGTAGCCGCTCTGGAGGGAGCCGGTGAGCTCGTCGCTGTCGGCGCGCAGGATCTCGCGGAAGATCTTGGGGCCGTCTTTCATGGTCGCCTCGACGAACATCATGGCCGAATATTCGGCGAAGGACTCGCTGAGCCAGGCGTCGCGATAGGTGGCCGGGCCGACCAGATGCCCCCACCACTGGTGCGCGACCTCGTGGGCGCGGAAGAGCTCGCCGGCTCCGGGGCCGTGCAGGGCGAGGCTGCGGGAGCTGAGCTGGAGGAAGCCTTCGAAAGACTGGCCGTGCGTCGATTCGATGGCGGTGACGCGCAGGGTGGGCGTGGTGAGCTTCTGATCGGTGAGCTGCTGGAAAAAGGCGATGCTGTCGGCGACCTGATGGGCGACGTCGGCGAATTTGCCTTTGGTTCCCAGGCCCACGCGCGGTCCGAAGACGATCACCTCGGGGACGCCGTCCGCCTGGTAGCTCTCTTCGTGGAAGTTTTCCCGGATGTTTTTCGCCAGCGCGAAGGTGACGATCTTGACCGGATGATCCACAATCCACACGGAGGTGATGCGATCGGCCGGCTTTCCGATCGAATTCCCGGCGGGGCTTTCCTCTTTGCGGCCCGAGGCGCGGACCTCCTGTTTGTCCGTGGTGGTCAGCGTCAGGCGCGCGGTGTGGAGATCGCGGAGGAACGTCTCGTCGAGCTCGGTGGCGGGGTACCAATCGCGGCCGGGGACGAAGTTGGTGATCTGGATCTCATACTCGACCTCAAGCGTCCGCGGCTGCCCGGCGTGGATGGGCTCGTCGAGGAGGACGAGGAGCGAGTTGTCGTAAATCCGGTCGTCCAGATTCCGTGAGCGCTCACCCGTGGCGTCGCGCACGAACGGGACGGAGCGGCCATTCTCCCGCACCGCGGCGACCTTGGCGAGCGGATTGAGAAAGAGCTGCACCGCCTGCGTCCCCTCGGGCCTGGCCGTGAAGCGCACCGCCGTCTTGAATTGCGCCGCCACCCAATCCTTCTCCCGGCCGTTCTTCGTGAGATCGACCGCGATGTCGACGTGCTCAATATCTACAGACGGCACCGCCAGCGCCCCGTCCTGACCGATCTTGCGGCCTTCCGGATCGAGGCTCACCCACACTTCCTGCGCAGGAAACGTCGTATTGAACGAGATCAGGCGGACCGGCTCCACCCGCCGGCCGTCGAAGTCCCACGTCAACCATCCGAACGAATCGGTTTTCATCTCGATCCGCAGCACCCGGTCCCCCGGTGTATCGAGCGCCGCCAGGATGCGCGCATCCTCATCGTCCAGCCGCTCCGTCAGCCACTGCATGTGGCGATCACGCGCCAGAGATTGAGCCGCGAAACCGGAAGCCGGCGCGCTCGTAATCCGCGGTATCGGAACATCGCCGGCCCAGCGCAGAACGAACGACGAGAACGGCTCATCGATCGCCTGAAGATCCGGCTTTTTCGTGAAACGGCGGAGCTGCCGCTTCTCCACCGGATCGGGGACGTCCATATGAAACCGCCCTTTGCCTTCGAACACGATCCCCGTCACCGTCCCATCCGTCGTCGGCTCGGCCAGCCAGAGCTTGCCGGACTGAAGCTCCCAGGAAGAACCGGCGAAGCTCCAGCGGAGGCCGTCCGCCGGCACGGTCACGGGCTCCTTGCGGTACCGCCACTGCTGGAGAATTTGGTAGTCGTCGACCGTGGCGCGGGGGGCGGCGGCGAGAGGGGAAGAAGAGGCCAGGGAGACGAAAATCAGGAGGATGAGGAGGGCGGGGCGGCGCATGAGGGAGGACTGTAGCAGGGAACCCTCACCAACCCGCCCCCCGCCCGCCCCCTCCCCGTCCCTCCCCCGCGCGTGCCCCCGCCCACCGCCCCGAGCGGGAGAGGGCGCCACCACCCAGAACAAGAACGGTTTTCACAAGGACGCTCCGCAGGCGTTCCCCCTCTCCCGTTCGGGGTGGGCGGGAGGGGGGCGCACGGGAGAGGGGGTCAGGGGGTGAGGGCAAAATACTCCCCCACCAGCTCCCGCGCCCGCTGCGCCTGCTCTCTTGGCTCATCAATCCTGCCAAAAAGAATCCGCCACGTGTGCTGCAACGTCTCCAGGTCCTGCTGCTGGAGGAGCTTGACCAGCTCGTCCAGCGCTCTCTGGCCGGCGGCGACGTGGATCTTCCTGTCGGTTTCGCCTTCGAGGAGGACGAGGGCGAGGAGGAGCGGCTCGGGGAGGGCGCCGGGAGGGGGCGGAGCCGCGGTCGTGGGCGCCGAGAGGGCGGTGGTGGTTTCTTCGACGCGGGACTCGGCGCGCGGCTCGATCAGGACATCTTCATTTCCGGGCGACAGCTCGGCGGGGGACGGCCGGCGGTCGAAGAGGTGCGGCAGGGCGCGGACCTGGTTGGCGAAGCGGGAAAAGAGACTGAAGATCTCTTTCTCGGAGGAGAAATTGCCCACCAGGCGGGCGTCGCGGCCGATCTGCAGGCGGCTGGTTTCCTGCAGGACGATGTGGGCGCGCGCCGAATCTTCCAGGTGCAGGAGCTTCGCGGAGACTTTCCAGGCGGTGAGGAAACCGTGCACGAAACAGGTCTCGGCGCAGCGCACGGCGACCGCTTCGACCTCGGCGCCGCGGTCGATGCGGATGGAGCCGCTCAGCGACTCCAGGGTGCCGTATTTCCCCGAGCTCTGGACAACCAGATTGCCCGGCGCGGTGATCGAAAGCTTTCCTTCGCTATCGACCTCGATCCGCGTCCCCTTGGGGATCAACATCGTGGGGGCTTCATCGACGGTGACTCGGCTCATACGGACGCCTACCTCCCGAGCCCCTTGGGCAGGAGCTCGTAACCATTGGCCGGTGGAGCATTACGGCCGCCGAAGAGGAGCTTCTCCTCGTTCTGCCAGCGACGATCGAGAATGTACACCAACGGATCGATCGGCCGCGGCTCGCCGAGGGCATCGCGCTTGCGGACCTCGTAATGGACGTGCGGGCTCGTGCTCCAGCCCGAGGTGCCGACGGTCGCCAGGACGTCGCCGCGGCTGACCTTCTGGCCCGGCCGGACGCGGATCTCGTCGCAGTGGCCGTAGAGCGTCACGAAGAGATCGCCGTGGCGCACGGCGACCAGGTTGCCGTAGCGCCACCACTCCGTCTCCCGGGACGTCGGGTACTTCCCCGCGAAGGCGACGACGCCGTCGGCAGTGGCGTGGATCGGCGTGCCGACGGGCGCCGCGAAGTCGAGGCCGGGGTGGAAGGCCATCTCCTTGGTGAACGGGCTGCGGCGGATGCGGAAAGAGCTGGTGAGGACGAATCCGTCGCGCAGCGGGCAGATCGAGGGGGTGGTCCGCACACGGTCCGGACTCTCCTTTTCGAACGCCTGGATGCGGCCGAGGGCGGCGTCGAGCTGGCGGAGCAGCCCGTCGGTGCGGGTCCGCAGGCGGTCGCCCTGCTGGATCACGCCGGCATAGATGGAGTCGGGCACGGCGCCTGCCGGGACGGCGGTGCTCGCAGGCGTCGCAGGCGCGGCGGGCGGGCGGCTGCGCGGCAGGTCGTAGGCGAGCAGAACCTTGTTGACGTTGAGGCCGAGGTCCTGGATGCGGGCGTGAAGCTTCCCGAGCTGCCGCACCAGATCCTGCAACCGCTCTCCCTGCTGTCCCCGTTCGCCGGCCAGGGCGTAGTACTCCTGGCGGTTCAGCCAGCCACCGATGACACCGGGCGCGACGGCGACGGCGAGGGCGAGGAGCAGGATGTAGAGCAGCGCGAAGACGCAGAGGACGGTGACTTGAACGCGGTTCAGAAAAATGTAGCGGACGCGCTTCCGGATGTCGCTCGGGTGGATCTGGATCTCGTGGCTCCAGCTCTCGCCCATAGACCCGGAGGCGCCCGGCTTCATGGCGCGCTCCCCGTGATCGCAACGGGGGGATTGAGCCGGTCGATCTCGGCCTCGCTGCCGTGGCGCTTCACGATCTCCAGGAGCCCTTTCTGCACGGCGGGAGCGCCTGCAAGGATGTTGCCTCCTGCGAAATAGCCGCGCCCGCCGTCGAGATCGCTCACCACGCCGCCGGCCTCCTCGATGAGCAGGATGCCGGCGCCGATGTCCCAGGGCGAGAGGCGGAACTCGAAGAAACCGTCGTAGACCCCGGCCGCGGTGTAGGCCAGATCGAGAGCCGCGGCGCCGCAGCGGCGGATCGCCTTGGCGTGCTGGAAGACGTCACGGAAGATGGAAAGGTAGACGTCCAGCGTCGGCAGCGCCCGGAAGGGGTAGCCGGTGGCGAGAAAGGCACCGTCGAGACCGTTGATCCCATCGAAGCCGTTGATCCCATCGAAACTGACGCGAGCACTCTCCATGGGCTGGCCGTTCCAGCGCGCGCCGCCGCCCTTGGAGGCGGTGAAGACGTTGTTCCCTTCCGGATCGTCGATCACGCCGACGACGAGCTCGTCGCCCTTGCGGCAGGCGACGGAGACGCAATAGACGGGCAGCCCCTGCATGAAATTGGTGGTGCCGTCGAGCGGATCGATCAGCCACTGGTAGTCGCTGTCGCCGCCGATCCCGGCGCCGCCGCCCTCTTCCGCCAGGATGCGGTGCTCCGGAAAACGGCTGCGGATCGCGGCGAGGACGGCGGCCTCGCTCTCTTTGTCGGCCTGGGTGACGAAGTCGTTCTGCCCCTTCCGCCGCACCTCCAGCTTGGCATCGCGGAAATAGCGCCGCACGACCTCCGCCCCGGTCCGCGCGGCTTGCTGTGCGGTTGCGAGCAGGTCTTCGTACATGGTGAGGCGTATTATGCCAGCTCCGTGCCCGGAGCCCGCCCCCTCTACGGACAGCCGAGCGCCTGCGTGTCGGTGACGGTCACGGCGGTCTGGCCGAGCGGATTGCGGTAGACGGCCGCGGCGCCGTTGGTGATGTCGGTCACCGTCAGCGTGTACTCGACGGTGGTGGTCGCGGCGGCGAAGACCCAGTGATGGCCGGAGCCCGCGCAGGCGTCGAGGACTTTGACCATCAGCTCCCAGTTGGCCGGGGCGAAGAACCAGAAGAGACCGGAGTCCTCGGTCGCTCCCGGCACGACGGAGCCGGCGCCGGTCTTCTCCGCGAAGTCGCGCCAACTGACCTCGACGCGGTAGCGCCCGCCCTGGAGACAGAGCGTCGTCGGGCCGGGTGCGCAGACGCCGGGCGGAGCGCTCAGCGGATAGCTCTTCCCCACCAGGAACAGGAAACCCGCGGCCATCGCGTCCGCCGGCATGTCGCTGTGGCCGAGGCCAACCCGGATGTCGTCCTCCGAAGCCACGCCGAGACGGTTCCACTGCATCTTGAGGGTGTTGTACGAGCCGCCATAGTTGGGGTCCGCCGTGCCGTAGAACATGCGGATCGGCGCTTTGTAGGCGGGATCGGCGACGGCGGCCACCGGGTAGTAGCGGACGGCCCATGTAAAAACGGCGCTGTATTGGGACCGGGTGGTATAGGCGAGAAGGTAGGCGTACGCGCCGCCCGCGGAGTGCCCGGAGACGGCGATGCGCGCCGGATCGACCGCCATCTCCTCGCGCAGCAGGCGCAGCGTCTCGGCGACCGTCTGCGCATCGTCCCCGGTTCCCCATCCCGCGCTCGAATCGGACTTCGGCAGCGCCACCACGCAGCCGGCGCGCTCCGCGGCGTCCTGGACGGTGCCCTGATAGTCGAAAGGCTTCGAGCCGGAGCCGTGGAAGAAGAGGACGACAGGGGCCGGCCGGCTGGTGTTCAGGCTCGCCGGGACGTAGCGGAAGAAGTAGGAGCCCGTGGCCGCGATGTCCACCCGGCGCCAGCCCGCAGTTGGTGAGACCTTCGGCGCGGCGCTCACCGCCGAGGCCACGGCGAGCGCGATCCAGAGACTGAGGAGAATCGGGCAAATCAGGAGCTTCTTGATGGTCGGTGCGCTGCCCATCGGAAGAGAACAATAGCACAGCCCCCTGAAACCGCTGTGGTAAGCTCGGCCCATGCCGCCGCAGGAGTACGCCGTCGTCAGCCGTGAGTGCAAAGGGATTCAGATCCCGGAAGGCAATCCCGTCCTTCTCTCGCCCGGCACCCGCGTGCGCATCACGCAGTCGCTGGGCGGCAGCTACACGGTGGCGACCGACCGCGGCGCCCTGCTGCGCATCGACGAGCGGAACGCCGACGCGATCGGCAAGGGGAATGAGGGCGGCGGTCTCGCCGGTCTCGCGATGCCCACCGATCTCGCCGCCGGCTCCCTCGAAGAGCACGTCTGGGCGGCCCTCAAGACCTGCTTCGACCCGGAGATCCCGGTCAACATCGTCGACCTCGGGCTGGTCTATAGCTGCGACATCGCGCCCGGTCCCGACGACAAGAACAACGTCGAGATCAAGATGACGCTGACGGCTCCCGGCTGCGGCATGGGGCCGGTCCTGGCGCAGGACGTCAAGCAGAAGGTCGAATCGCTCCCCGGCGTCGCGGAAGCGGACGTCGAGATCGTCTTCGATCCGCAGTGGAATCAGAACATGATGAGCGAAGCGGCACGCCTCCAGCTCGGCCTGTTCTAAGGCATCGGCGCCGGAGAGAACGGCTCGGCCGCCGGCATCTCCTTCTTCTTTCCCCCAAGCAGCCTCTTGAACGACAGGCGGACCATGTCCAGCTCCGCCAGCATCCACAGCTTCACCCCGCGGGCCGCCATGTGGAACGGGGCCATTTTGAGGTTGTAGAAAGCGGTGATCCGCCGCCCGTCGTTGCGCCGGCCGGCCTCGCCGGCGGCGCGGCGGGCGAGGGCGATGGCCTTGAAGCGGCGGTTGGAGAGCTTCATCAGGTAGTAGCTGAAGAAGGCCGGCTTGGGGCCGAGCACCGGCATCCAGTGGAACTTCCCGAACAGCCGATAGGCCGGGATCACCAGGAAGACGTAGTACTGGGCGGTCTCGATGAGGAAGGACGCCGACACCAGGTCGTGCTCCCCCATGATGTAGTACTTGTCCTTGTAAACCGACTGGAAGAAGCGGTGATAGGAGCGCACGAACGTCAGGTTGTGCTCCGTGATGCGGGCCGCCACGTCCTCCCCCGCCGTCTGCGCCTTGACGATCTCGACCGAGGCCTCGACGGAGAACGAGGCGTGGTCGAGCCCCGGCGAGTAGTAGGGGTCGATGAACGCCGCGGCGTCGCCGAGGAGCGCCCAGCCGTTGCCCATGTACTGCCGGGTGACGTAGGCCAGATTCGAGAACGTCCGCAGATCCTCGGCGCGCATCCGTCCTCCCTCGATCAGCTCGGCGAGCAGAGGGTTGGCGCGCAGGAAGGCGAGATAGTCGCTCTCCAGCTCCTTGCCGCGGTCCAGGTGGACCAGCCGGGTGTCGAAGACGATGCCGATGCTGGTCTCGCCGTTGCCCAGCGGGATCGACCAGGTCCAGGAGCCGTGCCCCATGTAGTGGTTGGTCGCCAGGCGCCGGGAACCGACGTTGCCGCGCGACAGCGACAGCGGACCGCGGGCGGCGAGCTCGTCGATGTGGCGGATATCTTCCCAGCGGCACCAGACGGCGGCCGTGGGGTGCTCCGCGTTGCGGTCGATGAGCCCCAGGCGCTTGCCGAGGAAGGTGGCGCGCCCGGTGGCGTCGAGCACCCAGCGGCAGGAGACCGTCTCCGGGCTCGCGTCTTTTTCGCCGGTCCGTTCGCCGCTCCGTTCGCCGATCCGCTCGAACGTCACCGTGTGGTCGTACTCGCCGAGCGTCACGTCCTGCACCCGCGCCGGCCGCGCCAGCTCCGCCCCCTCGGCCACCGCGGTCGCCAGGATGTGCTCGTCGAGAGCGTCGCGGCGGAGCTGGAACGACGGCACCACGCTGCGATACCAGGGGCCGGATTCGCTCGCCTCGGCGTGGGTCGAGACCTTGTCGTTGCGGAACCAGTAACGCAACCCGTCCTTGCCGAGCTGCTCGCGCTCCAGATGCTGCCACAGCGCGAGGCGCCGGGTGAGGAACATCCCCGACATCTCCGTCGTCGCCTCGCCCACCTTGGCGTCGAACGCCTCCAGCTTCTCAATCACCAGCACCGACAGGTCCGGCCGGTCACGGCGCAACAGCACCGCCGCCGCCGCGCCACTGAAAGCGCCGCCGAGGATGACGACATCGTAGTGCTTGGGGGAGGCGTCCATGGCTGGGGAGTCTAGCAGGTGGACGTTGGGGGGAACGAGACATGCCGTTATAATGAACACGCGATGGAGACCTTGCGCGTCAAGAAGAGGCCCGGCCGCCGGGAGGGGGACAACGTCCTCCGGGACATCGACATCCTCCAGCGGACCATGAACGAGCTGCGCGGCTGTGGCCTGATTCCCAAGGGAATCTACCGCTTCCGCACCCACGAAGAGGCCGACGAATGGATGATGCGCCAGATCGCGGCGAATCACGCGCGCCACAGCTCCAGGACGTCCTAGATCTCTGTCAGGCTCTGAACCGGGAAGGCGCCCGGTACGTGCTCATCGGCGGCTTCGCCGTCATCCTCCACGGGTTCGTCCGCAGCACGAAGGACGTCGACTTGCTGGTCGACCCATCGGAAGAGAACATCCGGGCCGTCAAGCGGGCGATGTCCACGCTGCCCGACAATGCCGCCGCACTCCTTGCCGATAACGAGGTCCTGGAGTACCAGGTCGTCCGAGTCGCGGACGAGATCGTCGTCGATCTGCTGGCTGCGGCCTGCGGAGTCACCTACTCCGAGACTTCAAAGTCTGAGATCGAGACCTTCAGAGTTCACGGGGTGGAGATTCCGGTGGCGAGCAAAGAGATCCTGATCCGGATGAAGGACACCATCCGCGAGAGCGACGCGATGGATGTTCGCTTCCTCCACATGCGCATCGAGGAGGACGAGAAGAAGCGCCGCAGGTGACCGGGTGAGATTCCGATAGCGCCACCACCCGCCCCCTCCCCCATCCCCTCCCCCGCGCGTGCCCCCTTCCCACCGCCCCGAGCGGGAGAGGGGCGCCACCACCCGAGACAGAAAACCTGTCTTGAGAGGCCGCTCCGCAGGCGTTCCCCCTCTCCCGTTCGGGGCGGGCGGGAGGGGGACGCACGGGAGAGGGGGCCAGGGGGTGAGGGCTCGGGGTTGCGCAATCCTCCCCGGAGCGCCACAATACGCTGCGGAAAATGCTGCCAGTCCCGATACCTTCCCCCCACCCCTCCTCTGCTCGCTAGAAGGCCCGAGCCGACCCCACGTATCCAGAAACGGAGCGAAATGACTCGCAGAATGCTGATCAACGCGCAGCGGCCGGAAGAGCTGCGTATCGCCATCGTCCATGGGAAGACCCTGGAAAGCTACAAGGTGGACGTCGCCGAATCGGGTGTCACCCGCGGCAACATCTACCGTGGCAACATCGCCAACATCCAGCCCAGCCTCAACGCCGCGTTCATCGACTACGGCGCCGAGCGGCACGGATTCCTCGCGATCCAGGACGTCGTTCCCGAAGCCTATTACCGGGAGCCCAAAGGTGGGCACCCCCGCATCGACGACGTGCTCGAAAAGGGCAAACCCATCGTGGTGCAGGTCGCCAAGGACGCCATCGGACAGAAAGGCGCCGCCCTCACCACCGGCCTGAGCCTCGCCGGCCGCTATCTGGTCCTGACTCCCTTCGACGACACCCGCGGGGTGTCGCGCAAGGTCGAGGACGAGGACACGCGCAAGAAGCTCAAGGTCATCGCCCACGCCTTCGAATTGCCCGACGGCTGCGGAGTCATCCTCCGCACCAACGCTCTCGAGCAGACCAAGGCCACGCTGACCAAAGATCTCTCCGCCCTCCTCCGCCTCTGGAAACGTGTCCAGACGGCCGCCGTCACCGGCAAGGGGAGCCGCCTCCTCTACACGGACCAGGACCTCATCCTCCAGGCGCTGCGCGACTACCTCGACAGCAGCATCGAGGAGGTGCTGATCGACGACGACGAGGCGTTCAGCAAGGCCGAGGCGTACATGCAGGCCTTCATGCCGCGCTCGAAGACCCGCCTCACCCGCTACGCCGACCGCCTCCCCCTGTTCAGCCGCTACGACATCGAGCCGCAGATCGAGAACATCTTCGACCGCCGCGTCGAGCTGCCGAGCGGCGGCTCGATCGTCATCGACGCCACCGAAGCGCTCACCGCGGTCGACGTCAACTCGGGCCGCTCGACGCGCGCCGCGACGCAGGAAGAGACCGCGCTGCACACCAACCTCGAAGCCGCCGACGAGGTCGCCCGCCAGCTCCGCCTGCGCGACATCGGCGGTCTGGTGGTGGTGGACTTCATCGACATGCGCGCCGCGAAGAGCCAGCGCAAGGTCGAGAAGACCCTCAAGGACGCCCTCAAGGCCGACAAGGCGCGGACAACGGTGGGCCGCATCAGCCCCAACGGGTTGCTCGAGATCAACCGCCAGCGCATCCAGCAGGCGATCCAGCTCCGCACCCACCGCCCCTGCCCCACCTGCGCCGGCGTCGGGCGGCTGCCCAGCGAGGAGATGGTGACCCTCAACCTGCTGCGCCGCATCGAGGCGCGCGCCGCCTCGGGCGCCATCCAGGCGGTGAAGATCGGCCTCCATCCCGAGCTCGCCGACGCCATGCAGAACAGCCGGCGGCGCGAGCTCGCCGCGCTCGAAGAAGAGTTCGAGATCCACATCAGCATCATCGCCGCCCCGGGCCTCCACCGGCCCGAGGAGCAGATCGAATGGATCCGCCGCGAAGGCCCGCCGCCGAAGCCGCGCCCGCAGAAGGCCCAGAAGGGCGTCCTGCCGACCTTGCGCCCCTGGGATCTCGCTCTCCCCGAGCCCGAGGAGGACGACGAGGAAGAGGAGGCGGTCGAGACGCAGAGCGCCCAGGCCGACCCGGCCGGAGAGACCGCGGCGGAAGCCCGGAAGCGCAAGCGCCGCCGCGGCGGACGGAAGCGGAAGAAGGGCGGAGCGAACGGCGCCGGTGGGACCGATGACCATCACAGCGTCGGAGGGCACGGCGGCCACGACAGCCATGAAGCCCACGAGCCCCGAGAGCCGCGCGAGGTCTCCGACACCGCCGACGCCGCGGGAGACGAAGCGTTCGCCGCTCCGCCTTTCTTCGAGCCCCACGGCGGGGACGACGGCGACGATGGGGACGACGACGATCACGAAGAAGACTTCGAGCCGGGTGAAGCCGGACACACGGAAGCCACGGCAGGCGGCGGTGGTCCGGTCCGCCGTGGACGCCGCAGGCGCCGGCGCCGGGGCGGCGGTGGGGGCGGAGGCGGCGCCGCGAAGCCGGCCGGCGGTGGCGACGGCGGAAGCAGCGGCGGCGAGTAGCGCCGCCTGAGAGCTTGGGTCACCCCTCTCCCGGGGATTGGGAGGGATTGGGAGAGGGGTGCTACATTGATGCCTGATGAACCCGATTGATGCGATCGGAATCACCCAGGTCTGCGCGCGGCTCATCGCCGCGGTGCTCATCGGCGGCGGATTCGGGCTCAACCGGGAGCTGCACGGCAAGCCCGCCGGGCTGCGTACGCACGCGCTCGTGACCCTGGGCGCCGCGCTGACGACGATGCTCGCCCTGCCGCTCCACGCGGAGGCCGGGCTCGATCCGAACGTGCTCGGGCGCATCATTCAGGGCCTCCTCACCGGTGTCGGCTTCCTCGGCGCCGGCGTGATCCTGCGCGATCCGGCCGGGCACGTGACCGGATTGACGACCGCGGCGACGATCTGGCTCTGCGCCGGGCTCGGCATCGTCTGCGGCCTCGGCTATTGGAGCCTGCTCTTCGTCGCCGCGGCGCTCGTCCTCGCGATCCTGATGTTCGGCCGCGCGATCGAGCTCGCCGCGGAGCGCGTTTTCCGGCGGCGCTCGGAGACGCCGCCGGACCACGGCGTTTGAAAAGTGGAGGGAAAGCGATGATCCGGAGAACTGGTGCAGTGGCCATGGCCGCGATCCTGGCAGCCTCTTTCTATACGACGATCGGCGCCAGCCAGGAAACCGGACAGGCCCCGCCGGCAACCGACATCTCCGCGGGACCGTATATCGCCGATCCGGCGGTCGTCACGTTGCTCGACCGCTCCGATCCCGGCGGCGATTGCGCCAGGTCGGGGCCGCTGGTCTTCGGCTGCCTGATCCAGGAAGACCGGCATCGTCAGCCCGCTCAGCGGACGCGACATCGAGCGCGTCGAGCTGAACATCCAGGCCTACCGGATCAGCGCCGGCAGCGACGCCACGGACCTCGGCAGCACGGCCGAATACGTGATCCGCGTCTTCCGCTGGAATCCTGACCGGAAGATGTTCACGGCGAGCTATCTCACCAACCAGATCGATCGCGCCCGCCTGCTCGGCAATCCGCTCGGCGATGCGAATTCCTGCGCTCCCGGCGTCGACCGGCCGATGTCGCGCGAGAAGTTCCTGTCCTTCCTCCTGTCGCCGGTCGTCCTCTCCGATGTCGACAACGGCACGCTCAACATCCCGCAGCAGTTCCTCGCCTGCCGCGCGACCTCGGCATCGCCCGGCGGCGCGGCGCGTTCCGGCAACGCGTTGTACTGGAACGCGGCGGACGGCCCCGATCAGCTCGTGACCGACGCCCGGATCAAGGCCGCGCTGGCGCGGGCGACGAGCCCGAAGCGCCAGTTCAGCTACATGCGCTCGCCCGACGACGTCAGGCTGCGGCTGAACGAGCTCAGTTGCAGCGGCTGCCATCAGACGCGCGCCATCGCCGGCTTTCATTTCCCGGGGGCGGACCGGGAGGGAACGCCGGTCTCAGCTCGCCTGCACCGCGCTGTTCGACTCCCAGAACGCGCCCGGCATGGGCACCTGCGTGCCCGAAGGCCGGCGCGAGATCGGCGATGCGCTGCAGATCGGCGTCGTGACGACCAGCGCCTACGGCCGCGACGCCTATCTGCGGAGGACGCCGGCGCCGGTGGGCGACTGGACCGATCGCGCCAACCGCAGCACCCTGATCCCGGCGGACGTCCTCCCTCCCAACCCGCCGGCCGGCAACAGCTTCTACGGCGCGCATCAGGAATTCTACAAGGGAGTTGTTTCACCCGACCCCAGCCTGCCGCTCCAGGAACAGCTCCGCATCAAGCGCGACTCGCTGACCGGCGGCTTCCCGAGCGGCATGCTCCGACTGTCGGAATGCCTGGGCCTGCCGCCGGAATCGACCTGCGGCCTGGTCGCCTCCAGCGGGTTCAACGCCTGCCTCGACGAAGTGAAGGCGGGGACAAAAACGCTCAACCAATGCTTTGCACAGCGGACGTCCTATGCCGGCATGCGTGCCTGTGACGTCGCGAACCCCTGTCGCGACGACTACATCTGCCTCCGGCCGATGGGCTATACGGCGGCGAACGGCCACGACAATTACGAAGCGCGCCGCCAGATCGTCTCCGGCATCTACGATCCCCAGGATTTCGGGCAGCAGGAGCCCGATCCGCCCTGGCTCGCCCGCAATCAAGGCCAGGGCGATCAACGGGGGATCTGCATTCCGCCCTATTTCGTCTTCCAGTTCAGGTCCGACGGTCACCCGGCGCCGATGGTGCAGCCCATGAATTCGGCTGTGTCGCCCTGAATTGAAAGGATAAAAAGAAAAAAGCCGGCGGGACGCCGGCGCTCCCAGGTGGCCTGACGTAAAAGACCTGCCCTACGAGCTTCGGCTTGTTCCAGGCCCGAAGCCCTCTCGCCTTGAAGACAGATCGGCCAAGCCAGGCCCCCTGGGAGCGCTGGCGTCTCGCCGGCTTTTTCTTTCTTCTCTTCAGCTCGTAGACGGCCTCGAAGACCGTCTCCCGGTCGGCTTGAGAAAGGGTCGCCCCCACCCCTCCATCCTCTTTTCCAGCTTTTCGGTGCAGTCACAATCCGAGCAGGCCCACGGTTCGGAGCCGTTCAAGTCGCGGCACAGGCGGCGGCTGTGGGCGTCCTGGATCTTCACCAGCTCGAAGTACTCCTCCCAGTAGGGCTTCTCCTCGTCGAGAGGCTCCCAGCAGAAGCAGATCTCCACCCAGCGGACGGTGCCGTCTTCGAGCTGCCGCGCCGCCGCCATGTTCCGCAGGTACTCGTCCCCCGCAACCGAGCCGCGGCCCAGAGTGCCTTCCTCGATGGCACGCAGGAGGGCATCTTCCTGGCCTGGACGGACACGGGCTGTGACGAGATATCGCACTCCGTCTATGCTAACAAGATGGCTGCCTCTGCGATTTCAGACCTCGATCCTCGGCTCGGCGAGCTGTCCGTCCGGCGGCATGGAAAGATGCCACGACTGGCTTCTGAGGAGGCGACCTGGCCGCGAGCCGGCGCGCACATCCGTTCCATTTTGCCTGGCCAAGGTTCAATCTGCCCCATGGCAACGTCGACTTGCCCGCTGGCAAGGTCGATTTGCCAGGTGGCAAATCCATCCGTCCACCGGTCCGCGTCGACTTGACACGGGGCAGATTGGATCCTGAGCGGGGCATCTTCGCTCTTCACCAGGCCCGCTCCTCCGCGGCTTCTCAAGGGGGAGAAGCGCGTGTTCTCTTTTTGGCACCTCTCCTCGCTTATCGGTTACAGTAGGCGCCACAGAAGCGAGGAGATCCCTGTTGCGCTGGATTGCTGCCTCTGCCAAAGACACTGCCACGACCACTCTCGAAAAGCGCCTCTGGGATGCCGCGGACCAGCTCCGCGCCAACTCGGGCCTGAAGGCGCAGGAATACTCCGGCCCCATCCTCGGCCTGATCTTCCTGCGCTTCGCCGATGTACGCTTTGCCATCCAGCGCGCGAAGCTGGAGAAGGCCGGCGCCTCGTCCCGCCGTGGCAGCCGCGTCGATGAGCCCGGCGCCTACCACGCCGAAGGCGTCCTCTACCTCGCGCCCGCGGCGCGCTTCGATCACCTGCTGACCCTGCCCGAGGCCGCCGGCATCGGCGCCAAGGTCAACGCGGCGATGCGCGAGATCGAGAAGGACAACCCGCCGCTTGCCGGGGTGCTGCCCAAGAGCTACAACCTCTTTTCCAGCACCCTGCTCAAGGCGCTGCTCAAGAAGGTCTCCGAGATCCCGGCCAGCGTGGACTTCGACGCCTTCGGCCGCATCTACGAATACTTCCTCGGCGAGTTCGCCCGCACCGAGGGGCAGAAGGGCGGCGAGTTCTACACGCCGGCTCCCCTCGTCAAGCTGCTCACCGAGATCCTCGAGCCCTTCCACGGCCGCATCCTCGACCCCGCCTGCGGCTCCGGCGGCATGTTCGTGCAATCGGCCCGCTTCGTCGCCGAGCACCAGCAGAACCCCGCCGCCGAGCTCGCCCTCTATGGCGTCGAGAAGACGGACGAAACGGGCCGCCTCTGCCGCCTCAACCTCGCCGTCCACGGCCTCGAAGGCGACATCCGCCACGGCGGCAACGTCAACAGCTACTACGACGACCCGCACGCCGCCACCGGCCAGTTCGATTTCGTCCTCGCCAATCCGCCGTTCAACGTCAACGCGGTGGACAAAGAGCGCCTCAAGGACATGGCCGGCCCCGGCCGCCGCTTCCCCTTCGGCCTGCCCAAGCCCGACAATGCGAACTACCTCTGGATCCAGCTCTTCTACTCCGCGCTCAACGCCCGGGGCCGCGCCGGCTTCGTGATGGCCAACTCCGCCTCTGACGCCCGCTCCTCCGAGCAGGACATCCGGCAGAAGCTCCTCGCCGCCCACGCCGTGGACGTCATGGTCGCCGTCGGTCCGAACATGTTCTACACGGTCACGCTGCCCTGCACGCTGTGGTTCCTCGACAAGGGCAAGGCGAAGACGAAGCGCGCCGGCACGGTGCTCTTCATCGACGCCCGCCACATCTACCGGCAGGTGGACCGCGCGCACCGCGACTGGACGGAAGCGCAGATCGGCTTTCTCGCCAACCTCGTCCGCCTCTATCGCGGCGAGGCCCTGGATCTCACCTACGGCGGCGACGAGGCCGGAGCCAAGCTCAAGGAGATCTTCGGCAAGAAGCCCAGATACGCGGACGTGCCCGGCCTGTGCAAGGCCGCCACGCTCCAGGAGATCGAAACGCAGGGCGGGTCGCTCAACCCCGGCCGCTACGTGGGCGTCGCGCCGGGCGAGGACGTCAGCGACGAGGACTTCAAGGCGCAGCTCGAGGCGCTGAACGAGGAGCTCGAAACCCTGAACGTTCAGGCCCGGGGGCTTGAAGAGACGATCGCACGGAATGTGGCGGAGATTCTGGAGGCGTGAGGATGATGAAGTGGCCCAGGGTGAGCCTCGCTGAATACGTGAACCTTCTCCCAGGGTTTGCCTTCAAGAGCCAGCATTTCACCGACAAGCCCGACGACATCGCGTTAGTCAAAGGAGAAAATGTCAGCCAAGGCTGCATTCTGTGGGACATCTCGAAACGCTGGCCTGCGAGTGAATGGGCGGAGATGGAAAAGTTTCAACTGCAGCCCGGCGACGTGGTCGTGGCTATGGACCGGCCGTGGATCCCGGCCGGTTTGAAGTGGGGGTATATCCGCGAGGACGATCCAAACGCGCTCTTGGTTCAGCGGTGTGCGCGACTCCGTAGCAACAACAGCGGCCTCGATCAGACCTTTCTTCGATTCGTAATTGGCGGGCCCGGATTCGAGAACTACGTAAGGCCGATCACGACGGGTGTGAATGTGCCGCACATCAGCGGCCAGCAGATTCTCGACTATGAATTCCCGCTTCCCCCTCTGCCAACTCAACGCCGCAGCGCGAGCATCCTGTCGGCCTACGACGACCTGATCGAGAACAGCCAGCGGCGCATCAAGATTCTGGAGGCGATGGCCCGCGCCCTCTACCGCGAGTGGTTTGTCCACTTCCGCTTCCCCGGCCACGAAAACCACCTCCGCGTCGCCTCGCCGCTTGGGGAGATTCCCAAAGGGTGGGAGGTTGTTTCAATTGATGATGTTTGTGAGCGAGTGACGGACGGTTCGCATTTCAGTCCGAAGTCCGTGGACGAAGGAATGCCGATGGCTTCATCGAAAGATCTGCACGACTGGGGATTCACGATGAACACCTGCCGGTTTATTAGCCGCGAGGATTTCGACGAACTGGTCCGCAATGACTGCAAGCCAAAGAAGAACGATGTGCTTATCACAAAAGACGGCGCGAACTATCTGAAGTACATCTTCGTTAATCGCGCAGAGCGCGATGTAGTCTTGTTATCCTCTGTTGCGATGCTGCGCCCAAGTTCGCGCATCAATCCGCATTTGCTGGCGGCAGCGCTCAGCTCCCCGGAGGCCAAAGGTAGGCTGAAGAACTACGTCACTGGCGCTGCGATTCCACGCATCGTCCTCAAAGACTTCAAGAGATTCAAGTTTGTGCTCCCGAGCCAGCAAGTCCAAGGCGAGTGGGCAAAGCTCGCCGAGCCGCTGACGAAGCTATGCTGGGAACTTGTCGATGAAATCGAAAACCTCCGCCGCACGCGCGACCTGCTGCTGCCGCGGCTGCTGTCGGGGCAGATCGACGTGGAGGCGGCCTGAGCCATGGCTGACATCGTTCCGCTTCCTGCCGACGCCAACCTCATGTACATGCGGGCTTTCGCCGAGGCGTGGCCGGACGAGGCAATCGTCCAACAGGCTGTTGGACAATTACCTCTCGCTGATGAGAGGAGCTTGTGCTCTTTCGCGGTCAGAGAGCCTTTTCCCCCACACCCAGGATTGAAATCCTGGGCTGGCCACCCTTGTCCCTGCGGGACGGCTCCTGCCGCTGATATTCTCTCGAGCTATTTGCGGCCCACGCGCCCGCTTCTACGCCTTCCTGGGTGGCATCTTTCGCAGGGAGAGGACGAGCCGGGAGCCGTCCCGAAGGGACAAGGGCGGCCAGCCCAGGGTTTTAACCCTGGGTATGGAATGACGGAATGACTGCATGAGCACCCACGCCTACACCGAAGACCAACTCGTCGAGCAGCCCGCCATCGGGCTGTTTGCCGCGCTCGGCTGGCAGACGGTGTCGGCGAGAGGCGAGATCCTCGGGTCCGGCGGCACGCTCGGCCGTGAGACGAAGGGCGAGGTGGTGTTGGTGGACCGCCTGCGCGCTGCGCTCGGCAGGCTCAACCCCGCGCTGCCCTCCGAGGCGATCCAGAGCGCCATCGATGAGCTGACCCGCGACCGCTCGGCGATGATCCTGGAGGCGGCCAACCGCGAGATCTACCGGCTGCTCAAGGACGGCATCCAGGTTTCCGTGCTGGACCCCGGGCACGGCGGACAGAAGACCGAGCGCCTGCGCGTCATCGACTGGACGCAGGCCGAGCAGAACGACTTCCTGCTGGTGAGCCAGCTCACGATCGTCGGCAACCTCTACCCCTGCCGGCTGGACCTGGTCGGCTTCGTCAACGGCCTGCCCTGGATCGTGATTGAGCTGAAGAAGCCCGGCGTGCCGGTGCGCGCGGCCTTCGACGACAACCTCACGCACTACAAGCGCGAGATCCCGCAGCTCTTCTGGTACAACGCGCTGCTCATCGCCTCGAACGGCACGGACAGCCGCGTCGGCTCGCTCACCGCGGACTGGGACCGCTTCTTCGAGTGGAAGCGCATCGAGCGCGAGGACGAGCCGCGCCGCGTGTCGCTGGAGGTGATCCTGCGCGGCACCTGCGACCGTACGCGCCTGCTCGACCTCGCCGAGAATTTCACGCTCTTTTCCGAGCACAAGGCGGGGCTGGTCAAGGTGCTCGGGCAGAATCACCAGTACCTCGGCGTCAACAATGTGATCGCCTCGATGCTGGAGGCGCGCCAGCAGGGCCACGGGCGGGGCGGCGTCTTCTGGCAGACCCAGGGGAGCGGCAAAAGCTTTTCGATGGTGTTCTTCGCGCAGAAAGTGCTGCGCAAGCTCGCCGGCAACTGGACCTTCGTGGTGGTCACCGACCGCGTCGAGCTGGACGATCAGATCGCCAAGACGTTCAAGGCGGTGGGGGCGGTCTCCGAGGCCGACAAGTGCCACGCCCAGAGCAGCGCGCACCTGCGCGAGCTGCTGCGCGGCAACCACCGCTATGTTTTTACGCTGATCCAGAAATTCCAGACGCCGGAGATGCTGACGGACCGGGCGGACGTCGTCGTGATCACCGACGAGGCGCACCGCAGCCAATACGACACCCTGGCGGTCAACATGCGCGCCGCGATGCCGAAGGCGACCTTTCTGGCGTTTACCGGGACGCCGCTGATCGCCGGCGAGGAGCGCACCAAGGAGATCTTCGGCGACTATGTGTCGATCTACAACTTCCAGCAGTCCGTGGAGGACGGCGCGACAGTGCGGCTGTTCTACGAGAACCGCACGCCGGAGCTCGAGCTGGTCAATCCTGACTTCAACGACGACATCGTCCGCCTGATCGAGGACGCGGAGCTCGACCACGAGCAGGAGGCGAAGCTGGACAAGGTGCTGGGCCGCCAGTACCACCTGATCACGCGCGACGACCGGCTGGAGACCGTGGCACGGGACATCGTGCGGCACTTCCTCGGCCGCGGCTTCCAGGGCAAGGCGATGGTGGTGTCGATCGACAAGGCCACCGCGCTCCGGATGCACGACAAGGTGCGGAAGCATTGGGCGGCGGAGACGGAGCGGGTGCGGAAGGAGCTGAGCCGTTCCGATCGGTCCAACGCGGAGCGCGCGGCGTTGCAACAGCGGTGGGAGGTGCTGACGACGACCGGCATGGCGCTCATCGTCTCGCCGGGGCAGAACGAGATCGAGCAGATGAAGAAGCTGGGTCTCGACATCGAGCCCCACCGCCGGCGCATGAACGAATCGCAGCCCGGCCTCGACGAGAAGTTCAAGGACCCGGCCGATCCCTTGGGGCTCGTCTTCGTCTGCGCCATGTGGCTCACCGGCTTCGACGCGCCGAGCTGCTCGACGGTGTATCTCGACAAGCCGATGCGCAACCATACACTGATGCAGACCATCGCCCGCGCCAACCGGGTCTTCCCCGGCAAGCACAGCGGTGTGATCGTGGACTACGCCAACGTCTTCGCCTCGCTGGAGAAAGCGCTGGCGATCTACGGAGCGGGCACGGGCGGCGAGCATCCCGTGCGGGACAAGGCGGAGCTCGTCGCATCCCTGCGCGAGGCCATCGCCGCCGCCACGGCATTCTGCCTGAGCCATGGCGTCGACCTCGCCGCCATCGAGGCGCTGCCGCCGGGCAGCGTCGCAGGTCTCGTGGCGGTGGGAAACGCCATCGATGCGCTGATCGCGCCGGACGAACGGCGGCGCGACTTCTTCGGCCACAACCAGTGGGTCGACACCCTCTATCGAGCCGTCAAACCCGATCCGGCGGCGCTCGAAGCCGCGCCGCGCGTGGCCGGCCTCGCGGTGCTCGTGGAGGTCATCCGGCGCAAAATAAACCCGAACCCGCCGGACATCGCGGCGATTCTGGGGGAGATCACCGGCCTCCTCGACAAGTCCATCACCGGCCTGATGATCCGCGAGGGCGGCCTGCCGGCGATCGACCTGTCCAGAATCAACTTCGAGGTCCTCGCGCAGCGGTTCAAGGACTCGAAGCACAAGAACACCGACCTCGAGGCGCTCAAAGCCGCGATCCGCGCCAGGATCGAGAAGCTCGTGCGCGTCAACCGCACCCGCGCCGACTTTGCGGAGAAATTCGAGGCGCTGATCGAGAGCTACAACGCCGGCAGCCGGAACATTGAGCAGCTCTTCCAGGAGCTGCTCAAGCTGTCCAAAAGCCTGGACGAGGAGGAGCTGCGCCACATCCGCGAGAAGCTCACGGTGGAGGAGCTGGTGATCTTCGACATCCTCACCCGGCCCGCGCCGGAGCTCAGCACAGACGAACGCGGCGAGGTCAAGAAGGTCGCCCGGGAGCTTCTGGCGACGCTCAAGGCGCTCCTGGTGCTCAACTGGCGAAAGAAGGCCGCGGCGCAGTCTGCGCTACGGCTCGCCATCGAGGACGCGCTCGACTCCGGCCTGCCACGGGCCTACACACCGGAGATCTACCGCCAGAAGTGCTCCGCCGTCTTCGAGCATGTCTTCGACAGCTACCCGGAGCGGAACGCGGGGGTGTATGCCCAGGTGGCCTGAGCACGGCCGAGGTGCCTCCGTGATACACTGACTGTGGGACAGGAGGGCCGGCATGACCACAGTCCGACTGGATGTCAAGACAGAAACCGCTTTGCGACGCTTGACGGCGCGCCGAGGACAGACGAAATCCGAGGTCATTCGCGATGCGATTGCTCGCTTGGCTGGGGAAGAGGGCGAGCAGGTGACAGCAGCCCAAAAGCTGCAATCGTTCATCGGCCTCGTGGACAGCGGGGGGCAGCAGTTATCGGAAAGAACGGGGCAGAAGCTGCGCGAGCTGCTCGTGGAAAGACAGCGTGCGCGCCGTTCTGATTGATGCGGGACCACTCGTCGCGTTGCTGGATCGAAGCGACAATCATCACAAGCAGATCGTTCAAGCCCTGGGCAAGATCGAGGACCCTCTGGTCAGCGTCTGGCCGGTCCTGGTCGAAGCCATGTATTTGCTGTCATTTTCCTTTCAGGCGCAGAAGGCTCTCTGGGAGATGTTCGAAACCGGCGCCGTCCAGCTTCTTCCTCTCGATGAGTCGGACATACCTCCGATGAAGAGCCTCATGGAAAAATATCAAGATCTGCCAATGGACATGGCGGACGCCGCTCTCGTCCGGGTCGCCGAGAGAGACGGAATCCGCCGCGTCTTGAGCCTGGACCAGCGGGACTTTTCCATCTATCGGCTGGCTCGCAAGGGTAAGTTTATCCTTCTGCCTTGAGTCCGTGCGGCGGGCCGGCCGGCCCGAGCTTCGGCGCCGCACGTCGCAGCAGCTCGACCGCGAATCGCTTGGCATCGGCCGCATCGGCGGCGTTTTGCACTGCGACGCTCAGCCAGAGACGCTCGCCCGCCTCTGTCGTCTTCTCGACCGTCGCCTCACTATGCTGGGGCCGGTAGAGTGCAGCGTCGCCGAGGCCCTCGATGTCCTCGACGGGCTCCTTGTCCTGTACGAGCTGCGCCTTGAGATCGCTCAGCCGCCCTTTGGCCTCCGTGAGATAGACCTGGACGCTGCGGTAGCCCGTACCGTCCTCCGTATAGAAGAGCACGCCGGGCTCCGGGGATTCGACCTTGAACTTGCCGCCCAGCACATTCTCGAGATCGCTCTTGGGCACGATCTTGGCCGGGTCCTGTGCCGCGGTGAGCCGGCCTGAAGCCGTGAGCAGGAAGGCTGCGAAGACGAAAGCGGCGAGGCAGCGGATGTCGCGGTGCATGCAGGATCTCCTTTGACGAAGATTCTACATCGTGCCAGGCGATTCGCAGCCTCGGCACTCTCTCAGGAGCCATAGTTACACCTATACGCATCATCGACGACGACGTCCAGAGTTACGACGGGCCGTTCGAGCTCTAAAACGAGCCGTCTGGACTTATGACGAGCCGTCCAGAGTTACGACGGGCCGTTCGAGCTCTAAAACGGGCCGTCTGGAGTTAGG
>Ga0307506_10000151_pt1 | contig 24288 bp, 21 predicted proteins | sample 25_S_MG_FD_202175 | JGI IMG/M metagenome (GOLD analysis project Ga0307506, IMG submission 202175) | Soil microbial communities from Populus trichocarpa stands in riparian zone in the Pacific Northwest, United States - 25_S | ecosystem: Environmental > Terrestrial > Soil > Riparian zone > Trees... | reverse complement strand
GCGGGTGTTGATCGCTTTTCTACCCAGGGCATCGGCCTGTGGGCCTCAGCCCTGGGCTGGACTCTGCCGGCCCGTTGGGCCGGTGGGATGGTTCAGCGCCCAGGTTATTACGTGACGGACACTTAGCCCGGGGCAACGCCCTGGGTCAGGGCGGTCTCGCCCTCCCATCGCCCTCCCTCCCGGGAGGTTGGTGCCGGCGGGACGCCGGCGGTCCCGGGGGGGACCGGGTCAGAGCAACTGCTGCGGATCGATGTCCACGATCAGGTCATACCCGGGATTCACCGGCAGCACCTCGCGCATCAGCTTGTGCAGCGCCTTGCCGTCGGCGGAGCGGGCGAGGAGCTGGAAGCGCCATTCGCCGCGGAGGCGTTCGAGGGGCGCGGGGGCGGGGCCGGTGATGCGGACGTTGCGGGCGAGGCGGTGGTTTCCCAGGTCGTGGGCGAGCTCGTGGATGAGGGCCGAGGCGCGGTCGCGGTTCTTGTCGCGGACGAGGAGCTGGACCATGCGGGTGTAGGGGGGATAGTGGAAGACGCGGCGGAAGCGCATCTCTTCGCGCACGAAGCCGGCGTCGTCCTGGCGCAGGGCGGCCTGGATGGCGTAGTGGTCCGGATGGTAGGTCTGGATGACGACGCGGCCGGGCCTTTCGCCGCGGCCGGCACGGCCGGCGAGCTGGGTGAGGAGGTTGTAGGTGCGCTCCACGGCGCGGAAGTCCGGGAAGCCGAGATAGGCGTCGGCGGCGAGGACGGCGGTCAGGGCGACGCCTGGAAAGTGGTGTCCCTTGGAGACCATCTGGGTGCCGATGAGCACCTGGATCTGCCCCTGGCCGAAGCGCTCCAGGAGGGCCGCCGGGCCTCCGGGACGGCGGGCGGTGTCGCGGTCGAGGACGTCGACGGTGGCGTCGGGGAAGAGCTCGCGGAAGGTTTCCTCCACTCTTTCCGTGCCGGCGCCGATCGGCTCCAGGGCTTCCTCCTGACAGACCGGGCAGCGCTCGGGCACGCCGAGGGTCGAGCCGCAGTAGTGGCAGAGGAGGCGGCGGGCGCGGCGGTGGTAGGTGCGCGGCAGGCCGCAGTCCGGACAGCGGAAGTCCTCGCCGCAGGCACGGCAGAGGAGCATGGGCGCGTAGCCGCGGCGGTTGCGCAGGAGGATGATCTGCTCGCCGTCCGCCAGGGCCTTGGTGATCTCGGCGCGCAGGCGCTCGGAAAAGTGGACCTCTCCGGGACGGCGGGAGGCGCCCTCTTCTTCGCGCAGATTGACCAGGATCCCCTCCGGCAGCGTGCCCTGGCCGGCGCGGACGGTGAGGTGCAGCGCCTCCAGCTTGCCGATCTCGGCGTTGTGGCGGCTCTCCAGGCTCGGCGTGGCGGAGACGAGGAGGGCGGCGGCGCCGGCGTCCCGGGCGCGCACGAGGGCGAGGTCGCGGGCGTGGTAGCGCGGGCTGATCTCCTGTTTGTAGGAGGTGTCCTGCTCCTCGTCGACGACGATGAGGCCGAGATCGGCGACCGGGGCGAAGAGGGCGGAGCGCGGGCCGAGGATGACCCTCGCCTCGCCGCGCCGCACGCGCTCCCACTCCTGCTGTCTCTCGCTGGTGCCCAGGCCGGAGTGCAGGATGGCGAGCTTCTCTCCGAAGCGCTGCTCGACGGCGCGGGCGAGGGCCGGCACGAGGGCGATCTCGGGGACGAGGAGGATGGCGGAGCGCCCGCGCTCCAGCGCTTCCTCGGCACCGCGCAGATAGACCTCGGTCTTCCCCGAGCCGGTCATCCCCTGTAAAAGAAGCGCGGCGAATTCGCGCCGTTCGAGGGCGCCGGTGATGCGCCGCACGGCGAGGTCCTGGTCGGGCCGCAGGATCAGCGGCGCGGCCTCCCCCGCCGCGCCAATCATGTGGCGGTCCATGGACAGCCTCTCGACCTGGGTGAACTGGCGCAGGATGCCGAGGCCGACGAGGCGGCGCAGGACGGCGGGAGTGCAGCCGACAGCCGCGGCGACCTCGGCCTGGGTGGCCGGACGGCCGACGGCGGAGAGGTATTCGATGACCGCTTTGCCCGGCGCGGAGCGGCCGGCGGCGGCGAGGTGCGTGGCGAGCCCTCCCGGCGCGAGCTCGACGGCGTTGACGTAGCGCTGCGAGCGCGGCCGGGCCTCCTCGCCGCCGATGCGGCCCCGCTCGGAAAGCCCGGCGAGGACCGCGGAGAGCCCCGGCAGGCCGACGCGTCCCTGGAGATCGGCGACGGACATGCGGCCGCCGTCGCGCAGGGCGTCGATGACCGCCGCCTCTTCGGGTCCGCGGGGCGGCGCCATGGCGCCGGCGTTGGTGAGCCAGACGCGGCGATCGCCCCAGGGCGGCAGGTCGGAAGGCAGCATGGTGCGCACGACCTCGCCGAGCGGCGCCATGTAGTAATTGGCGGTGAAGCGGGCGAGGTCGAGCAGGTCCGGCGGCAGGACGGGCTCGACGTCGACGATCTCCTCGACCGGACGCAGGTCGATCCCTTCCGGACGACGGTCGTGGACGGCGACGATGACGCCGGTCAGCCGCCGCTTCCCCACCCGCACCCGTGCCCGCACGCCGGGCACGGCGAGCGGCGCATACGCCGGCGGCACCTCGTAGGTCAGAGGCTCCGGCAGAGGGAGGGGGACGGCGACGTCGGCGAAGAGGGGGTCAGGCACTCTGGGCGGCGCGCCGGCGGCATTCGTCGGAGCAGTAGAAGGCTCCGCCCGCCGCGGTCAAGGTGCGGGAGCGGAGGACGTGAGTCCCGCAGCCGGTGCAGCGCACCAGGGTCTCAATGGACTCAGGGTTCTCATGCTCCGGCTGCCCGGGCCGCTCCGACCGCGGCGTGGGGCGGACCGGCCGCCGCGTGCCGCCGCCCGCCGCGATGCGCACCTGATCCAGCAGGCTCGCGATCCCGCGATAGACCAGGTAGGCCATGAGCACCAGGAACAGGATCCGGATCATCTTCTTAAATCGGTCTCAATCGCGCCTCAGGCCGCGGCCTTGCTCTGGCGGTCCACCTCGGCCGCGAGGCGGCCGACGTCCGGATTGTTCGGCTGCAAGGTCCGCAGCTTTTCCAGGACCTCCCGCGCCGCGTCGTATTTCTTCTGGTTGAAGGCCAGGACGACGACCTCGTTGTACAGCGCCTGCCAGTTGTCCGGAGCCAGCTTCTGCGCTTGGTGGAAGAGCTCGACGGCGCGGTCGAACTGCCCGGTCTCGCGGTAGGTGACCCCCAGGTCCGAAACGATGTCCGACCGGCCCGGATTGGCGGCGAGGTAGCGCGTGTAGAGCTCCTGGGCCTGGGCCCACTCCTTGCCGTCGAAGTGGATGTTGGCAAGCTGGAGGAGGGCTTCCTGGTCGTCCGGCCGCAGGGCGACGTAGCGGGCGAGGTATTCCGCCGACTTCTTGTGGTCGTTGATCTGGTAGAACATCGCGGCGAGACCTTGCAGGGCTTCCACGTCCTTGGGATCCTTGTCGAGCCGCGCCTGGAGCTCGCGCACCTGGCCCATCATCGGCGCCGCCGCGGCGGGATCGCCGGCCGGCGCCGGCCCCGCCATCCCCGCCGCTCCCGCCGGAGCCTCGCCGCCGCCCGCCTGCTGCTGATCCGGCGCGACGCTCGTCATCCCAGGGGGGAGCCGCGGCGGCTGCCGGGCGACCATGACCTCGTGCATCAGGTATCCGGCGATGAACCCCAGGAGGATTCCGAACATCGCGGAGATGAAGTTGTCTTTGCTCATCGCAGGGCGCTCCAGGTGCCGCGGGTCGGCTGTCCATTGGCCAGCTCATTGGCGGTCCACGAGCCGGTGATCGTCTGAGCCGCGGGATCGAACGTGCCCAGGAAGACGCTGTCGAATCCGCCCTGGGCGTCGATCCGCTCCAGGCGAAGGTTTCTGCTGTCTACGACGGTGCCGCGCAACGAGCCCTTGGAGGTCCCGACCTCATACGTCCCCGAGATCACGGTCCCGTCCAGGCGCAGGTCGAAGACTCCGGCGACATTCTGCGGCTGGATCTGCACCTTCCAGCGCCCGGCGACGGAATCGCTGCGCGGGCGGGCGCCGCCCACCTCGCCTTCCATGAAGCTGATCCGCCGCATGCGGTCCTGCAGGTGCTGCACCTGCCAGTCTACCCGCGCGGCGGCGACTTGCGCCGAGGCGCGGGCTGCCGAGAGATCGTCGAACAGAGTCTCCAGGGTGCCGAGGGCGAGGCTGGAGCCGGCGAGGGCCTGGTCGAGGCGCTGCGTGGCCTCTTCCACCCGCGTCCGCGACGCCTGCTCGCGGCTCCGCGCCTCCCGGTAGCTGACGAGGTCGAGGGCGAGCAGCTTGCGCTCGAGCTGGAGCTCGGTCTGCGCCGGGGCGGACGCCGCGGAAGCCGCGGCGGGAGCGGACGCGGGCGGCGCATCCTGGGCGCTGAGACGCTCCGCGAGACAGGCCGGAACGAGAAAGCTGAGGAGAAGGACGGCAAGGGGCCGATTCATGCGGCGGATTGTACCCCCTCCCGCCCCCTCCCCCAACCCCTCCCCCGCGCGTGCCCCCTTCCCACCACCCCGAGCGGGAGAGGGGCGCCAGGGGGAGAGGGCCTTCCCATAGAAAAAGGCCGCCCTTTGGGGCGGCCTTTTTCCGGATTCCGCTGGCTGACGAGCTCGCCGGCTTAGCTCGCCACTTTGGCGCGCTGCCGCTTCGCCAGGCTGGACGTCAGGGCCTGCTCGACCTGATCCTCCGCCTCGCGCTCGGTGATCTCTCTCACATGAGCCACTTCGCTGACGATGAAGTACTTGGCGCGCTCATACATTTTCTTCTCGCGAAAGGAGAGGCTCTTGCGCTGGCTCACGAGACGCAGGTTCTTGAGAACCTCCGCCACGTCGGTCAGCCGCCCTGTCTTCATCTTGTCGAGGTTCTGCTTGTATCGACCCTTCCAGTCCTTGTAGGTGTCGATGTTGCCGTCCTCGAGGATGTCGAACAGCGCCCGGACCTCCCGTTGATGGCACAGCGGCCGCAAACCCACGAGATCGAGGTTGGTCTTGGGGACCATGACCTTGGAGTTGTTGGCCAGCAGCTTGAGGTGGAAGTAGAGCTGTTCCACCCCGTCGATCTGCGCGGGCTCGATTTTTTCGACCAGACCGACGCCGTGGTTTGGGTAAACCACCTTTTGACCGACCTTGAATGTCACGTCGCGACCCCCTTGGGATTTGAATCGGATGATGGAGCTACGACAGTAAGTCGTTGAGGGACTACCGCTTACGGCTCTAGGTTATACACCAAATGCCAGCCCCCCGTCAACCTGTCTTCCGGAGATGCACCAAAAATGCCTCGGCCGGTTGACACCCGGAGGCGTCGCCACCTAGGATTGCGCCCGATCCCCCCTCTGGCCGGAGTGGCGGAATGGCAGACGCAGCGGACTCAAAATCCGCCGATCGCAAGGTCGTGTGGGTTCGACTCCCATCTCCGGTACCACGCCTTCAAGACGCTCCCTCCTGACGTCCCTCCCCGAGGACGCCGCCGTTCCCAGCCAGGGACGGTGATGCCCCGTTCCTGCGCCCGCTGCCCAGGACCCGCACCATGGCACGGCTCCTGCGAGCCGCCACCGGCAACCAAGGAGGACGCATGACCCTGACGTCTCCGCCGTCCCTGAAACGCCGCCCGCAGCACGCCGGTCTCGCCGCCTGTCTCCTGCTGATGCTGAGCGTTACCGCGGGAGCCGCCGCTCCCCCCTCCGACCCGCCGCTCGCCGCCGGCGCCTCCTCCGAGATCTCGGTCACCGTGGTCGAGATCCCCGTCGAGGTGACGCGCGGCGAAAAACCGGTCGAGGGGCTCCAGGCGGCCGACTTCGAGGTCCTGGAGAACGGCAAGCCGCTGTCCATCGTCTCCTGTGAAGCGATCGAGCTGCGGGATGGGCAGACTTCGCAGCCGGCGACTGTCCAGAGCACGGTGGCCCCGGCGGCTCCACCTCCGGCGCAGGCCCGCCGCCACCTCTTCCTTCTCTTCGACTTTGCCCTCAGCACCCCCGAGCGGCAGGCGGAGGGGATCGCCGCGGCGCGCCGCATGGTGGCGGGCGCGCTCGATCCCAGCGATCTCGTGGGCGTCGGCGTCTATCTGCCCAAGGGCTCGCTGCCGATCCTCCTCCCCTTCACCTCGGACCGCGCCGCCGTCGACCGGACTCTGAACGCCCTCTCCGGCCTGCTGACCGGGAAAAAACCGGCGGTCACGGGCAAGGACGATCCCATGCGCCTGCTCGGTGCCGACGCCCGCCAGATGCTCGCCCAGCAGAACCGGACGCGGGAGATCAACCACGCCGCGCAGATGCTCGAGGATTTCGGCGAATCGGCGGGAGAGGCGCTCGGCGGCGCTTCGGCGATGGCAAAAAACGACCTCGAATCCCGCCAGCGCGATCACGTCATGGCGCTGATCGAGTCTCTCGCCGCGCTGGGCGACTACCTGCGCCCGGTCGAAGGGCGGAAATACCTGGCCCTCTTCAGCGGCGGCTTCGGCAGCACGCTGGTCCAGCGGCCCACCGAGGGGGTCACCGACGCCAACCTGGGAGGCAGCGCCCTGCTCGCCCTGCTGGATGAGACCATGGGCACCCTGAAGCATCTCGGCTGGGTGATCCATGCCGCCAACCTGAACACCCTGCGCGGCGGCGGCCTGAACGGCGACGGCCTCTTCATCCTCGCCAACAAGACCGGCGGCATGCTCATCGAAGGCGGTAACGATCTCGCGCCAGGCCTCGGCCGCGCGATGAGCCAGAGCGCCCACTCCTACCTCCTGACCGTGCAGGTGGACATTCCCTCCGACGGCGCCTACCATCCCCTGGAAGTGCGGCTCCACACCACGCCCCGCGGCACCCGGATCATCCACCGCGGCGGCTACTTCGCGCCGCGGAGGAGCGAGAGATAAACGGTCCGGGCCGTCTGGCAGGGTCAAGACGCTCGGCGGGCCAGGCTATGGCATTGAGCCGTGTTAGCATTCCTGCTGGCTTTACTGGCTTTTTCTCCCCAGGATGGTCTTCTCAGGTGGAGCGTGGTCAAGCTCAAGAGGTTCTCTATGCTCCTTTTCCTGAGCGACCTTCATCTGACCGACACGGCCGACCGTTCGACGATCGACCTGACGCGGCTCGCCGAAGCCCTGGAGATCCAGATTCGGCGAGCGGTCGAGAGGAAAGGAATCAGAGAGGTCAAGCTCGTCCTTCTCGGAGACATCTTCGAGCTGCTGAAGTCCCGGATCTGGCTGGATCGCAATCTGCGCCCTTGGGAAGTCGCCACCCCTGACCATGTCCAGGCGGTCGACGATGTATTCGCGGCCATCGTCCAGGCCAACCATTCCTTCCTGGCCGACCTTCGACGGCTCACCGAGGTCTTCCCTGTAAAGCTGGAATACCTGCCGGGCAATCACGACCTCTATCTCAACACCGAGATGGGGGTATCGGCACGCCGGCGGTTCCAAGAGCTTTTGCCCCTCTCTCGGACCGGCGGCACGCCGTTCGAGCCGGTCTTCCTCGATCCCCTCTACGCGGCCATGGCGAAACACGGCCACGAGTGGGATCCCACGAATCGTTACAGCGAAGATGCCGCCGCGATCGGTGACGCGGTTGTGGTCGAGGTCCTCCTCCGCCTTCCGGCGCTGGTCGCTACGGCGCTGGAAGTCCCGGAGACAGATCCCCGGCTCGCGTTTCTCCACGAGCTCGACAACCTCCGCCCGCAGCACCCCCGAGCCCTTGCGTACTGGCTCCTGGCCGGGCTTGACGAGCTCGGGCCGATCGCCGCGGGCGCGCGGCGTGTCCTCGATGAGGGATTGCAGAGAATTGCCCGAGAGCTGATCGACCTGACGGGCCGGGTGCGGTTTGAGAGCACCCGGGAAATCCGCTGGTGGAAGAAGTTTCTGCTCCAGACGGCAAGAGCGCTCCTGAAAAAGCCAGGGATGCTTCGTCTGGCGGTCCGCTTGCCTTGGGGTGGGCACAGACCCAGCTCCTATCGCCAGGACGCCCTGCGTGACCTGGAGGATGCTCTCACCTTCTCCGGCGATCTCCGCTTCGTGCTCTGCGGGCATACCCACCTTCATGAATTGGTGCCGATGGAGATCTCGCGAGGCGGGAGACCTTGCCTCTATATCAACACCGGTACCTGGCGGCGCGTGCATCGACTCGCCGAGGTCGCGTTCCGCAGAGCTCCCCGGACGTTCTCCACCTGGCAGGAGGAGTGTCTCGTCTGTCTCTACAACGCGGACGAACGGAAATCCGGCCTTCCTTCCTATGAGGTTCTCAGGTTCACCAGTGGCCGGATCGACTGACCTGCGCGGCCCGGCTTCGGCCTTGCCGGTGGAGCGGCTCGTTGCAGGGCTGCTCGCATCTGCCCCGGAAGAAGCTTCCTTCTATGCCGAGGAGATCATTCGCCGCTTCGAGCCGGCCTTGCGTCAGGCTTGGCGACGGGGTGCCTTCCACATGGACTACAAGGAGTTCGTCCAGGATGTCTTCGTCCGTCTCTTCGGAAGCCTCCGGTCTCTGCGTAACCCCAAAGCCTTTCCAGGGTTTCTCTATCAAGTGGCGCACTCCGTGGCCGCTTCCCAGGCGCGCCGGCCGGTTGCCATGGAGTCGCTCGAGGAGCTTCCTGAGCTCGCGGACCGGTTTGACGAGAGGCTCCTGGCCGGGATCTTTGTCCGTTCGTACCTGGAGGAGCTTCCGCCCCGCGAGAAGGAGGTGGCCAGGATGGCCTTTCTCGAGGAGAAAACTTCCGAAGAAATCGCCCGGGAGCTCGGTCTGACACCGGGTGCCGTCCGAGCGACCAAAACCCGTGCAGCCCGCCACCTGAGGTCAATTCTGTTGCAGGAAGCTGAGTCCCTGGAACTGGAGATGAGGCAGCCATGATGCGTTTTGAGCCCCGGGTGCGTCTTATATGAATAGGAGCGGATGGGCCGGTGCAGGCACTCTCGCCCTGCTGAAGCAGTGGACCCGGGATGTCCGTCGGCACGAGCGGATCATCCGGGCGGTCTGGTGGAGAGACCCGCTGGGCAGGACACTGAGCCTGCGCAGGGGCGCTCTCGAGGAGCGACTGAGGCTGTGCATCGCGGAACTAGGAAAAAGATACCAGGGTGTCCTCTATGAGATTCTCGAAAGAGCGGGCGTGTCCCAGGAGCAACGAACCGTGTCACAGATCAAGGTCTGGCAGGAAACCCAGGCACAAGTCCGGAGGGATCCCATTCCCTGGCGGGTCCCCGGCCTCCTCTGGGCGGGTTGCACCTCTCTCGGCTTCAGGGAGGGTGCCCTCCCCGAGCGGCTGAAGCTCAAGCTGATGCTGCGGGCCTTTGTCGAAGAGATTCCGGACTCCCCGGAACGGAAAGAGTTGCTCCGGCTCGCGTACTCCTGCCAGGGTGAAGGATTTCAAGATCTCGATCCGGATGAACAGGCTCTGGAAAGAGTCTCCCTGACCTATCCTCAGCTCCACCACCAGTTGTCTCTGGGCTCCCTCCGGGTCGCGGACTGGTTCAACGGAGCCTTGTCGCCTGCCGGCGTCGCCGACATGGCTGCCCCTTATGCGGACTTTGACGACTGGCTGTTCGAGACGGAAGAGACACCAGGAGAAAATCATGTCGCCTGATACGCCGAAGAGCTTGCATTCTGCGGACGATCGCTGGGCCGCAGTCAAGAAAACCCAGAAAAGGATGTCCGCCCCTCCTGGCGGCGAGGACATCGGTGCCCTCCTCGCCCAATCGATGGATGCCTACTGGGCTCAAAGGGAACAGGAGGTGCAGTCCCAGACCGAACGGGAGACTCCGAAGGTCTTCCGCCGTGCCGCGGCTTTGTTCCGGCGAGAGTTCTGGAGCGACTTCGCTTCTGCTTCGGTACCGGTGGCGCTGGCTCTGCTGACGTACCCGACTTTGCGGAGCTCCGGAGTATTGCCCCCCGTCTGGCTCCCGTGGTCGGCGGCCTCTCTGGCTGTCGTGATCCTGATGAGCGCCTGGCTCGGCTTGATACGGCGCCGGCGGATGCTCTGGCTCCGGTATTCGATGGGATCTCTCGCTGCGGGGCTCCTGATGTCCGTGGCGGTTGGTTTCTATCAATTCGACCTCGGGAAGACGAGCACCCAGATGACTCTCTACGCATTGCAGGGAGAGCTGTCAGATATCGCGATCTCCTCCCTCCAAAACAAGATGGATCACGGGACCTATTTGACCGCTCGTTTTGACGCCAGCTTGTCGCCCCCGGAAATATTGACCGTCAAGACAAAAATCTTCAACCGCCGGGCGATCTACAGGGCGACAGCCACGGGATTTCCTGGTGAGCTCGTCGCAAATCTCGGGCCTCGCTCCGGCCAGGTACATTGGAGAAGCCGTAACCAGGACACCCTCCGGGTGGCCCTGACCTCCGGCCAGCTAAAGGGTGCGGACAAGAACGATTGGATCGTCCACGCCAATGGCCATGACCTCAAGCTGAGGGCCGGCAATCGAGCTCTGGGGTTTGAGCCCGTACTGGGGGAGTGCCTGGTCGTCGCCTACAACCCGGACCCGGAGAATTGTACCGTCCTGCGCGCCTTGCGGCTCGATGACTGCTTTCCTGACACCACCCATAGCGTTGGCGTGGCCAGCTCAACGCACGTCGAGCCGACAGATGGACCGGAGTGCGAGCTCGGTGAGAAGACCAACAAAGGCGGCTAAGGGCGGCTAAGGGCCGAGATCATCGTTCCACCCCACTACCTGTTCACCTCATGTCTTCGGCCTCCGAGCGCCGAAATGTCGGTGCTCGCGACAGCCCCAGGTTGAATTCCGCCCGCAGAGAAGCGGCTCCCGCCATCAGGAAAAGAGCCAGAAGTCCTGCTGCCTTCCATGCCATGAGGATGCTCCTTTTGGTTTTCCGGCCTTGTGAGGCCCGGCTCCAACGGATCGATCCTCGCCACCCTACCACTTCAGTGCGGTCTGTTTCCTGCTATCGTGGGAGGAGGCTCGACCCTTGACCCAAGATCCCTACTCCCGCGTCGAATACCGCCGCCTGATCGCGTGGCCGCAGCGTATCGAGCGGGAATGGCCGTTTCTGGAGCGCGTCCTCGCCACGGCGCCGTCGCGGCGGGTGCTCGATCTCGGCTGCGGCACCGGCGAGCACTCCCGCCGTCTCGCCGCCGCGGGCTTCGAAGCCGTCGGTGTCGACGCGTCGGAGTCCATGCTGGAGAAAGCGCGGGAGGAGCCGCTGCCGGACAACCTCCGCTTCGTCCGCGGCGACATGTGCGCTCTCGGCCAAGCCGTCGAGGGCTCTTTCGGCGCCGCCCTCTGCCTCGGCAACGCCCTCCCCCATCTCTTGACCGCCGGCGATCTCCAGCGCTTCGCGTCGGGCCTCCGCCACCAGCTTCTCCCCGGCGCCCCCCTGATCCTCCAGCTCCTCAACTACGATCACATCTTCGCCGCCAACGAACGGAGCCTGCCGCTCAACCTCCGGCCGGACCCCGACGGCGAGATCGTCTTCCTCCGCCTGATGACACCCCAATCGGACGGCACCGTGCTCTTCTACCCCACCACCCTGCATCTCCGCCCGGGCCATGAGCCGGCCGTGGAGGTGAAGCACACGCGGGAGGTGCGCCTGCACGGCTGGAAGCGCGCAGAGGTGGAAGCCTTCCTGGAGCAGGAAGGCTTCCACCAGCGGGAAGCCTTCGGAGGATTCGACGGCGCGCCGTGGGACGCGGAGACGTCGCGGGATCTGCTGCTGGTGGCACGGTGAGGCCCGAAGGGGCCATCTCTTCAAGACATCCCAGGAACTTTCCTCGCAGCTCCGCCTCTAAAGTCACACCGGTCTTACAGCGCCTTCCACAGTTCGTGGTGGCTCCCACGGTTTTGCGGCGTCTCCCACAGTATCGGGCGCCTTCCACAGTTTAGTGCGGCTTCCAAAGTTTTACGGCGTCTTCCATCATTTTGCGACGCCTCCCACAGTTTTACGGTGGCTCCCACAATTTATGGCAGCTTCCATCGTTTCAGGAGCCCCCAATAGTCTTGCGGCGGCTCTCAACGTTTTCTGGCGAGCGACGCTAAATTGGGAGAGCTTTTTCGTTTTGTCGAGCGCGCCGTCGTTTGGGGAGAGGCGCCGGAAAACCGGGAGAGCTCATCCGAAAGATGCGCCCGCCCTTACGGCGCGTCGATCGCCCGCAAATAGCGGCGGCACTCCTCCGCGATTTGCGGATTGTATCCTGGGGCCGCCAAAGAGCACCTCAGCTCGAAGCCAGGCGATGCGGTAGGGTTCTACGCCTTCTACACACCGGCTAATGCCCAGCGCTTGGCGAGGTCCCGCATCGCCGGTTCGTGCGCGGGCCAGTCATGCAGGATCGCCGGATCGAAGTCTGCTCCGTTAGGCCAGACGAGCGTGTGTACTTCGGGGTCAATCAGGACCGCAGCGAACATGGCAGGGTCGCGGAGAGGACCGTAGATCTCACCCTCGAGAACTGACCCCAGGTCGATCTCTCTGATGCTCCAGTCATCGAAGCTAAGCCGCAGTCGATAGCCGCCCAGAGGCTCCACTGCGGTCACGCGGTAAATCGGGTGCTCCATGACGTCATCCTTACCTCAACGGCTCAATTCTAGCCGGCAAGCGGCCTTCTTGCAAACACTCCCAATTAGCTGCCAGCTCCTGGCGGTGTAACTCCGCCCAGGCCTCTACAAAGCGCTGTTGCGGCCGCGGTAGCGACCCCGCGAGGAGGTCGAGCGAATCGATCCCGTAGATAGCAACTTCTGCCTGGTAGTAAGCGTGAAAGTGCGGACGATGATGAGGGCCGCCTGCCTCTGCATACATGCGGATGATGATCCCAAAAAACCTGGCGATTTCGGGCACCTGGAATCGATCTCCTATCCAAATGGATGCTACTAAGGCCCCTTCAGGATGACCAAAGGCCTACTCGTACCGCAACGCCTCAATCGGATCCAACCCCGCCGCCTTCCCCGCGGGATAGATCCCGAAGAAGATCCCCACCAGCGCCGAGAAGCCAAACGCCAGCGCGACCGCCCAGAGCGGCACGTGGGCCGGGGGCCAGTTGGGGATGAGGTGGGCGGCGAGGACGCCCAGGGCGTAGCCCAAGGCGAGGCCGATGGCGCCTCCGACAAGGGAAAGGGTCACGGCCTCGATCAGGAACTGGATGAGGATGTCCTGGCGGCGGGCTCCGACGGCTTTGCGGATGCCGATCTCTCTCGTTCTCTCGGTGACGGAGACGAGCATGATGTTCATGATGCCGATGCCGCCGACGAGGAGGGCGATGCCGACGACGCCTCCGACGACGGCGGTGACTCCCGAGAGGAGCTTGGTGACCTGACTCAGGATCTCGTCCTGGATGAGAACCTGGAAGTCGTCTTCCTGGGCGGCGGGGAGATGGTGGCGGGTGCGCAGGATGCGGGTGACGCCGTCGCGGACCTGCTCGACCTGGTCGGTGGTCTGGGCCTGGAGGCGGAGCTGGACCTGGTCGCCGGCATTGCGGCCGAAGAGGTTGACGGCGGAGTCGAAGGGGATGAAGACGAGGTCGTCCAGGTCCTGGCCGAGGGTCTGGCCTTTCTCTTCCATGACGCCGATCACGGTCGCCGGATAGTTGCCGACGTAGATCTCTTTGCCGAGCGGCTCGCTGCCGAGGTTGAGCTTCTCCACGATCTCGGGGCCGATGACGACGACTTTGCGGCGGTTTTCGAGGTCGATCTTGGCGAAGAAGCGGCCCTGGTCGACGGTGTGGTTCATCACCGTCTGGTAGTCCTCGTTGACGCCGAGCAGGAAGCCGGGCTGATGCTGGCGGTCGCGGTATTTGACCTTTTCGCGGCCGATGACGATGGGGGTGATGAGACGGATGCCGGGGACCTGGTCGCGGATCGCCTGGCCGTCGGCCCAGGTGAGCTTGACCTGCCGGATCACCTGGCCCGGGGCGCGCTGCTGCTCCTGCTTGGGCAGGATCATCATGTAGGTGGCGCCGACGCCTTCGAAGACGTTGTTGGCCATGAACTGGAGGCCCTGGACGATGGAGACGACGGCGATGACGGCGGCGACGCCGATGATGATCCCCAGGGTGGTGAGGATGGCCCGCATCTTGTTGGCCCGCAGGGCCGAGAAGGCGATGCGGAAGTTTTCGCCGAAGACCACGGCATCCTCCTTCTAGGCGTGGACCGCGGCGGCCCTCTCGGTGGACTGGTCGGAGAGGACCTTGCCGTCGCGGAGCTGGACGTTGCGCCAGGCGTGGGCGGCGATCTCCGGCTCGTGGGTGACCAGGATGACGGTGTTGCCGCCCTGGTGGAGCTCGTCGAAGAGATCCATGATCTCGCCGGAGGTCGCCGAGTCGAGGTTGCCGGTGGGCTCGTCGGCGAGGAGGATGGAGGGATCGTTGACCAGGGCGCGGGCGATGGCGACGCGCTGGCGCTGGCCGCCGGAGAGCTCGTTGGGCTGGTGGCCCATGCGGTCGGCGAGGCCGACTCTCTGCAGGGCGCGGCGGGCGCGCTCCCGCCTTTCGGTGCGCGGGATGCCGGCGTAGATCAGCGGCAGCTCGACGTTCTGGAGCGCGCTGGTGCGCGGCAGGAGATGGAACGACTGGAAGACGAAGCCGATCTCCTTGTTGCGGATGCCCGCGAGCTGGGTGTCGTCCAGCTCTTCGACGGCGACGCCGTTCAGGTGATAGCTGCCGGAGCTGGGGGTGTCGAGGCAGCCGAGGAGGTTCATCAGCGTCGACTTGCCGCTGCCCGACGAGCCCATGATCGCCACGTATTCGCCGCGCTCGATGCCCAGGGTGACGCCGTTGAGGGCGTGCACCTTCTCCTCCCCCATCGTGTAGACCTTCTGGATCTCGCGCAGATCGATGATCGGCATCAGTCCTTGTCCTCTTTCTTCTTGCTGTCCTTGCTGTCTTCCTTCTCCGGCGTGGTGACGTACACGGCGTCGCCGTCTTTCAGGTCGCGCAGGGAGCGGTAGGGACCGGTGATCACGGTCTCGTCCGGTTTCAGGCCGGAGAGGATCTCGACGCGGGTCTCGTCCGAGATGCCGGTGGTGACCTCGCGCTGGTGGCCCTTGCCGTCCGCGAGCACGAAGACGACCTTGACCGGCTCGGCTTTGGCGTCGGGTTTCTTGGTCCGTTCGACGACCGATTGGATGGGCACGACGAGGGCGCTCGCCGCCGGCCGGGTCTCGATCTCGGCGCGCACGGACATGCCGGGGCGCAGGTCCTCGCTGGTCTCGTCGAGCAGGATCTTGACCTCGAAGAAGGTGACGTCCGGCTGCGCCGGGCGGTTGAAGCCCGAGCTGCCGACCTCGACGACGTGGCCGTGGTAGGCATGATTGGGCAGGGCGTCGACCTTGATCGAGGCCGGCTGGCCGACGTGGACGCTGACGATCTCCGTCTCGTCGACGTCCACCCGGGCGAGGATCTCCGAGAGATCGGCGATGGTGCCGATCACCGAGGCCGAGTTGTTCATCGTGCCGGGGATCACCACCTCGCCTTCTTCGGCTTTCAGGCTCACCACGCGGCCGGAGAGCGGCGAGAAGATGGTGGTCTTGGCGAGATCGTCGAGAGCCTTGGCGAGGTTCGCCCGCGACGAGTTGACCGACTGGCCGGCGTCGTCGAGCTGGAGGCGGGCGGAGGTCTCGGCGAGCTGGGCGGCTTCGAGCTGATCGACGGCGGTGACGCCTTCGGCGTGCAGGCGCTGGGCGCGCTCCAGCTTGTGGCGCGCGTCGGCGAGCGACAGTTGGGCCTGTTGCACCTGTGTCTGTGCCTGGCGGAGCTGCGCCGACCAGCGGTCGCGCTCGGCCTGGAAGGCCTGCTTCTCGAGCTCGAGGAACGGCTTGCCCTTCTCGATCCGCTCGCCTTCGCGCACGTAGAGCCGGGTGATCTTGCCGACCACGTGCGCCGAGATGTTCACCTTGATGCGCGGATCGATCTCGCCGCTCGCCTTGACCACCTGGCCGATGGCATGCCGCGCCGCCGGCTCGGCATAGACTTTCGTCCCCTTCTCCCCTCCACCCGCCCGGAGGCTGGCGAAGACGATGCCACCCAGGACGACGAGGACCAGGACGGCGATGATGAGCTTCTTCATCCGAACACCGCCGAGAAGCCCACTTTGATCCCGACGAAGAGCAGCCAGAGGACGATCATCGTGCCGGCGGCCTTCGCCATGGAGACCTTGGCGACCTCCTTGAAACCCAGAATGAAGAGGATCAGGGTCCAGAGCGAGAAGACGTCCAGGCTGGAGAGCACCGCGGTGAGCGGCGCGCTCATCTCGGGGGTGCTCACGAAGGCGCCCAGGTTGGACTTCAGCAATCCGTTGCGCATCTCGTAACCCAGAGAGGGGCGGCTGAGGATGACCGGGATGCTGAGCAGCGCCATGACCACCTGGGGCAGCCAGGCGTGCGCCGTCACCGACAGGCTGCGCAGGTAGTCGATCTCGGAGCCCATCAGCTTGAAGGCCACCCAGGGGAAGAGCGTCAGCAGGCAGACGAAGATCGGCACGAGGAACACCTGCGCGATGGTCAGCGGCGTGCGGGCCTTCTTCATGACCTCGATCTGCTTGTCGAGCTGCTCCTGGGGGACGTCGCGCCCGGACTTCGCCACCTGCTTGCGGATGATGTCCTCGTAGTCCATGCGCGGCGCGGCGAGGAGGCCGACGCCGAGCGAAACGAGCACGATGACCAACAGCGCGGCCCCAAAGGTGGGCCGCGCCGCGATGGAGCGGAAGGTCTGCCCCGGAGAGAAGAAGACCCCGAAGAGACGGCCGAAAGCGGAATCGTGCATCGCGCGCTCCTCCTCTTACCTCCAGAACCAGAAAATGCCGCGGTCGATGGGTTGCGCCGGATCCTCGATCGTCACTCCCTGATTGCTCAGCAGCCGCCCGGTGACCCGGTAGTACTCGGCGAGCGCGGTGCGGTAGTTGACGACGGCGGTCACCACGTTGCTGCGCGCCTGGGTCACGTCCTGCTGGATGCGGGTGATCTCGAAGTTGGTGGACATGCCGTTCTCGTACTTCTTTTTCTGCGCGTCGAGGTTCTTGAGCTGGAACTCGCGCGAGACCATGGCGGCGTCGATCGACTTGGCGGCGGTGTCGACGCGGCGGGCGGCCTGGCGCACCTCCGTGAGGGTGACCTGGCGCAGCTCGTCGAGCGCGACGCGCTCGCGGGTGAGGATGATGTCGGCGCTGGTGCTCCGCGCCCGCGCGGCGCGGTTTTGCAGGGGGTAGTTGAAGAGGAGCCGGGCGGACCAGCCGGTGAAATCGAGCCCGGTGACCTGGCTGAGGGCGTCGCCGTAGCCGCCGGAGATCACGCCGGTGACCTCGCCGGTCACCGGATCGCGCACCACCTGATCGCCGCCGGTGCCGGTCGCGTTGTAGGAGAGGCGGAGATCCAGGCTCGGCTTCATCTGCTCGCGGGCGAACCGCGACTCGATGTCCGCCTGGGCGATCGCGAGCTCCTGGCGCTTGATCTCCGGCCGGCTGTCGAGGGCGGCCTGGATCGCCTCGTCGAGATTGATCGCGACGCGGTCCATGACCGGATCGGTGGTGGGGCGGATCTCCGCCTGCCAGAGCGGTCCCGCCGGCAGGTTGAGGAGCTGGCGCAGCACGTCCTCGGCGTCGCCCACCGCCTGCTGGGCGCGGATGATCTGCTCCTCGTTGGAGGCGATGGCCGCTTCGCTCTGCACCAGCTCCAGGGGCGCCATGGTGCCGACGTCGACCTGGATGCGGTTGCGGTCGTGCAGCTGCTTGGCGAGCGTCAAGCTCTCCTGCGCGACGATGAGCTGCTGCCGCGCGCCCACCAGGTTCCAGTAGGCATTGATGACCTGCTGGACGGTGTTGATCACCTGGCGCTCGAACTCGGTGCGGCTCTGCAAGTTGTTGTTCTGGGCGACGAGCAGGTCGTGCTCGGTGGAAAAGCGGCCGAAATTGCGCAGCAGGGGCTGATTGTAGGTGAAGCTCAGACCGGAGCTGTAGCCCGGGTTGAACGACTGGTTGGAGCTGTTGTCCTTGGTGCGGGAGTTGTTGAAGCCCAGGGAGAAGGTGCCGCCGACGGGCAGCAACTGGCTGAATCCGGCATTGAGGACCTGGTCTTCGCTCTCGCTGCCGTTGAGGCTGGAAAGGGAGAGCGAGCTCCGGCTGCTGGCCGAAGCCTCACCGTTGAGGTTCAGGTCGTAGATGCCCAGGTTGGCGAGGACCGCCTGGTCGGTCTGGTCCCGGGTGTAGCGCTCGACGGTGAGACCGAGATTGCGGCGCAGGGCGATCTCCACCGCGTCGTCGACGCTGAGCAGAACGGCGCCGTCCTTGACCTCGACGGGCGCGGCTTCCGGGACCGGGACGACTTTGGGGCTCACCGGGATCTCGGCGGCTCGCGCCGTACCGGCGGCGACGAGCAGAGCCAGACCCCAGATTTTCAAAACTTTGGAACGTGCGGCTTGTTGACTCATGAATGACCCCTCACCTGAATCGGTTGACGATGCTCATGGATTCTCATTGGATGACGAGCCCGCGGCGGCCTTATCGAGCCGATCGCTGCTTTTCTCACTTACGCGCGGGCTCTACAAATGTTTACAGTGTCCGCTCCCCCTTCAAGGGTGCCGCGAGCTCGGCGGGCGGCGCCAGCTCCCCGGGATAGAAGCAGGCCACGGCGCGGTCTCCTTCTCCAGTTTCCTGTTCTCCAGTTTTCCCCGCGGCGCGGGCGAGCGGCGGTCTCTCTGTGGCGCAACGCGGCCTCCCGATCGGACAGCGAGGGTGGAACGCACAGCCTGCCGGCGGCGCCAGAGGGCTGGGCGGCTCGCCGGCCAGGACGATCCGCGCACGGCGGCGGCGCGGATCGGGGATCGGCACGGCGGACAGCAGGCTGACGGTATACGGATGGAGCGGCCGGCGGAAGAGGTCTTCCCGCGGCGCGTCCTCGACCACCCGGCCAAGATACATCACGGCGACGCGGTCGGCGATCTTCTCGACCGCCGCGAGGTCGTGGCTGATGAAGAGGAGGGCGAGGCCGAGCCGGGCGCGCAGGCCGGCGAGCAGGTCGAGGACCTGGGAGCGCACCGACGCGTCGAGAGCCGAGACCGGCTCGTCGGCCACCAGCAGGTCGGGTCCGGCGGCGAGCGCGCGGGCGATGCCGACGCGCTGGCGCTGGCCGCCGGAGAGCTGGTGCGGCAGGCGCCCGGCGTGCTCGGGCAGCAGGCCGACGAGGGCGAGCAGCTCCGCGATCCGCGCCGCCCGCTCCGCGCGGCCCAGCCGGGTGTGCAGGACGAGCGGCTCGGCGAGGATCGAGCCGATCCGCCGGCGCGGATCGAGCGAGTCGCCGGGGTCCTGGAACACCATCTGGAAGCGGCGCCGGAGACTGCGCAAAGCGCGCGGGCGGAGGGCCAGCAGATCCTCGCCGGCGAAGACGATGCGGCCGGAGGACGGCTCGAGGAGGCGGATCAGGCAGCGCCCGAGCGTCGTCTTGCCGCTCCCGGACTCCCCCACCAGGGCCAGGCACTCGCCGCGCCGGATGACCAGGTCCACCCGGTCCACCGCCCGCACCACGCCGAGCTGGCGCTGGAGCAGGCCGCGGCGCACGGGGAAGTCGCGGGAGAGGGCGGCGGCGGTGACGAGGGGCGGCGCATTTGTTCCTCCCCCCTGGGAGGGAGGTGGTTGGGAAAGGGGGGAGGTTAGGAGGGGGGCGTCTCCTCCGGGCACGACGCCGAGCGTGGAAGTGGAAGGTATGCGGCTGCTCGTAGCGCCCCCCTCCTGGCCTCCCCCCTGCTCCAACCCTCCCCCGCCCAGGGGGGAGGAAACCACAGCCCGGCCAGAATCGGCGCCGAGAGGCCCCGGCCCCAGCGCCCCGAGCAGGAACCGCGTATACGGATGCGCCGGCGCGCGGAACAGCGTCTCGACGTCCGCCGTCTCCACCACCTCGCCCTGGTGCATCACGGCGACGCGGTCGCAGGTCTCGGCCACCACGCCGAGGTCGTGGGTGATCAGCAGCACGGCGAGGCCGAGATCGCGGCGCAGGCGGGCCAGGAGCTCCAGGACCTGCGCTTGCAGGGTGACGTCGAGCGCCGTCGTCGGCTCGTCGGCGAGGAGGAGGTCCGGGCCGGCGGCGAGGGCGACGGCGATCCCGACGCGCTGCCGCTGGCCGCCGGAGAGCTGGTGCGGATAGTCGCCGAGACGCCGGCGGGCGTCGGGCAGGCCGACGCGGTCGAGCAGGCCGGCCGCCTCGTCGCGGGCGGCGCGCCGCGACAGATCGCGATGCGCGCGCACCGCCTCGGCGATCTGGAAGCCGATCGTGTAGACCGGATCGAGCGCGCCCCCCGGCTCCTGGAAGACCAGGCCGATGCGCCCGCCGCGCACCCGCCGCAGCTCACGCTCGGGGAGGGTCAGGAGATCCCCACATCGTTCTCCTGGGTGCGGGCCGTCGAGCAGCACCTGGCCGGTGACGCGGCCGGGCTCCGGCACGAGGCGGAGGACGGAGAGGGCGGTGAGCGACTTGCCCGAGCCCGACTCCCCCACCAAGCCGACCATCTCGCCGCGGCCGACGGTCAGCGCGGCGCCGCGCACCACGCGGCGCCAGGCGCTCCGGTCGGCCGCCGAGGCGTCCGGAAAGGAGACGTCCAGATCCCGGATCTCCAGGAGAGGGGCGGCGGCGGTCATGGTTGATAGGCGCGGATCCAGCTCACCAGGGTGGCGACTCCGAAGCCGGTGGCGCCGGCGTTGCGGAGGACGGAGTCGGGCTTGACGCTCTCCATGCCGGCGATGTCGAGATGCGCCCAGGCTTTGAGATTGCCGGTGAACTGCGACAGGAAGGCCGCGGCGGTGCTGGCGCCGCCGGGGCGCCCGGCGGCGTTGCGGAGGTCGGCGTGGACGCCCTTCATCTCCTCCAGGAATTCGGGGTAGAGCGGCAGGCGCCAGAGCCTCTCGCCCGCGGCGGCGGCGGCGGCGGTGAGGTCGCCGGCCAGCGCGTCGTCCGGCGTGAACAGCCCGGCGGCCTGATGGCCGAGAGCCACCACGAGATGGCCGGTGAGCGTCGACAGCTCGGCGAGAGCGTCCGGCCCCTCCTCCGCCGCCCAGGCCAGGGCATCGGCGAGGATCAGCCGTCCCTCGGCGTCGGTGTTGGTGATCTCGACGGTCTTGCCGTTGTACATCCGCAGGATGTCTCCCGGGCGGTAGGCGCGGCTGTCCGGCATGTTCTCGGCGAACGGGGTGTAGACGCGGAGGCGCACCGGCAGGCCGAGATCGGCGACGGCGCGGGCGGCGCCCAGGACGGCGCAGGCGCCGGCCTTGTCGTACTTCATCTCATCCATCGCCGCGGCCGGCTTGATCGAGATGCCGCCGGTGTCGAAGGTGATCCCCTTGCCGACCAGGGCGATCACCGGCCCCGCCGTGCCCCAGGCCAGGCGCACCAGGCGCGGCGGCACGGCGGCGCCGGCGCCGACGGCGAGCAGGCCGCCCATGCCGCGCCGGGCGAGCTCGGCGGCGTCGAGCACGGTCATCTCCATGCCGCGGCTGGCCGCCAGCTCGCGGGCGCGTTCCTCCATCCACGCCGGGCTCGCCTCATTGGGCGGCGCGTTGGCGAGATCGCGCGCGAAGGCGACCGCGGCGGCGATGGTGGCCGCGGCGGCCGCCGCGGCGTGGTAGGCGTCCTCCTCGCCCGGCGGCGCCACGACGGCGAAGCCGGCGAGCGCCGGAGCCGCCTTGCCGCCGTTCTCGTTCAGGAAGCGGTCGTAGCGGTAGGCGGAGAGGGCCAGGCTCCGCAAAATCCGCCCGGCCGCTTCGCCGCCGGTCTCCGCATGCCGGGGGAGCACGAGCGTCGCCCGGCCGGCGCCGCCGGCCGCCTCCGCGGCGCGGGCGAACCAGCGGCGGAGACGCGGGAAGGTCAGCTCGCCGCGCTTGCCGAGGCCGTAGAGGGTGAGCACCCCCGGTCCCCAGTCCATCCGGATCTCCGTCTGGGCGACCTGGTCGTCCCGCCCCTGCCAGCCGGCACGGCCGGCCAGGCGCCGCGCCGCCTCGCGCACCGCCTCGCCGGCACCCTCCACCTCCGGCGCCTCCCCCTCGAAACAGCCGGCGACGACCAACCCCCGTTCCCCCGGCCCGCCCTCCTCCCCGCGAGGAACGACGGCGATCGATGCGACATCCACCATGAAATCTCCTCGGCAATTCTTCGGCCGCTAAGCTTAGCAGGAGCCTCGAGACGACGCGAAGAGGTGTCGCGGTATGGTATACGTAACCCCTCCATTTCCCACTCTTCGGGGCCGTGTTGAATGAAACCGACGTCTCTCCTGCAGCTCTTGCAAGGGCCTTTCAACTTCCTGCGGCCCGACCCGGAAGAGGTCCGGCGGATCTTTCCCGACGCGCAACGCGCGCTGCCGCTGCCGCGCGCCATCTTCTTCGAGGACGAGAGCGCGACGCCGATGCACGGCTTTCCAATCCTCATGTCCGAGGGGATGACCGGCCTGCGCGACGCCCTGCGCCAGTACATCCTCGCCGAGGAGGGCATCCAGGTCGCCGGCCTCAAGCGCGCGCCGCAGGACCTCAAGGCGTACGGCGCCGCCTGGGAGCGCTACCGGGTGCTGCTCTCGCGGGCGGTGGAGAACGCCACCATCTCGAGCTACGGCCGGCAGTACCCCGCCATCTTCTGGCTCCACCACTCCCTGGAGGTCGCGCGCCTGCTCAAGGAGACGCCGAAGCGGATCCTGCGCGCCGACACCGAGATCGGCCGGCGCCACGGCGACGCCGTCAAGTACCGCATCTTCGACCGCTACCTCGACCGCGTGCTGTCGACCACCTACGACCTGGTGCAGCGCGTCGCCGGGGCGACCGAGGAGGTCGAGGAGGAGCTCTTCCCGCGCCTCTTCACCCACATGCGCGACAACGTCCTCATCTTCACCGAGGACTTCATCGGCCGCGACCTCGCCGAGCTCGGCAGCTACTTCACCGGCTCCCTGCAGATCGACGGCCGCGACCTGCGCCGGCGCCTCGACGACCTGGCGAAGTGGCACAGCGGCCAGCTCACGAGCGACGCCGAGCTGCGCAGCGTCATCGTGAACCTCCTCGGGGCCGATCCGCGCGGCGATCTGCAAGCAGCGGCGCGCGACTTGCTCCTGCGCCCCGGCTACACCTCCTACCTCGCGACCTGCCGTGGCTATGATCCCGGGCGCCTGCTCCCGCCGTCCCTGGTGCAGGTCTGGGAGAGCCTGCTCGTCAAGCTCAAGGAGTTCGAGCTCCTCAACAGCCTGCGGCGCGGCCTGGTGCCGATCGAGATGCGCGACGACGTGCCGGTCAGCCGCGAGCTCCCCGGCGCCCGCGGCCCGGCGCGCGTCGAGATCCGGCTGTCGACCGCGACCCGGCCGATGGATTTCATGGAGTCCTGGGTGGTCGAGCCGCGCGTCGAGCGTTTCGGGATGATCTACGACATCAGCGATTTCTCCCAGACGCTCTCCGTCCTCCACCGCGCCGGCACGGCGAGCCAGGACGGCGCCTTCCGCACCATGTTCCGCTTCCAGCGCCGCATCAACCGCCTCGCCCTCTCCCACCGCGCCAAGATGGAAAAGTACCTCGGCGACGGCGCCTTCTTCTCCAGCCGCGAGGCGCTCAACCTCCTCATCTGCTCCATCCACGTCCAGCGCTTCTACGTTCAGGCGCTGGAAGAGGGGCTGCCCTTCGACCGCGGCATGCGCGTCGCCCTCAACTACGGCTCCTATCGCCTGATCCCCATGGGTGGCGAGCCGGAAGAGGGCGAGCGCTACGAGTTCTTCGGCCCCGGCCTCGTCGAGCTGTCGCGCCTGACCACGGGCAAGGCGACGCAGGAGATCGAGGAGGTCAAGACCATGCTGCTCAACCAGGGCTACCCCGAGACCGCCGTCCACCGCTTCTTCGCGCCGCTCGCCACGAAGAACGTCGACCTGATCGACAAGAAGGAAGAAGCCCGCCGCTTCTACGCCTACCTCAATCAGAACGGCAGCCTGCACAACAACGGCATGGTCGCCACCCACCCCTACATGACGCGCCTGGAGAAAGAGCTCGGCAACCGCCCCCTCTCCCGCGGCGTCGAAGCCGAGCGCTCGTACGTCATGATCGACGTCCAGGACGGCGGCGACGAGCTCCTCGTCGGCATCCGCAAGCTGGGCATGGCGCATCTCAAGGGTCTCGAGAAGCTGGCCATCTACGAGATCATCGACGGCGCCACCCTCACCGCATCCACGTTCGTGCCGCTGGGCGGAGACCCCCTGGTGGCCGCGATCGAGAAGGAATTCGCCAGCTCGTTTACGGCCGGCCGGTAGGCTGACCCTCACCCCCGTCCCCCATATGCGTTAACTTCTCGGGTGCCGAGCCTGTTCCTCCCCCCTGGGCGGGAGGTGGTTGGGAAAGGGGGGAGGTTAGGAGGGGGGCGCCGACTTC
>Ga0307506_10000150_pt1 | contig 24296 bp, 14 predicted proteins | sample 25_S_MG_FD_202175 | JGI IMG/M metagenome (GOLD analysis project Ga0307506, IMG submission 202175) | Soil microbial communities from Populus trichocarpa stands in riparian zone in the Pacific Northwest, United States - 25_S | ecosystem: Environmental > Terrestrial > Soil > Riparian zone > Trees... | reverse complement strand
ACGTCGTCGTCCATCAGGTCGAGGAGAGGCGTCTCCGGCCGGGCGAGGATGAGGCTGCGCAGGCGCACGATGCCGCGCAGGGCGTCGGGGTCCGCCGCGGAGACGATGTAGACGGCGAGGAGCGGATCGGGGACCTCTTCGAGGGCGCGCACGGTGGCGAGGGCGTCGCCGACCGTGGCGGACTCGGGGACGCGCACGAAGTCGGTATTCATGATGCGGCCGGCGCTGTCCTCGTCGTAGGCCATCAGGGCCTGCACGTCGGCGGCCTCCTCGGGCTCCATGCGCGCCAGGAGCTGCTCGGCGACGTCGTCGGAGAGGTCTTCGAGAACGTCGGCGGCGGCGGCCGGGGTCATCTCTTCGAGAATGTCCGCGGCGCGCTCCTGGTCCATGCCTTCGAAGAGGTCGGCGGCGCGCTCGTCGCTCACCTCTTCCAGGGTCTCGGCGGCGGTCTCCTCGTCGAGGGCGGCGACGATCTCGGCGCTCTCGCGGTAGGAGAGGGCGTCGACGATGCGCGCCAGGTCGACCGGATGGAGGTCGGCGAGGCGGTCATAGGAGACCTTGAGCTGCACGGGGGCGGTGCTGGCGAGGTACTGGACGTCGTTCCAGTCGATCACCTGGCGGCCGACGATGCGCTTGGCGAGGACGCGCGGACCGAGCCGGCGAAGGAGGGCCTGAGCGCTGACGTCGACGCCGACGACGCGGTAGGTGTCGTCGACGCGGGTGAGCTGGACGTCGTTGACGCGCACGATGCGGCGGCCGGTGATGTCGATGAGCTGGTGGTCGAGCACGTCGCGGCGCAGCAGGACCTCGCCGTCGCGGCGCGAGAAGGGGGCGAGGTCGACGACGGAGGAGGCGAGCTCGGCGGCGCCGTTGAGCGATTGGAGATGGGTCGCGGGGATGAAGAAACGGCGGCGCCCGTCCTTCACCACGAGGCCGGTGATGGGTGGATAGGGATCGCCGATGCGGACGATCACGTCTTCCAGTTTGCCGATCAGCTCGCCGGTCTTCCCCTGGACCGGGCGGTCGACGAGAGATGTGAGGAAGAACATCGCCTGCCCCCCTGAAACCCTCTGCCCGGGCGGTGCGGAGGGCCCGGGAGGCGGCTGGGGGACGGCCCGTCAGGGCTGCCGGATCAGGCGCGGATGCCGGACCCCCGCGCGGTTGGCCGCCGCGCCGAGGGCTTCCGATGCATGGTGCTACTTTGGCCGTCGTCCATGGTTTTTCGTGTGCTGCGTGGTCACCCCGTCCACCCACTCCTCTCGCGATGGTAGCACGGGGAATCGCGCTGCGCGGCGCCGTTTTCGCGGCGTCAGGAATCCGGTGAGATTTCCTCTCCCGGCATGCCCAGAAACGCCTCCTGCTCGACCCAGCGGCGAGCCTCAAGGAGAGCGTGCAGGGTGTCGGCGAGGAGGGCCTGGGGCCGCTCTTCGAGATCGCGGCGGATGGCGGCGATGGCGCGCGGGATGAGCGGGCGGGAGGCGGGAGCGGCGGCGAGGTCGGCGCGGCCCATGCGCCAGGGGGAGGTGACCGCCGGCGCCCAGGCGGCGACGAGGCGGGCGATGCGCACGCCGTCGAGGTCGAGATCGGCCCACACGCGGACCGGGACGCCCGCGGCTCCGGCCTGCTCGACGACGCGGCGGACGCTGCGGCCCGGATAGCCGGCGGACCACAGGATGAGGCGGTCGTCGACGTCCGGCAGCTCGCCGCGGCAGCAAGCCTCGAAGACGGTCAGGTTCTCGACGACGAGGAGGCCGGCGGCGGGGAAGGTGATCTCCGCGGCGGTCTCGAAGGTCTCACGGGCGAAGCCGGCGAAGGGTGCGAAGACCGCGAGATCGAAGCTGGCGCCGGGGAGGCGGAGGCCGCCCCGGCCGCCGACGAGGGTGACGGCGCCGCCTTCGCGGATGCCGACCTCGGCGAGCGGGCCGACCAGACGTTCGAGGCGCCCGCGCACGGACGCCAAGGCCTTCGAGTCGCCGAGGTAGCGGGTCGAGAAGACGCGTTCGGCCAGCGGCTCGCCGAGCCCGGTGGCGGCGGTGGCCTCGATGACCTGGACGTGGACGGCGACGGCGGCGAGGGCGTCGACGACCTCGGGCGCGAAGGCGTCGGCGTCCTCGCCGGCGAGGAGCGCCGCGATTTCGCGCGACTTGGGATGGGTGAGCGGCTCGACCTGCCGGCGCGCCGCCGCCAGCGCCGTGCGCCGGCGCGCCTCGGCGCCGGGGCTGGCGGTCTCCTGCAGCGCCTCGGCGTCGCGCAGGATCACGGTATCGAGCCGGTTGCCGCCGCGCCCCACCAGCCAGCGCCCCTCGACCCAGCCGGCGCGCAGAAAATGATCGATCCACTCCTCCGCCAGACTCGCGGGCACGCCGCGCCGGGCGACCGACGAGAGCAGGCCGATCGCCGCCACCTCTTCCGTCTCGGCGCTCTCCCCGCCGGCTCCACCTCCTCCAGCACCGCGCCGCACCAGAGCCGCCGCCACGGCCCGTCCCGCCGCGTCGGCGAGAGGAGGCGCCGCGCGGCTCTCCGCCCGCGCCTCGCGGCGGACGGGAGGGCGGGGACGGAGCGCCTGGCGCTGGCGGCCGCACACCGCGCAGACCGGAACCCGCCGCGCAAAGCGTTCGACGACACCGGCGACAGAGGACGGCCGCCAGTCATCCCAGATCAGGCGTTCGGAATAGAAACAGACGTGGGGAGGTGTTTTGTCAGTCACGATTGATCAGAGCCTCCGAGCCCGAGAGGGCCATGTTTCAAGCCTCCGCCACGATCGGCACCGGAGCGTGCGGCTCGCCCGGGCGCTTCTTCTGGAGGACGATGACCAGCGAGGCGGGGTCGAGCTGCGCCCGGTCCAGGGTGGTGGGGGCGGTGAGGATGAATTGGGCGCGGGCGGCGCGCAGGAAGCGGCCGACCTGGTCGACGCGGTCGAGGGAGAGGTGGGCGAAGGGCTCGTCGAGCATGAAGAAGCCGCGGCCGTCGGTCTCGGCCATGGCCATCAGCAGGATCAGGCCGGCGATCACCTGCTGGCCGCCGCTGAAGGAGGGGTCGCCCAGGGGCAGCGGCGCCTTGCCGTCGAAGCCGAAGCGGACCTCGATCGCGGCTTCGTCGAGGATGCGGTCGTCGTCCATCAGGCGGGGGATCTCCATCTCGACCGCCACCTCGGCGCCGGCGGCCAGGCCGGTGGCGCGGCGGCGGTAGTCCTGGAGGGCGCCGCTGACGATTTCCAGGTAGCGCCGGCGGCACTCGCCGAGCTCGGCCTGGGCGTCCTCCGCCTCCCGCCGCCGCGCCGCCAGGTGCCGCGCCGCCTCGTCGATGTTGGCGCGCAGGTGGAGCGCCTCCTCGCGGACTTCCCGCGGCGGCGGCTCGCCGAGCCTCTCCAGGGTCTTGCGGGCGCGGTCGAGATCGCTCGCCACAGTGTCCGGCCCGTCCAGCTCGCCGCTCTCGGCACGGCTGTAGAGCTCGGGGCTCACCTGGCCGGAAAGCTCGCGGACGCGGGCGTCGGCGGCGTCGAGCTCGGTCTCGGTGCGCTCCAGGGCCTCCCGCTCGCCGCGCAGGCGGACGACCTGCTGCTCGACCCGCGCGGCGGTGGAGACGCGAGCGCGGAGGGCTTCCTCATAGGCGCCATGCGCCTCTTCACGGGCGGCGGCGGCGGCGTCTCGCGCGGCTTCGGCCACCGCCAGCGCCGCCGCCGCGGCGCGCGCTTCTTCCCGGGCCTCCGGCAGGACCTCGGCCTCCCGCAGCAGGTCCCGCCGGCGCCGTTCGGTGGCGAGGGCGGAGTCTGCCTGGAGACGCCGGGCCGCGGCGTTTTCGCGCTCGGCGCGCTGCGCCTCGGACGTCTCGGCCGCCGCCGCGAGACCGCGCTCCGCCGCGGCCAGCGCCGCCTCGCGTCCGGCCTGGCCGAGGACTCTCTCTTTCGCCGCCACAACCCAGACTCCCCGTTCGTCCCGCCACGAGCCGTCCGCGTGCAGAGTCACTCGCGACGGCCATTGGCGAAGCCACGCCGGAGCGCCGGCCGCGATGCGCAACGCCCCGGCCTCCTCCGAGTGCGCCAGCCGCTCGCCGGTGTAGACCGGACCCGGGAAACGATGGCGCCGCGCCGCCTCCAGGGCCGCGGTTTCGGTGTCTTCCTGGGCATCTTCCGGGATGATGAGCGACCAGCGCCCGTCCCCCAGCGCCGCCTCGGCGGCTTCGCCCCGGGCCGGATCGGTGACCTCGACGGCGGCGGCGAGGAGGGCGGCGGTGAAGCCGCGGGATTCGAGATCGGCGAGGGTGCGGGTCACCGCTTGCGGATAGACCGGGAGACCGGCGCGCAGGCGATCGAGCGTCTCCCGCGCTTCGGCGAGAGCCGCTTCGGACGCCTCGACGGCCGCTTCGGCGGCGAAGAGAGAGCGGGCGGCGGCTTCGGCGGCGGCGGTGAGGGCTTCGAGATCACCGGTGGGCAGCGCCGCCGCTTCCCGCGCCCGCTCCTCCAGGGCGGCGAGCCGGTCGGCGGCGCGGACGTGGCGGACGTGCGCGGCCTCCCAGGCGGCGCCGGCCTCCCGCTCGGCGCGGCGGGCGGCGTCCAGGGCGGCCTCCGTGCGCGCCTCCTGACCGGCGGCGCCGACGGCCTCGGCCTCCAGGGCGGCGAGCTCGGCGTCGCCGCGGCGGACCTTGGTGCGCAGCTCGGGGAGCTTGGCGCTCGCCTCGGCGCGGCGGCGGAGGTGGACCTGGAGCTCGGCGGCCGGCAACCGGGCCTCCAGCTCCAGGACGCGGGCGCGGTGGTGCTCCCATTCGTCGAGCTGCGCCACCAGCCGCTCCACCAAGCGCAGGTCGAGCTCCAGCTTCTGCACCGACGAGGTCTGGCGCACCACCTCTCCCTCGCTCTCGGCGAACCGGCGGCGCGCCTCCGTGTAGCGCTCCAGGACGGCGTGATCGCCGAGCATCTCCAGCACGCGCCGGAAGAGCTCGCGCGGCTTGAGCTCGAACAGCGCGTTGGTCCGCCCCTGCTCGATGGCGAGGACGCTCATCAGGCTGCGCGTCACCCCGGCGCCTTCGAGCACGCGCTGGTAGCGGTCCGGGCCGTACCAGTCGCGCGATTCGAGGAGCAGCCGGCGGACGTCCTCGACCGGCGGCCGGCCGGGCAGCACCGCGAAGCGCTTCTCCGGCGAGCCGCCGCCGGCCGGGACGAGGGCGCAGGCCAGCGTCGCCTCGGGCGTGGTGATGCGCTCGCGGCGGAACGGCGCGCCGCCGGCGCCGTCATTGGACACCACGGCGCGGATCAGCGCCGGCGCGTCCGGCCGGCGCAGGTAGTTCTGCAGGCGCCGCCGCGAGGAGAGGCGGGGCGCGTTGAGGAGCTGGCGGATGGCGTCCAGCAGCGTCGTCTTGCCCGAGCCGTTGGGACCGGTGAGGAGGACGACGTCGCGGTCGAGCGGGATGCGCACCGGCGGCCAGACGTCCCAGCCATGGAGGGAGAGCTCGATGAGACGGAACATCAGGGCGCCACCCCAGTTTCGATCAAGTGATAGCGGGCGCTCGCCCGCTCGCCGGTGCGGCGCACCCGTCCCGCCGCCTCCAGGTCGCGCAGGACGCGGCGCAGGCGCGAGGCCGGAGCGTCGGTGAGGCGCGCCAGATCGCCCATGGCGGCGGAGCCGCCGAGCTGGGCGAGGGCCATGGCGACGCGCCCGCCGAGGGCTTCGAGAGCGTCGAGGTTGCGCCGGTCGCGCGCTTCGCCCTGCTCTTCCGCCGGTTCCCGATCGGTCTCCTCTCTGCCCTCCCGCTCGGCGACCAGCTTGGCCAGCACCTCGCGGCGCAGGAAGGCGACCATCCGCTCGCCGTCGATCGCCAGCTCGAGGAGCGGCCCGGCCTCGATCTGCTCGCCATACCCGGCCAGGAAGCCGAGGCGGCGGAGCTGGGTGACCAGGCTCTGGATACGGCTGCGGCCTCCGAGCACCGGGCGGAACTCGCGCACCAGCGCCTCCAGGCGCACCCGCGGCCGGAAGCTCCGCGCCGCCGCGACCTGCTCGCGGGTGAAGAGGGCGCTCTGGCCGGGCAGCTCGCGGGTCTCCGCGGCGGTCCTTTTCTGGAGGACCAGACGAGCCCAGAGGATGACCATCAGAGCGCAGGCGTCGGCGCGCAGGCCGAGATTGGAGGCGGCGTCGAAGGCCGTGTCGGCGGTGATCTCCGGCGACAGGCGGATCCCCACGTGCTCGGAGTAGACGCTGGTGGCGAGGACGAGGCCCACCCCGCCGAGCCGCCGCTCGACCTCGTGCCGCACGTCCGGAAAGTCGAGGTCCGGCAGCGCGGCGCGCGGCACGGTCCCTTCGCGCAGCAGGCGGGCGCAGATGCGGGTGGCTTCATTCATGGCTGTCTTTTCCGAGACGCGGCCTTACGGTGCCCGGGGTCAGGCGAGCCAGTGGCGCCCCCTCACCCCCAGGCGAAGGAACAGCCGATAGAGGCTCCGGCCAGCCGTCGCCTTCGACGTCGACCTCCAGAGGCAGGGCGCCAAGGCGGCCGGCGATCCCTTCGCCGGCCCAGCGGGCGCCCACCAGGGAGAGGAGGCTGGCACGCAGAAAGGACTCCCCGGCGTCGCCGGCCGGCACGACGCGGGAGAGCGGGGCCGGCGCGGTGCCGCGCGCGAGGGCGGACAGATCGGCCAGCAGGCGCTCCACCTCGGGCGGCGCCTCCAGGACGTCGGTCGCCCGCGGCGCCTCCTCGGGCTCGGTCCACGCCACCGCCGGCGCCTCCGGCCGGTCGCGCAGCGCCTGCACCTCGGCGGCATGGGCGACCGCTTCCGTGGTGAGGAGAGGCGGCGGCGCCAGGGCGGGGAGGAGGGCGGCGCGGCCCACCGCGGCCAGATCGTCCAGGCTCTTGGCCATCAGGGCGCGCACGATCTGCTCGACGGTGAGGCCGGCGGTCAGGCGCAGGTACTGCCGCCCCACCTCGGTGACCGCGGCGTGCAGATCGGCGCTCGCGCCATGCAGCCGGGAGAGGAGCTCGTGGATCTCCCGCGCCACGCGGCGGGCGGCGATCTGGTCGAGCCGCACCGCGTCGAGCACCGCCCGGATGCGCCCGGAGAGCGACAGCGCCTCGCCCAGCTTGTCCGCCGTGCGGCGCAGCACGACCTCGGAATGCGAGGCCATGGCGGCGTCGATCTCCTCGCGTAGCGCCACCAGCCGCGAGCGCATGGACTGGAGATGGCGGATGGGATCGAGGCCGATGTCCAGGGCGTAGCGCACCCCGGCCACCGTCGGCAGCAGCTCGCTCTCGCGCAGCCGGCGATGGAGGAAGGACAGCACGTCGTGCGCCCAGCGGCCGGAGTCCGTCAGCACGTGCCCCGCGGACGGCTCGAACTCCAGCCAGCCGCTCTGGCGCAGCGCGCGCAGCACCGTCGTCCGCGCCGGCTCCTCGAGCCAGTAGAGGACCTCGTCGAGATCCTCCTGGGAGAACGCCGCCCGCGCGCTCTCCACCAGCGCCTCGACCACCGCCGCGCGGGCGAAGAAATCGCGCGGCGAGCGGCCGATCAGGGCATGGAGCAGGGGGTAGACCGGCTCCAGGTCGCGCACCCCCACGAGCGGCTCGATCTCCTCCGGCGGCAGCCCCCCCGTCCACTCGGAAAGCCCGTCCCAGCCACGGTTTTCCAAGGTCTCCGAAGCGGTGTCTTCTTCAGGCGGGGTGTTCGCGTGCGGTCTTTTGTCGTTCATCTCCGCAACGGACTATATCCGAGAAGCGGAGAAAAGAGGATAAGGCGCGAACCCGGATTTGCCCGGGCCCCGGATTCTCCGGAGAAAGCCGCCACCCGGGCAGCGCCCCGGGGACGTGTTTCCGTCGCGGCCTCAGTGAATCGGATCGGGAAGGATCTCCACGGCCTCGCGGAGGACGGCCTGCAGCTCGCGGCCTATGTCCTTGAACAGGGGCCGAAGAGCTGTCGCCAGGCTCTGCGGTACTCGGCCCGAGCCCCCAAGATCTCGTGTCGCCGCTCTGCCTCCAGTCGATCCTTCAGGGCGCCAGGCCCGCCTCTCTTCCAGTATCATCCAGGCGTCCTGACGATGGAAACGCAGGATCCGTCCGGCCTCGCCGGACCTGGCCGCCTCGCGAAAGGCTGGGCTCAGCCGGCATCCATGCGTTAGGAAGACCAAGTCGTTGCCATGCAGGCTTACGGAGCTGAATATGCAAGCGCACGTGCTCAGAGGAACGAAGCAGCAAATCGCCGAGAACCTTTCCCGGATGCCCGGCGAGGTACGCGAGGCCATCGTCTTTGTGGAAGAGCCGGCAGCGGCGGAGGCGCGGATGGCGGACAAGGAGGACGTTTTCGCCGAAATGCGCCCCTACATGGTGGACGTTCAGGACCTGGACGACACGCGCGAAGCGGTCTATACGCGCGGGGAAGGCGAATGATCCTGCTCGACACAAACCTGCTCACCCGGATGACGCGGTCGCATGAACCGCAGGCCGGTATGGCACGCGCGGCGATTCAGACGCTCCTGGGACGGGGAGAGCTGCTGGTCCTGGTTCCCCAAAATTTATACGAATTCTGGGTGGTAGCGACCCGCCCGCCGGGGGCACCTCCCGCGGGGAGCAACGGGTTGGGAATGACCACTGCCCAGGCCGGGCTCTGGCTGCGTTTCTTCCAACGGCGTTTCACGCTGCTTCCCGATCGCGAGGAGTCTCAGCAGGCTTTGGCAAGGGCTGGTCGAGACCCACGGCGTGACGGGCTTCCGGGCGCACGACGTGCGTCTCGTAGCGGCTATGCAAACTTACGGAATCGCCCGGCTGCTCACGTTCAACGGCGCTCACTTCCGCAGTCTGCCGGTCACGATTCTCGACCCCGCTTCGCCGTGATCACCGAATAAAGTGATGTGTCGGACAGCTCCCCGCCGCCGCTGATCCGCATCCACAGAAGCTGGGCCTGCCCCGATCGAGTAAGGTTGTCATTCCGCCTTGGTGTTTTCACCGTCCTTGCTGTCCTTTACGTCCTTGAGCAGCCGCGCAAACACGCTCTCCACCATGCGGTCACAGAGAGGACCGTTGAAGAGATAGAGCCGGCGCACCTCGCGGCCGATGCGCGCGTCGAGCATCTCGCGCAGGCTGCGTTTGGCGCGGTGCAGGCGCACCCGCACGTTCTCGATCGAGAGCTCGAGAGCGTCGGCGGTCTGCTCGGTCGAAAGGCCTTCGATCTCGCGCAGGCAGAAGACCGTCCGCAGGGGATCAGGGAGGATCTCCACGGCCTCGCGGAGGACGGCCTGCAGCTCGCGGTTCTCCATCTCCCGTTCGGGTCCGATCGCCGCGGAAGGAAAATCGGGAGGCTCGCCGCCGGCGCTCGGCACCAGCCGGACCAGCCGCTGCCGCTTGCGGGCGCGGGCCAGCGCCTCGTGGCAGGCGATCCGGGTGAGCCAGGTGGCGAAGCGCGCCTCACCCCGGAACCCGGCGAGCTCGCGGAAGGCACGCACATAGGCCTCCTGCATGACGTCCTCCGCCTCCGCATCGTCCCACAGGATGCCGCGCGCGACCCGGAAGAGCCTCTGGTTGTAGCGCCGCATGAGGATCTCGAAAAGCGAAGTGTCCCCGGCGAGCACGCGCTCCACGACCTCCTCGTCAGAGAGGGTGGGGGGGACGGAGGTGGTCGGTTGGAGCGCGGTCTGGCTCATCGTTCTCCTCGTGGGCTCGCCCTCACCGTCGATGGTACGCCCGCCTCTACAGAGTCGCGAAGCCCGGAGACGTTACAAGGCCGGCGAGACGCCAGCGCTCCCAGGGGGCGTGACTTGAAAGACTTACCCTGCGAGGTTCGGCTCGCTCCCTGATAGGCGGCTCGCCGATTGCCGGTCGGCGCACCCATGAGTGTAAGACAGGAGGCTGCTGAGGCTTTCTCAACCTCACGTACAACTACGCTGATGATCCCAACCCCTACTCCGCTGACCCGCGCGGCGTCTCTCTCGATGTCGGCTCCCGATCCCGGGGGCTTCTTTAGCCGCTGGACTCTTTCTGGCGGCAGGAAAGGTGGTAGCTCTATGAAGATGCGGAAGTTGGTTCTGACCTTGGCTCTCGCAACGGGCCTGGTGGCCATGCTCGGCATGCCGGCGAAGTCTTCCTTGGCCGCCCGATGCACGACGGCCTCGTGCGAAAGCTTTTGCGGTGGACCCGGCTCCGGTGCTTGCACCGGCGTGGGTAACTCCTGCATCTGCTTTTAAGCTTTTAAGAGCCAGAACCCAGGCTCCGGCGGGGGGTGAATCGTCCCCGCCGGAGCATATCCGCTTCACCTCCAGGTCGCGTGAGCCCCTGCCCTTTCAGCCAGCCATAGAGCCTTCCTGGCGCTTTTCCAGGAGCCGATACTTGAGCACGAAGGCGGCGATGCTCGGACCCCGGAGCGACGCCCGGCCAGACAGGGACGACCTGGGCGTCGGCAACGCCGGAGCAAAGCATCAGAAAGACGAAGGCGCAACGAATCATGTCGTCTCCTTCAATCCGTGGACTTCGACCGTCGAATATCCCTGGTGCTTGGTAACGATCACCTGTTGGGCGAATTCGTCGCGCAGCTCCGGGATATGGGTGATGATACCGACCATCCGGCCACCGACCCGCAGGCTCTGAAAGGTTTCGGAGACCAGGGCGAGAGTATCAGGATCGAGGGTGCCGAAGCCTTCGTCGATGAACAGACTGTCGAGATGCACCGCGCCGACGGCACGTTGCACCTGATTGCTGAGCTCCAGGGCGAGAGCGAGCGAGGTCAGGAAGGTTTCTCCTCCGCTGAGCGTGTCGCTGATCCGCGTTTCGTCCGCGTTGTCGTGATCGACGACGCGGATTTCGTCGTCGTCGAAGCGCAGGGAGTAGCGCTCCGCGGTCAACGTCATCAGCCGGGCCGAGGCGCCCTGCACGAGCTCGGTGAAGACCTCCTGAAGGATGTAGGCCTGGAACTTGTCGCTGCGCAGGTCGCCGGCCAGGAGGTCGTGCACGCGCAGGGCCGCTTCCTCGACTTCCAACTGGTCGCGGAGCTCTTTCAAACGTTCGAGCCGCTGCTTCATGCGCGCGATCTGCTCTTCGAGCTTCTTTTCCTGACCGAACGCGGTCTCCACCGCCGCGGTGATGTCCGCCGCGAGCTTCTCGACGGTCGCCAACTGTTCGTCGGACACACGCTCGTCCCCCAGGTCGGCGCTGAGCGCGGCGAAACGCTCCTCGGCGGCGTGGCTGTCCTGGGCATGCTGGCGAATCTGCTCCTGAAGCTGCTGGGCGGTGGCGTCGTCGAGGCGGGCCTCGCGGACGGCGGCCTCGTCGTCGAAGCCGGCGCGGGCGATTTCCGCGTCCCGGCTCTCGGCTCTCTGGGCGGCGTCTTGGCGGGCGGCTGCCGCCGCTTCGACTTGGAGCCGGTGCGCCTCCTGGGCGGCCATCAGGCGGTTTTGAGCGATTGCCGCTTCCTCGGCGGCGGCCTTGAGGTTGTCCTCGAGCTGCCGGATCTGCTCCTCCAAGGCAGCAGCCTCTGTCGCCGGGTCGGCCGCCTCGGTGACGGCATGGATCTCCTCCTGCAACGTCGCGAGCCGTTGCAGGCTCGCGCCGCGCTCCTCCTCCAGCCGCTGCCGGGACGCCTCCCTCTCGCCGAGCCTGTCCCGCGCGGTGGCCTCGTCGGCCTTGGCCTTCTCCAGCGCTCGCTCCGCCGCCGCCAGCCGCGCCTTCGCGTCTTCGTTCGCTTTGCGGCTCCTGGCGAGCAACGTGATCTGCCGGTCGATCCAGGCTTCCATCACTCCATCTTCGGGAGCGCGGTCGCCGAGCGTGCGCCGGATCGCTTCCTCGCCGGCGGCCACGCCGGTTTGCAGCTCGGCGCAACGCGACTCCAGATCGGCGAGACTTTGCCGGGCGGCCTGGAGCTTTGCCTGTTCACCCGTGAGCGCCGCTTCGGTCTGCCGGGCGAGTGCGTCGGTTTCCTTGCGCCTCTCCCGCGCGCCTTTGAGGTCGGCCTTGGCCGCTTCGAGCGCGGGGTCCAGATCGGCCGGAGGCGGCGTGGCCACGAGCTGCTCGCACACCGGGCAGGGTTCGCCGGGCACCAATCCCTCGCGCAGATGATTGGCCTCGTTCAGACGGTTCGCGCGGTGCAGCGCCTCCTCGGCCGCCTCGCAGCCATGCAGCGCCTCCTCCGCGGACCTCCGGGCCGCCTCGGCCTCCTCCTTCAGCCGCTCGATCTCCCTGGCCTGCTCGTCCACCGCCTTGCGCTTCCGAGCGAGCTCAAGCCCGCTCTCCGCCGCGCTCCTGCGCGCGGCGCCCAACTCGACGGCGCGGTCGCGAATACCTTGTAGCAGCTCGTCCAGCTCCGGGTCATAGCCGGAGGCCTCCTGGGCTTGCCGGGCCGCATCCACGGCGGCCTGCTGCTGCGCTTGCACGGACTTCGCCGATTCGACCGTGGCGGCGAGCGAGGACTGCTCACTTTCCAGAGCCTTCAAGCCCTGCGTCTGTCGCTCGATCGCCGCGTTGAGCTGCTCACGTTCCGGCAGGCGTCCGATCACTTGGTGGAGGCGGGCCACCTGCTCGCGAATCTTTTTGATCGCCTTGGCGTCTTTCTCCGCGGACTTCAAAGCGGCGGCCTTCGCCTTCCCCTCTTTTTGCGCGGAGTCGTGGCGGGCCTCCGCTTCGTCCGCCGCCTTCGCCGCCGCGTTCGCGGAAGCGGAGGCGCGGGCTGCTTCCTGGAGAAAAGGCAACAGAGGCACCGCGCGGGCCGCCGCCTCGATCCTCGCTTTCACAAGGCGCATCGGCTCGGCCTGCTGCCGCAGAACCGCTCGCTTTTCCTCGACCTGCCGAAGCTCCCGGGTTTTCGCGTGCTGGCCGCGCAATCGATCGAGCGCGGCCTGGGTACCGTCCCGATTCTTCCTCCAGGCTTCGAGTGACTCGACGACCCGTGCGTGCTCCGTCTCCAGCCCGGCGAGAGCGGCCTCGTCGACGCCCGTATATTCGTCCGCCAGGATCTTTTGTAGGGAATCAACCGTGACCTTTTTTGCAGCCGCCGAGCGCTGGGCCCGTTCCCGCATCCGTTCATACACGTCGAGCCGAAGAAGCGTGCGGAGCATGCTGCGCCGGTCTCTCGGCTGCGCCTTGAGAAACCTGGCGAATTCGCCTTGCGGTAGAACCACCGCCTGCATGAACGCAGGCGCCCCGAGCCCCAGGATCTGAATCACCTGATCGTTCGCGGCGCGAACCTGATCGGCCAGATTCCGGAAAGAGCCGCTTCCGTAGTCCTCCTCCAAGCGCACCGATTGCACACCATTGCGCCGGAGGGTGCGTGCGATGCGGTAGTGGTTGTCGCCGACCTCGAAATCCAGCATCACGCTGATCCGGTCCCGGCCCGCCGAGATCATCTCCGTCCGGCTGTGAATGTTGACCCGGGGGATTTCGCCATAGAGCGCGAAGATGATCGCATCCAGCAGAGTCGACTTGCCGGCTCCCGTCGGCCCGGAGATGGCAAACAGCTCGAGCGCACGGAAATCGATCTCCTGCTCTTCCCGGAAGCAGGCGAGCCCCTCGATGGTGAGATGGAGAGGACGCAGCGCTCAATCCTCCCCGGACGCCTGATCATAAAGATCCTGAAACGTATCCAGAACGGCCACGGCCGCCGCGTGCTGGTGCGCGCGGAGATGGTAATTCGCGTAATGCCCCACCGGCGGAGCCCCGGTTTCCAGCCAGACGTCCGGCGGCTCCTCCACCTCGGGGAGCTCGGCGCGCACCACGAGCGCATTGGGGAGCAGCTCGCGGACTTTTCGATTGAGATCCGGATCCTTTTCCGTCAAAGGGACCGTCACACGCAACCAACCCGTGTGATACCGGTCCGCGGCCTCTTCGAGCTCCGCGAGCGAGGCGCGCAGGTCGACCAGAGGCAGCCCGCCCTCATAGGGCACATGCTCGACGGTTGCCGGTTGGCCGGGCGACGCCGTGACGACGACGAAGCTCTTTTCCTCTCCGGCCTCCCCGAAGTCCATCTGAAGAAGCGATCCGGCGTAATAGGCGGGCACCGGCGCATCGACCTTCTGCGGCCTGTGGATGTGTCCGAGAGCGATGTAGCTCGCCGCGGAAGGCAGAGCTTCCGGCGAGGCGGCCCAGTCCTCACTGATGTGAACCCGGCGCTCCGATTCGCCGAAGAGCGCCCCCTCGATGTGCGTATGCGCCATGAGGAGATTGACGGCATCATCCTGAAAGCCGCCGCAGAGATCCTGGACGGCGCGCTCGAACATGCGGGCATACTTGATCCGCGCGCTCGCCTCCTCGCCGGCGAGGTCCAGCGCCGAGACCCAGGCACCAGGGGAAGAGAACGGCAGCGCCGCGACGACGGCCTTCTCTCCGCAACGGGTCTCGATCACCCGCGTCCCTCCCCGGGAAGCCGAGCGCGGGCGGCCGAGGATCTGGACGTTGACGAATTCCGTGAGCAGAGACCGGGCATCCAGCCGTAGCGCATCATCGTGGTTGCCGGCGATGACCAGCATCCGCGCGCCCGTCCGGCCCACCCGCACCATGAACCGGTTCACGAGCTGCTCCGCCTCCGCCGGCGGGTTCCGGCTCTCGAAGACGTCCCCGGTGTGGAGGACGAGATCGATCGCCTGTTCTTCGATGAAGCCCGCGAGATGCTCGAGCACCGCCTCCAGCTCGTCGAAACGCTGGATTCCCTTCCATCGGCGGCCAATATGCCAGTCGCTGGTGTGGACAATTTTCATGGTCTGCGTCGTCAGGAGCGAGCACAGGGGTGCTCGTGGAGGGGAAGTCTACAGGATAGACCTGGCCGGGAGGCGCGGACGTTTTTCGTCGTCCCGGCTCTGGGTGTGCCGGACCTCGTCGCGCTATCTGTAGAGATGAAATGCATCTAGATTTCAAAAACTGGTGAGATTGGAGGCCTGTTTTCCGTCTTCTATAGGGGTATGTTTGACATTCCACGTTCCGCCGGGAGGCGCTGGAGCCGCCACGACCAGGTCTTCAAGGACCTGATCGGGGGCTTCCTCCCTGACTTTCTTACCCTTGTGGCACCCGAGCCCGCCGGGCGCCTCGACCTGTCTCAATGGAAGCTCCTGGACAAGGAGACCTTCACCGATTGGCCTCGGGGCCGCCGGCGCGAGCTCGACCTCCTCGCCGAGGTCCCTCTCGCCGCCGGCGACGGCCAGACTGCCCTCATCCACGTCGAGATCGAAGCCCGGGCTCGGCCCGGGATGGGAGCCCGCCTTGCGGGCTACCACATGCAGATCTGGCTGCGGCACGGCAAGCCGATCCTCCCCATCCTCGTCCGCCTGCGCGGCGGCCAGCCCGACGTCCGCCTCGAAGCGGTGGCGGACACCGCTCTCGGCCTCGAGATCCTCCGCTTCAGCTACTACTCCTTCGGCCTCGCCCGTTGCCGAGCCGAAGACTACCTGGCCAAGGACCAACCGCTGGCCTGGGCATTGGCAGCGCTGATGAGCCGGGGCTCCATGAGCCGAGCGGAACACAAGTGTCGAATCGTATCTACAATGTGAAGGTCGTGACGCCGAAGAGCTGGCAGCTCTCCAGGCGCGCGACAGTGCGAAGGAGGTTCGAGTCATGAGATTGAGCTGGGCAGATCAACTCAGGAAGGAAGGACAGGAGCAGGGCGTCCAAGAGACTCTCCTGCGACTTCTCGGAGCACGCTTCGGTACGCTCTCGGAGGACGTCAAGCAGCGGGTGGAGAGCATCCACTCGGTCGAGCGTCTGAACCAGATCGCCGATCAGGTCCTCGTCGCCCGCTCCCTCGAGGAGATGGGGCTCCGGTAGGAGCCCGCCCTTCGACCTCAGGTTCTCTCTGGCTGGATGACCCGGTCGTAGGCGTCGCGCATCGCCAACGTGCAGCCGATCGAGGGCAAGTCCAGCACATCCTCGAAGCGGTTCGCCTCGGTCAGCAGCCAGCCGCCGTTCTGCTGTTTGACGAAGTGCTCGGCGGAGACGTGGTCCTGGGCGAGGAGCAGGTATTCGACGAAGGAGGGAATCGTCCGGTAGGACGCGAACTTCCTCCCTCGATCGTAGCTCTCCGTGCTGGGAGATAAGACTTCGATGACCAGAGTGGGATTGAGGAGCGTATCGAGCTCTTCATCGGCGAGTTGGGGATCACCACAGACAACCAGCACGTCCGGATAGGTCAACAGGTCGGCGGCAGGGGCCAGGACCCGCATGTCGTTCGTGTGGACCTCGCACCCGCGACCCCGGAGCTGCTGGTGGAGCGCCGCGAAGGCATTCCCGGCGATGAGGTTGTGGGACCGACTGGCGCCGGCCATCGCGAAGATCTCGCCGTTCAGATACTCGTTCTTCGTCTCGGAGCGCCTCTCCAGGGCCAAGTACTCTTCAACGGAGACGCGATGGAGGGGTTCGGAGGCCATGGGACCAATGTAGCATACCGGACTACACCGGGAGGGTAGAGCAGGCTCTCCAGGCGCGCGACAGTGCGAAGGAGGTTCGAGTGATGAGATTGAGCTGGGCAGACCAACTCAGGAAGGAAGGACAGGAGCAGGGAGTGGCGAAAGGACTGGAGCTGGGTGTCCGGCAGACTCTCCTGCGCCAACTCAGAGCACGCTTCGGCCCGCTCTCGGAGGACGTCAAACAGCGGGTGGAGGGTATCCGCTCGGTCGAGCGCCTGAATCAGATCGTCGATCAGGTCCTCGTCGCCCGCTCCCTCGAAGAGATGGGGCTCCAGTAGGAGCCCGCGGCCAAGCCCGCTGAGCGGTGCGCCCTCAGCGCTCCGCCCAGGAACGTTTTCCGCCCTTCCTGTGTCTAATCCGGCATGAGACCCCGCGCTCTCGCTCTCCGTGTCTCCGCCGCCCTCGTGCTTGCAGTCCTGCTCGCGTTCTGGCTCGCCGGTGCCGCTCCACAGAACGCGCCGCGGAAGAAGCCTGCCGCCAAGGTGCCGGCTGCGTCGCCGGCCGCGCCCAAGGTGACGTCCCGGGAGGCGGCGTGGCGGGCGGTCTACCGGTTGATTCTCGACGACAAGCCGGTGGAGGCGGCGAAGCGGGTGGCGGCGATCCGCGCGGCGGCGCGGGCGGCGGGACGGGAGGAGGAGTGGACGCGGGCTCTGATCCAGGAGGCGCAGCTCCGGGTGATGAACGCGCCCGAGACCGCGATCCGTCTGCTGCGTGACGAGCCGTGGCCGGCGAACGCGCTGGACAGGACGGTCCTCCACCTGTATCTCGGCCAGGCGCTCGGCGCCTACTACACCTCGCGGTCCTGGACGATCGACCGGCGGGAGCAGATCGGCGCGCCCAAGGCTCTGAAGGACCTCGATCTCGGCACGGCGACGCAGGCGGAGATGTTCGCCGCCATGACCTCCGAGTATCTGGAGGTCTGGCAGCGGCGGGAGACTCTCGCGGCCGTGACGGTCCGGAGCCTGGTCCGCTATATCCTGCCGAGCGATTATCCGCCGGAGGTGCGGGGCACGGTGCGCGACACGGTCTCGTATCTCTTCGCGGCGAACCTCGCCGACAGCACGTTCTGGTCGCCGCGGGAGAGCAATGAGCTGTTCCGCGTCGACCTCGGGCGGCTGATCGAAGGCAAGGCCGGAGGGCAACCTGGAGGCACGGCGGACCCGGCCGACGCCACGGCGCATCCGATCGCCCGCATGGCCGGCGTCCTCGGCGACCTGGAGGCCTGGCACCGCGCCGCCGGCCGCCCGGGGGCCGCCCTGGAGGCCCGCCTCGAGCGTCTCCGCCTCCTGCGCACCGCGTTCACCGGCGAGAAGGACCGGGCTCTCCTGCGCCGCAGCCTGGAAGAGAGCCTCCCCGCCTTCCGCGATACGGCCTGGTGGTCCATGGGGATGGCCACGCTGGCGGATTTCGTGCGCGAGGAGGGCGGGCAGGACCATCTGGCCGGCGCCGACCGCATCGCCCGCGACGGCTACGCGGCCTCTCCGCAGTCGCGGGGCGGGATCCGCTGTCTGAGCATCGCGCGGTCGATCGAGGCGCCGGACTTCGAGATGGTGACCATGAAGAGCGATGCGCCGGACCGGCGCTCGATCCGCGTGCGCCACAAGAACCTCGGCGCCCTCTGGTTCCGGCTCTATGCGATCGATCCGCTCCGGCAGGTGGAGAGACCGCGGGCCGGCCTCCTCTTGTCCCCGAGAGAGGAGGATCTCGCGGCGCTGATCAAGACGAGCACGCCGGTGGCCTCCTGGCGGACCGAGCTGCCGCCCACGCCCGATTTCGCGATCCACACCACCTATGTCGTGCCGCCGGTCCAGCGTCGCGGCGCCTATCTCGTGGTGGCTTCGGCGCGCGCCGATTTCGCCAAGGAAAGGAACCGGCGCGCGGCGGCTGCGCTCTTCCTGGGCGACCTGGTCGTGCAGAGCCAGCTCTCCGGCGACGCCTTCGAGATCGCCGCGCTGTCGGGAGAGGACGGCCATCCCGTGAGCGGCGCCGAGGTGCGTCTGTACTCCGGGCTCTGGAACGGTGGCCAGCTCTTGCGGACGGAAACCACCGGCGCCGATGGCCGGCTGCGCCTGGCGATCAATCCGCAGGAGTATGGATATTTCGTGCTGGCCCGGCGGGGTGAGGACTTCGCGTTGCTCGACAGCCTCTCGGCGTGGTCCCCGTCCTCGCAGGAGGACGACGACGGCGCCACGCTCGTCTACACCGACCGCGCCGTCTACCGGCCAGGGCAGAAAATCCTCTGGAAGGCCCTGGCCTACCGGCGGAAGGACCGGCTGTCGCCGCCGACTCTCGCGCCGGGTACTGAGGTGACCGTCACGCTGCTGGATCAGAACCAGCAGACGGTGGCCACGAAGACGGTGCGGGCGAACGACTTCGGGACCGCCTCCGGCGCGATCGAGATCCCGCCCGGCCGGCCGCTCGGGCTCTGGCGTCTGCAGACGGCGCCTCAAGGCGGCGCCACGATCCGGGTGGAGGAGTACAAGCGGCCCACCTTCGAGGTCGTGCTGAAAGACCCCCGCGGCGCGCTGCGCCTCAACCAGCCGGCGCGTTTCGAAGGCGGCGCACGGTACTATTTCGGGCTGCCGGTGGTGAACGCCAAGGCGCGGTGGCGCGCTTATCGCGAGCCGGTGATGCCCGATTGGTGGCGGTACTGGTACAGCGAAAACGGTCGAGCGAACGATCAGGTGGTCGCCGCCGGAACCGCCGAGCTGTCGGCGGAAGGCTCGTTCGAGATCGCCTTCACACCCGAAGCCGATCCGCACGCGGGAAAGGGTGTGACGTTCCGCTACCGGATCGAAGCCGAGGTGACGGACGAAGGGGGCGAGACCCGCGAGGCTGAGCGCGCCTTCCGCCTGGGCCAGATCGCGGTCGAAGCGCGCATCGAGCCCGCCGCCGACTTCTTCGTGGCCGGCCGGCCGGCGCACGTCAAGATCGTCCGCGCCAGTCTGGACGGCGTGCCGCGGCCCGGCGCCGGAACCTGGACGCTTCTCTCCCTGCGCCAGCCGGAGCGCGCGCTCCTGCCCGCCGACCAGCCCTGGCCGGGGCCGGGCGAGGACGGCGGCTATCGGACGCCGGGCGACGCTCTGCGTCCGCGCGACGCTCCGGAGTACAAGCCGGAGGAGATCCTGCGCGACTGGCCGGACGGCGCGCGGATCGGCGGCGGCACGCTGGAGCATGGCAAGGACGGCGCGGCCGATCTGGAGCTGCCGCCGGACCTGCCGGCGGGCGCCTACCGGCTGCGCTACGAGACCCGCGACGAGGCTACAGCCGCGGACGGCGGCGGGCGCGCCGAAGCCTCGCGCGAGCTGATCGTCGCCGGGCCGCGGACGCCGCTCGCCCTGCCCGCCGTGCTGGCGGTCGATCGCAGCGAGGCGCACGTCGGCGGCACCCTGCGGCTGCTGGCCGGCTCCGGCCTCTCCGGCCAGCCGGCCACTCTGGAGCTCTACCAGGACGGCCGGGTGATCGAGCGGCGGACCCTCGCCGCGGACGGCGCTCCGTCCCTGATCGAGATCCCGCTCGGCGAAGAGCACCAGGGCGGCCTGGGGCTGCGCCTGCTGGCGGTGGGCGACCACCAGATCATGGACCTCTCCGCGTCCGCCTACGTGCCCTGGGACCGCGGTCTGGACATCGAGCTTGCCACCTTCCGCGACCGCGTTCGGCCCGGCTCGCACGAGACCTGGCGGGTGACGGTGCGCCGGGCGGGCACGGCCGGCGGCTCCGAAGCCCGTCCTGAAGCCCAATTGGCAGAGATCCTGGCCTATCTCTACGACCGCAGCCTCGACCAGATCGCGCGCCAGAATCCGCCCCAGGTCCTCGCCCTCTTCCCCCTGCGCACCGAGATCACCGCCGCGGTGTCGAGCCTCGGCGGCCGCGCCGCCGCCTCTCTCCCGGGAACCGTCTGGGGGGAAGCCGGCCGGGTGCCGGAGGCGCTCCGGCCGGACCGTCTGCGCCTCGCTCTCGGGCCGACCCGGGATTCCTGGCTCGCCCTCGCCACGACGTCCGGTCTGGTGATGGACCGCATCGGTTTCGACGGCGTGAAGCGGCGGCAGCCGATGACGCGCGAGGTGCTGCAAAGCCTCGGCTATGTCGGCATCGTCGAGGGCGGCGTCGAGGGCGGTGTGGCCGGCGGAGTCGTCGGCGGAGTCGTCGGAGGAACGTCCGGCGGTGTTCCCGCCGCGCCCATCCCGCCGCCTCCCGCTCCACCGCCACCGCCGGCCTTTCTTCCCGCGAGCGATCCGCGCGAGGCGCTGCGCTCCGATTTCGCCGAGACCGCCCTCTGGGCGCCGCACCTGCTCACCGGCGCCGACGGCTCGGCCACCCTCGAGGTCGACTTTCCCGACTCCGTGACGTCGTGGAATTTCTGGCTCCACGCCGTCACCCGGGATCTGCGCTCCGTCTCGGTCCTGAAACAGGTGGAGAGCGTCAAGGATCTGATGGTCCGCCCCTATCTGCCACGTTTTCTGCGCGAAGGCGATCAAGCCGATTTGAAAGCCGTAGTCAACAACTCCTCTGCGAAGGAGCTGCACGGCCAGGTGGATTTCGACCTCGTCGATCCGGAGACCGGAGAGAGCCGTCTCGCCGCATTCGGGCTCGACAAGACGAAGGCGCGCCTGCCGTTCACCGTGGCGCCCGGCGGCAGTGTTGCGCTCACCTTTCCCGTCACCGCGCCGAAGCAGGTCGGCACGGTCGCCGTCCGCGTCACCGCGTCGGCCGGCGACCTGAGCGACGGCGAGCTGCGGCCGGTGCCCATCCTGCCGTCGCGCCTCCACCTCGCGCAGTCGCGCTTCGTGGCCCTGCGCGGTCCCGGCGCCGACCGCCGCACGATGACCTTCCCGGACTTGGCGCAGGGCGGAGATCCCACTCGGATCGACGAGCAGATGGTCGTCACCCTGGACGCCCAGCTCTTCACCGGCGTCCTCCAGGCCTTGCCCTATCTCCGCCAATATCCCTACGAATGCACCGAGCAGACGCTGAACCGCTTCCTCTCCACCGCCATCGTGTCGAGCGTCTTCGATCGCTATCCCGCGATCGCCAAGGCCGCCCGGGAGATGGCGGCGCGCGACACGCAATACGAAACCTGGGACGCCGCCGATCCGAACCGCAAGATGGCGTTGGAGGAGACTCCCTGGCTGCAAGATGCGCAAGGCGGCACGCGCGGAGCGAATGAGGACTCCGAGCTCTTGCGCGTGCTCGACCCCCGCGTCGCCCGCGCCGAGAAGGCCTCGGCGTTGGCCCGCCTGGAAAAATCACAGCTTGCGGACGGCTCCTTCCCCTGGTGGCCGGGAGGCCCGGATTCGCCCTACATGACGGCGTACACGCTCTACGGCTTCGCCAAAGCCCGCGAGCACGGCGTCGACGTGCCGCGCTCCGTCGTCCAGAAAGCCTGGAAATACCTGGGCGACAACTTCCGCGCCGTCGATCTCCAGGAGCTGAAAACCCGAGTCAATGACTGGGAAGGATTGGTGCTCCTCAACTACGTGTCCACATCCTTCCCCGATCCTGCGTGGACCGTGGGCGGCCCCACCCTCGCCGAGCGCCGGGCCATCCTCGACGCCACCTTCCGCAACCGGCAGTCGCTCTCACCCTACCTGAAAGCCATGCTCGCCCTCACCTTGAAGCGCATGGGGCGCGCGGCCGACGGCCGTCTCGTCCTCGACGGAATGATGGACGCGGCGAAGACCACCCCCGACGAAGGCACCTTCTGGACCGCCGAGGAGCGCTCCTGGCTCTGGTCCAACGACACCATCGAGAGCCACGCCATGATCCTCCTCGCCCTCTCCGAGCTGCGGCCCGGCGACGCGCGGGCGGACGGCCTCGTGCAGTGGCTGTTCCTGAACAAGAAACTGAATCATTGGAAATCCACCCGCGCCACCGCCGAGGTCATCTACGCCCTCGTCCACCATCTGGAAAACGAAAACCAGCTCGGCCAACGCGAGTCCGCCATCGTCCATGTCGGTGTTCTTCCCGGCCAGCAGCGCACCGAGAGCTACACCTTCGAGCCGGACAGCTCCGCCGCGAGGAAGGCCCAGCTCGTCGTGCGCGGAAACGAGATCGATCCGGCGGTGTCTTCCACCATCGTCGTCGAGAAAGAGACCCCAGGCTTCCTCTTCGCCTCGGCCACCTGGCATTTCTCGACCGAAGAGCTGCCGAAGGAAGAACGCGGCGATCTCTTCGCCGTCGCCCGCCGCTACTTCCGCCGCGTCAAGACCGACCGCGACACCGTCCTCCAGCCGCTCGCGGAAGGCGAGCTCCTGCATCCCGGAGACGAAGTCGAGATCCACCTCACCATCCGCAGCAAAGCCCCGGCCGAATACGTCCACCTGCGCGACCCACGCCCTGCCGGCCTGGAGCCCGGGCTCGCCGTCTCCGGCTATCATTTCGATCTCGGGCTCATCTGGTACGAGGAGACCCGCGACAGCGGCACCAACTTCTTCTTCGAAAACCTGCCGCAAGGCGAATACACCCTCCAATACCGCCTCCGCGCCAACCTCGCCGGCACCTTCCGCACCGGCCCGGCCACCTTGCAGTCGATGTACGCCCCGGAATTCACCGCCTATTCGACGGGGACGGTGGTGCGGGTGGGGGAGTAAGGATCAGGCCCGGGTTTGCGCTTCTGGATCGCTGAAGGCCGAAAAGCGCCCGCCCAAGCCGCCCCCTCCCCGACCCTCCCCCGCGCGTTCCCCCTCCCTCCCGCCCCGAGCGGGAGAGGGCGCCCCCACCCCAAAAAAGATTTTGGTGAGATTGGAGCCCTGAAATCCGACTTCTATAGGGGTGGATTCTCATTTCAAGAAGGTTGGCATGAGAGAGGACATGAGCGTTTTGCGGGTGACGGCACGGGAGATGCGGCGGAATATGACGCCGGAGGAGCAGCTTATGTGGAGCCGCCTGCGGCGGCGTTTCCTGGGCTTCAAGTTCCGCCGGCAGGTTCCCATCGGCCAAGTCATCGTGGACTTCGCGTGCATGAGCCGGCGCCTGGTGGTCGAAATCGACGGCCGCCATCATCTGGAAAATCTCCAGGACCGGGAAAGGGACCGCTGGCTCGCGGCCCGGAGCTTCCGCGTCCTGCGCTTCCAGAACCAGGAAGTCCTGGATGACATCGAGTCCGTCCTCGATACCATCCAGAGCCACCTGGGCCCTCCCTGAATCCGTTGTCGGGAGGGGGCGCCCTCTCCCGCTCGGGGCGGGCGGGAGGGGGAACGCGCGGGGGAGGGACGGGGAGGGGGCGGAGGGAAGTTGCGACGCGTCTTTCTCCACTTTGAAGAAGACTCGGCGATACTTCCCCCTGGATTCGCGGTGTTGCCCCGCCCAGGATTGAATCCTGGGCGGGAGATCCCTGGCCGTCAATGACCAACCGAAACGACGACTGTGCTGGTCGTGCTGTTCCCCGAGAAGTCCGTGGTGACCACTTCGATTCTGTACAGCCGGTCGGCGTCACCGGCGCGTTCCGCACGCAGATTGAGCGTGAGAGGCTCGGTGATCTCCCAATCGGATGCAGTGTTGCCGTCTCCCGGGCCGTTGATCGGCTGGTTGGACGTGACCGTAACGATGCTTGATACCGGCGCCGCGTCGACTCCGTCCTCTGCCGTCACGGCGACGCTCACGGCGACCATCTTGTGATCGGGCGGCCAGAGGTTCCAGGGCGAAGCGACGACGCTGGTGACCACGGGCGGCGTGCTGTCGGCGACGGTCACCGAGAAAGCGCCGGTGGTGGTCTGGTTGTAAGCATCCGTTGCGGTGCACTGGACCGTCGTCGTCCCCAGCGGGAACGTCGCGCCCGGCGGCGGCACGCAAGCGACCGTCGCTCCCGGACTGGTGCTCACTGCGTACGTCACGACGGCGCCGTCCGGCCCGGTGGCTTCGACGGTGAAGTCGGCCGGGAGGTCGAGGGTCGGCGGCGGAACGCCGACGAAGACCGTGAACGAGGCGGTTCCGGTGTTGGCGTGTGCGTCC
>Ga0307506_10000149_pt1 | contig 24321 bp, 28 predicted proteins | sample 25_S_MG_FD_202175 | JGI IMG/M metagenome (GOLD analysis project Ga0307506, IMG submission 202175) | Soil microbial communities from Populus trichocarpa stands in riparian zone in the Pacific Northwest, United States - 25_S | ecosystem: Environmental > Terrestrial > Soil > Riparian zone > Trees... | reverse complement strand
TGGGGATGCCGCGGAGTACAGCAGGGATCTCCAGAAGTACATGGTCCCGGCGGCAATCCCTCCAGGGAGGCTGAGCTTCCCGGCGCGCAACGCCAGCCGGCAAGACGGGAAAGGAAGGATGTGCAATAGGATGGTTGCGTTTCATCCTGCGCTGCGCTAATCTGCAATCAGGAGGTTGCACATGACACAGACACAGATGACTGAGACGAGCACCGACCGCATCGAGAAGCAGACCGTGGTCCGCGCCCCGCGTTCCAAGGTGTGGCGGGCGATCACCGACTCCCGGGAGTTCGGCAAGTGGTTCAAGGCGGAGATGACCGATCCCTTCGTGCCAGGCGCGCCGGCGCGGGGCAGGATCACCCATCCCGGCTACGAGCACCTGACGATCGACGTCCTTGTCGAGCGGATCGAGCCGGAGCACTACTTCTCCTTTCGCTGGCACCCGTACGCGGTCGATCCGCAGAAGGATTACTCGCAGGAGCCCAGGACCCTGGTGGAATTCGAGCTCGAAGAGATCCCGGAAGGCACCCGCATCCGCGTGACCGAGTCCGGCTTCGATCAGATCCCGCTCGCCCGCCGCGCCGAAGCGTTCCGCATGAACTCAGGCGGCTGGGCGGCGCAGCTCGTGAACGTGGCCAAGTATGTGGATGAGCCAGAGTAGCTCTAACGGCGACGGCGGTGCGCTCGAAGCCACCGCGCCCGTCTTCGCCGCCCTGGGGGACGAGAGGCGCCTGCGCCTCCTCGCCCGCCTCGGCGGCGAAGGCCCGCTCTCGATCTCCCGGCTCAGCGAGGGCGCCGGCATCACGAGGCAGGCCGTCACCAAGCACCTCCAGGTGCTGGCCGACGCCGGCCTCGCGACCAGCCTCCGCCGCGGCCGAGAGCAGCTCTGGCAGCTCGAAGCCGCGCGTCTCGCCGAAGCGCGGCGCTCGCTGGAGCTGATCTCACAGCGCTGGGACGAGGCGCTGGAGCGGATGAAGAGGGCGCTGGAGGACGGCTGATCAGCTCCTGGAGCGGATCGGTGCGAGCCGCCAGCGGCCGTAGGCGACGAACCCCGCCAGGAGCCCGGTCACCGCCGGGATCACGGCCATCCCGGCGCCCATGGGACCCATCAGGGTGACGGCCACCGCGCCGATCATGATGATCACCAGCCCGGCGGCGGCCAGGGGTGTCAGGCCCGCCTTGATGCGCAGGAGCGCGGGGAGGATCAGACCGATGCCGCCGAGCAGCTCGGCCACGCCGATGAAGCGCACGAACGCGCCCGGCAGCACGACCGATCCGGGAGGGCCGGCCAGCTTCTCCAGCGGCAGGACCAGCTTCATGGCGCCGGAAAAGATGAAGAGCAGCGCGAGCAGCACCTGCACGATCCACAGCACGATGCTCAGGGTCGACCGCCTCGGCCCGGCGCCGGCGTCCCGATTGAGCTCGATGGGATTGGTTGGCTCTGAAAGTGTCATCATCGTTCCTCCTGGTCGAGTGGTTGGGTGGGGCCGAGCTTGCCGTCCTCTCGGTCTCTATCCCTGCGACGAACGAGGGGCGGCGGAATCGACATGGTATGACAAGAGAAAAGCTTCGGGGCGTCGCTCTCGGCGGATCGCTCGCCGCTGCTATGCTCACCGGGCTGAGCGCCTGCTCCACCGTACCGAGACTCGTCTTGCCGGGACTTTTCCACTGGGATATTATTACCGTCATGGAAAACGTCACGCTCTCTCTCGACGACGAAGTGACCCGCTGGGCGCAGTCCCGGGCGACAGAGACCGGGAAGAATCTCGCTCAGTTCCTCGAGCAGATTCTCCGCGATCAGGCCCGGGAGGATGAGATCTATAAGGCCGCCATGGAACGTTACTTCTCTCTCCAGCCGACCCGGATCAGCGAAAAGGGTGAGTACCCTCGGAGAGAGGAGCTCTATGACCGCCCTGTTTTTCGTCGATAGCAACGTCCTGATCTATTGCCATGACTCCGCCTCTCCAGCCAAGCAATCTCGTGCAAAACAGTGGATCGACCACCTCTGGAGCGCCCGGCGGGGACGCCTGAGCATCCAGGTCCTCCAAGAGTTCTACGTTAACGTCACCCAGAAGGTGAAGCCAGGCTTGGACCGGTCACGGGCACGCCAGGAGATCAGCGCTCTGACCGCATGGCATGCTGTCGTCAACAATTCCCTCGCGCTCCTGGCGGCTTGGGATATCCAGGATCGTTACGGCCTTTCTCTCTGGGATTCCCTGATCGTGGCCGCGGCGCAGGCGACCGGCTCCGGGTTCCTCTTGACGGAAGATCTCCAGCACGGCCAGGACTTTGAGGGAGTCGTGGTCGTTAACCCGTTCCTGGAAGCTCCTCCCCTTTCGATCTAATTGGCGCTGGCGGTTTATTCTCCTGCCATGGCCCCCACGCTGCTCAGCTCTTGGAGTGGATCGGTGTGAGCCGCCAGCGGCCGTAGGCGACGAACGAGGGGTGGCGGAATCGACACGGCGGTCCAAGCATGTTCCGGCACGGCTCTGCCGGCTGAACTGCACCGCTTGCCAAGATGCGGTGCGGACTGCGCGTCCGCTCTCGGGAGGAGCTCGGTCTTCGGCAGGAGCCTCCCGATTGCCGTCTGCTCTCCCGTGCTTCGCGGGTCGAGCCGCTTGCCCCGTGGGGCGAGCCTGCGGGGCGGTTTCACCCCATCACCCGATCTCCGGCATCAAATCGATCCGGTTCGGCAAGTCCGCGGAGTAGATGGTCAGCATCAGCTCCGAGTCATCGATGAGCCGGTACTCCGGCAGCTTGCCGGAGAGCTGCAGGCTGTCGTTGAGGATGATGGGGACGCCGTCACCCCGTTTCTCCATGAAATAGCGGTGGTCACCGGCCCCGCGCAGGCCGTCCGCTGGCGTGCGGGCGAGCAGCGAGGCGATGAGCTCGTTACGCGTCGCCTGGCGCAGGGGCAGGCTGTCCAGAGTCAACGAATTCGGCAGGGGCCCCGGGCTGAAGATCTCCAGCCGGTCGGAGAAGTGGAAGATACGGATCTTCGAGGCGTGGACGGAGTAGTCCCGATGGACGACGGCATTGACCACCGCCTCGAAGATCGCGCGTTCGCTGAACTGGGGGTATTCCTCCCGAGCGGGCCTCTTGAGCGCCGCGACGGTCATATTGCGAAGGATAAAGCCGACCGCATCACGGATCTGCCACGGCAGTGGGCCGGTGATCCTCTGGGCGTCGACCTGGTGACCAGCATCCCGGACAGTCCCACGGTAGCGCACGGTTTCGATCGACGCGCCGGAGAGCCAGGTTTCGGGGCTGCGTGAGCAGAGGAGAACGCCGGCGACCGAGGCCCTCTCCTCTTGCAGGTCGTCGGTCGTCAAGAGCTTGAGCTTGCGGAGGACTGCCAGCGGGTCCTCCGGAGAGGGCGGGAGGAACCGGCGCCAGAGGTCCGGCTCCAGGCTCTCCGCGGATGTCTCAGGGACGGCCTGCTCGTCGAAGCGGATGATGCGCGCCTGGCTGCGCTGCTGGAAGAGCCGGGCGAGAAGGTCTGGAGGCAGCCTCCTCTTGGAGCTGCCCAGACGCCGGAAGTAGCCGCCGGGACTCTCGTGGACGTACAGGCTGCGCGGGACTTCGATCTTCAGGACGGGGCGGGGATTGCCTTCGGAGTTGGGCAGATCGATGCGGAGGATCTTCGCCGTCAGCGGAGGAGTGATGCTGTCGTTGCAGATCTGCCGGACATACTCCTCGACGAGGTCGAGAGAGTCCAGCGGAATCCCCTCGATCTGCCGGGTCCGGTCGTCGACTCCGAGGACGCACACCCCATCGGTCGTGTTGGCCATCGCGGCGAGCTCGTCCGCGAGATCGTCGCGGGAGGGGCCGATGATCTTCCGTCCCTTAAGCCTGACGGCCTTGAGCTCGAAGACGGAATCCTCGCCCAGAAGAATCTTGCGCAGCAGCTCTTCGGTCGAATCCAGCATGACCGCTATCCTACCGCCATGCACCCCCGCGAGACCGCCGAGCTTCTGAAGTCCTGGGCCGTGGAGGCCGGGTTCGACCGCGCGGGGGTGGCGGCGCTGGAGCCGGCGGCGACGGGGGAGGCGTTTTTGCGCTGGCTGGAGCGCGGAGATCAGGCCGGGATGGGGTATCTCGGACGCCGGGTCGAGGCGCGGCTGGAGCCGGCGACGATCATCCCCGGGGCGCGGAGCGTGCTCTGCGTCGCTCTTCAGTATCACCCTCTCTCCGAGGAGGAAGATCCAGACGGCGATCTGTGGCCGCGCGTGGCCCGGTATGCCCGGGGGCGCGACTACCACGATGTGATGGGGGAACGTCTGAAGGGACTGGCGGCGCGGATCGCGGCGGCGTTTCCGGAGGTGGGGTCGCGGCCTTATATAGATACCGGTCCGGTTTTGGAGCGCGAGCTCGCGGCGCGGGCGGGGCTCGGGGTGGTAGGGAAGAACACCAACCTCCTCCATCCGGAGGCGGGATCTTGGTTTCTCCTCGGCGAGCTGTTTTTGACCCTGGATCTCGCGCCGGACATCCCCCTGGCCGATCTCTGCGGGTCGTGTACGCGGTGCCTGGAGGCGTGCCCGACCGGGGCTCTTCCGGAGCCCTACCGGCTCGACAGCAACCGGTGCATCAGCTACTGGACCATCGAGCACCGCGGGGCGCTCCCCCTGGAAGCCCGCGAGATGGTGGGGACGTGGGTCTTCGGGTGCGACATCTGCCAGGAGGTCTGCCCTTGGAACACGGCGCCGGCGGGGGCGTCCCATCCCGAGATGGAGCTGCCGGCGCAGCGGGCGGAGCTCGACCTGATCGGCCTCCTCCGGCTCGGCCGCGACGAGTACGTCGAGCGCTTCCGCGGCAGCCCGATGAAGCGGCCGAAGCTCGCGGGCCTGCAGCGCAACGCCGCGGTGGCGATGGGCAACCGGCGCAGCCCGCGCTATGTGCCGGCGCTCACCGAGGCGCTGGAGAGCGGCGAGCCGCTGGTGCGCGCCCATGCGGCGTGGGCTCTCGGCAGGATCGGCGGGGCGGCGGCGAAGACGGCTCTGGAGGGGGCCGGCAGGGTGGAGACGGACCCCTCGGTGCGCGAGGAAATCGTTGCGGCTCTTGGATTTGCGGCCTCGGATTGACACCCCCCGCTCTCAGACCCTATACTCGAAGGCCCGAGTTCTCAAGGACTTAAGCAGAGCTCGAACCCCCCACGCTCGTGGGGCCGCCGGGCGCGTGCGCCTGGAATCCATGCCAAGGAGGTAAGTTTTAATGCCGGCGAGTGAAGAACTGGACCTGCCGACGTTGACGGCCGAGTCCGACGACGACGAGCAGCTGAGTGCTGAGGATTACAAGAAGCTGCTTGAGCTGTATGACGACAGCATGCGCAATCTCACCGAGGGTGAGATCGTGCCCGGACGAGTGATTGGGATCACGGCCAACTCCGTCATCGTCGACGTGGGTTACAAGTCGGAAGGACTCGTCCCCATTGACGAGTTCATGGATCGCGACGGCACTCTGCACGTCAAGGAAGGCGACGAGGTCGACGTTCTCCTCGAGAAGACGGAAGACCTCGAAGGCCATGTCCTCCTGTCGTTCACCAAGGCCCAGCGCATGCGCCGCTGGACCGAGGTCGAGCGGGCCTACAAGGAAGGCCGCGTCATCAAGGGCCGGGTCACCGACCGCATCAAGGGCGGCCTCACCGTCGACGTCGGCCTGCGGGCGTTCCTGCCCGGGTCCCTGGTCGACATCAAGCCGGTGAAGAACCTCGAATCGCTCCGCGGCCAGGAGCTCGAGTTCAAGGTCATCAGCCTGGATCGGCGGCGCAACAACATCGTCCTCTCCAGGAAGGCCGTCCTCGAGACCGAGCTGGTCAAGAAGAAGGCCGAGACGCTGAAGCGGCTGGAAGAGGGCGCCCGCCTCAAGGGCGTGGTCAAGAACATCACCGACTACGGCGTGTTCATCGACCTCGGCGGCATCGACGGCCTGCTCCACATCACCGACATCTCCTGGGGCCGCGTCAACCATCCTTCCGAGCACTTCACGGTGGGCGACGAGGTCGAGGTGGTCGTCCTCAAGTTCGACCCCGAGACCGAGCGCGTCTCCCTGGGCTACAAGCAGAAGTCCGACGATCCCTGGACCCTGGTCGACAAGAAGTACCCCATCGGCTCGCGCGTGCACGGCCGGGTGGTCTCCCTGGTCGACTACGGCGCCTTCGTCGAGATCGAGGAGGGCGTCGAGGGCCTGATCCACGTCAGCGAGATGTCGTGGACCAAGAAGGTCGTCAACCCCGCCAAGATCCTCGAAGTGGGCGACGAGGTCGAAGCCATCGTCTCCGAGCTGGACATGGACCAGCGCCGCATCTCCCTGTCGCTGCGCCAGACCGAGCGCAACCCCTGGGAAGAGCTGGAGGACACCCACCCCGAGGGCAGCATCATCGAGGGGAAAGTCCGCAACCTCACCGAGTTCGGTGCCTTCGTGGAGATCACGGACGGCATCGACGGCCTCATCCACGTCTCCGACATGAGCTGGACCAAGCGGGTCAAGCATCCCAGCGAGATCCTCAAGAAGGGCGACGTGGTGCGCGCGCGCATCACCAACATCGACGTCGAGAACCAGCGCGTGTCGCTCTCGATCAAGGAATTCATGCCCAACGAGTGGCAGGAGTTCGCCGATCATCACCACGTCGGAGACGTCCTCGACGGCCGCGTCGTCAACGTGACCGACTTCGGGCTCTTCATCGACATCTTCAACGGTCTCGAAGGTCTCGCGCACGTCAGCGAGATCGAGCTGGCCGCCGGCAGCAAGCTGGAGGACCACTTCAACGTCGGCGACTGGGTCCGCACGCGGATTCTGCGCATCGAGGAAGAGGAAAAGAAGGTCGGCCTCTCCATGCGCGGTGTGGGCCAGCCCTCCGAAGAAGAGATCGCCAACCTCCAGGCGGCGCACGACGCCGTCCGGGGCATCACCGAGCCGCGCAAGAAGCGCGACCATCAGGATTCGGACGAAGGCGAAGAGCAGCCGCCGGCAGAGTAGGACCCAGGTTGTCGATCCAAAAGACGGCGAGCCTCGAAAGGGGCTCGCCGCCCCATTGAGAAAAGGGGTGGGAGATGGCGTCGTCCCTGATCAAAGACGGCATGACCAAAGCGGAGCTGGTGGAAGAGGTCGCCCGCACCACGCAGCTCACCAAGAAGCATGCGGAGATCATCGTGAATACGGTGTTCGACAGTATCGTCAATTCGCTCAAGGACGGTGAGAAGATCGAGCTCCGGGGGTTCGGGAGCTTCCGCATCCGCCACCGTGGCGCGCGGACGGGGCGCAATCCGAAGACCGGCGACAAGGTCAAGGTGCCGCCGAAGCGGATCCCGTATTTCAAGCCGGGCAAGGAGCTGAGGGAGCTCCTCAACGATCAGTAGCTGAGCGCCCCTGCGCTCGTGTCGACGCTCGTATCGAGAAGCTCGGATGGAAACTCTCTTCACTCCCTGGAGGTACTCGTACATCACCCAGAGCGTGCCGGACTCCGAGTGCTTCTTCTGCAGCTCTGGCCGCAATCCGGAGGATCCGGACGGGCTGGTGGTGCATGTCGCCCGTCATCATCTGGTGATGCTGAACCTCCATCCGTATTCGAGCGGCCACCTCATGGTGGCCCCCCTGGAGCATCTGAGCTCTCCCCTGGAGAGCCCGGCCGAGGCACAGGCGGAATTCTGGCCTCTGGTGCTGAAAAGCCAGCGGGTGCTCGCCAAGGCGAACGCGCCGCAGGGCTTCAACCTGGGGATGAACCTGGGCAAGCCGGCGGGCGCGGGCGTGCCCGGCCATTTTCACTTCCACCTGGTTCCGCGTTGGGCCGGTGACACCAATTTCATGACCGTGCTGGCGGAGGTCCGTCTGGTCCCCGAGGACCTGCGCCAGACCCGCGTGCGCCTGCGGGCGCTTTTTACTCAGGAGGATTGATTGGCGGAACCCGGCAGTGTTGATTCAAGGGCGGATTCAAGGACGGATTCAAGGGCGGATTCAAGGCCCGAGCCGGCACCGGCTCAGGAAAGCCGTCCGATGGGGAATCCCGTCGGCCATCCCGTCCTGGCGGCGTTCCTCGCCTTTTTGATCCCGGGCCTGGGCCACGTCTATCTGCGGCGCCGGCGGCGCGGCCTGGCCTTCTGCCTCCTGATCGTCGTCTCCCTGTGGGTCGGCGTGGCTCTCCAGGGCAACCTCTACCGGGTGATGCCCAACGACCCGCTCTCGATCCTCGGCACCCTCGGCGCCATGGGGGTGGGAATTCCCTACTTCTTCCTCCGGTACTCCATGAAGTTTACGGGCGACATCCTGTCTCCCGGCTTCGAGTACGGAACGGCCTTCCTGCTCACGGCGGGGTTGATGAACTGGCTTCTGGTGCTGGACGTCCTCGACATTTCCCGCGGCAAGAAAGAGTGACCCTCTCCTTATGCTCAGCCATTTCTTCCTGATGGTCCTGTACGCGTTCCTGGTGAGCGCGTTCTTTACGCTCCTCTGGCGGCGCGAGCGCCGGGCGCAGGTGAAGCTGTTCCTTCAGTTGTTCCTCGGCATGGTGGGTGGGGGCCTGCTGGTGGCCTATCTGATGTACCCGTTCCCCCAGGGTCCACCCGCGCCGATCCCATGAAGCCGCGCTCGCAGGAGCTTCTGGTCGTCGCCGGCGAGGCATCGGGAGACCTTCACGGCGCGCGCCTCGTCACCGAGCTGCGCCGTCTGGTCCCCGATCTGTCGTTCTTCGGCCTCGGCGGTGACGAGCTGCGCGCCGCCGGCCTGGACTCCGTGGCCCACAGCTCCGAGATCTCGGTGGTGGGCATCACGGAGGTGCTGCGCATCCTCAAGCGGGCGCGGGAGCTGTTCGCCGCTTTGCTCGCGGAAGTGGACCGCCGCCGGCCGGCCGCCGCGGTGCTGATCGATTTTCCGGACTTCAACCTGCGCCTCGCCAAGGAGCTCAAGAAGCGCGGCGTGCCCGTCGTCTACTACGTCAGCCCGCAGATCTGGGCCTGGCGCCGCGGCCGGGTGAAGACCATCGCGCAGGTGGTGGACCGCATGCTGGTCCTTTTCCCGTTCGAGGTGGACTTCTACCGCCGTTTCGGCGTCGACGTGGTGCACGTCGGTCATCCCCTGGTCGACGAGGTGCCGCAGCTCCCGTCGACCTGGGAGAAGGGGGAGCCGGCCGGACCTTACCGCCTGGCTCTCCTGCCGGGCTCGCGGGTGAGCGAGGTCGAAGCTCTGCTGCCCGTCATGCTCGCGGCGGTGCGCCGCCTGGCCGAGGAGCTGCCGGTCGAGGCCCGCCTGATCCGCGCGCCGACGATCGCCCAGGAGATGCTGGAGGAGGAGGTCGAGCTCTCCGGCCTGCCGGTGCGCATCGTCTCGGAAGGCCGCTTCGCCGCCATCGCCGACTCGCACCTGGCGCTCTGCGCCTCGGGCACGGCGACCCTGGAGGTGGGCCTCCTGGGGACCCCCATGGTCATGCTCTATCGCCTGGGGAGCTGGACCTGGCTGCTGGCCCGGCTGCTGGTGCGCCTGCCGTACGTCAGCCTGGTCAACCTGGTGCTCGGGCGGAAGGTGGTGCCGGAGCTCCTCCAGGGCCAGGCCAGCGCGGAGCGCATCGCGCTCGAAGCGGAGCACCTCCTGATGGACGACCGCGAGCGGGGCGAGATGCGGGAGGCCCTCGCCGAGGTGCGCGGCCGCCTGGGCAGCGGCGGCGCCAGCCGGCGGGCGGCTCTCGAGGTCGCGGACCTCCTGCGCGGCCTGCGTGGAGAGACGGCGGCATGAGCACGAGCCTCAGCGTCTTCTTCTGGCGCTACCTGCGGCGCTACACCGGCTGGGCGATCCTGGCCGCCGCCGGCATCCTCGTCTATGCCGCCGCCACGGCGGGGACGCTCTACCTCATCAAGCCGATCTTCGGCGAGGTCCTGCTGTCGCGCGGGCAGCTCCCCGGCTCTCTGGGCGCCATCGGCAACCTCACGGGGGCTTCCGAAGAGGCCAGGCCGTCCGCGGCGGCCAGGCCGAAGCAGGAGACCGGCATCGTCGCCCAGATCAAGCGGCGCCTCGACCTCGCCGGCCAGATCGACGAAAGCTACGACTCCCTCAAGCGGCACCTCGGGATCGGCCCGCAGAACGTCGTCTACTTCGTGCCGTTCCTGTTCGTCGTCGTCTTCATCCTGCGCTGCCTGGCGGACTTCGCGTCCGGCTACGCCTTCCAGCACATCGGCCTCGGCGTCACCACGGACATCCGCAACGACCTCTACCGGCGCATCCTCGAGCAGTCGAGCCGCTTCCATGCCGACCATCCGTCCGGCGAGCTGGTGGCGCGCGTCATCAATGACGTGGCCCTGATGCAGAACGCGGTGGCCAACCGCCTCCTCGATCTGTTCCAGCAGTCCATCACCCTGGTCGTCCTGCTCGCCCTCCTGTTGTCGACCAACTTCAAGCTGGCCTTGATCTCGCTCGTCGTGGCGCCGGTCCTCGTCTACCCCATCGTCCGCTTCGGCAAAGGCATGCGGCGCACCAGCCACCGCAGCCAGGAGCGCATGGCGGACCTGGCGAGCCTGATGACCGAGGGCATCCGCGGCCATCGCGTCGTCAAAGCCTTCGGCATGGAAGAGTTCGAGCAGGCGCGCTTCGGGGAAGCGACGCGGCGCCACCTGCGGGTGAACCTGTGGGCGCAGATGCTGGCCAACGCCGCCGGGCCGGTGGTCGAGTCGCTGGCGGTGATCGGCGCCGCGGCGCTCCTCATCTTCGCCGGCAAGAGCATCCGCGCCGGCGAGCTGTCGGTGCCGATGCTGATGCAGTTCATCACCACCCTGCTGACGATGTACGACCCGATCCGCAAGCTCAACAAGGTCAACCTCATCCTGCAGGAGGCGATGGCCGCCGGGCAGCGCGTGTCGCGCCTCACCGAGGCGCCCAACGACATCCAGGAGCGGCCGGGAGCGCGGGTGCTGGACGCCGTGCGCGAAGGCATCCGCTACGAGGCGGTGTCGTTCTCCTACGAGGAGCGGCCGGTGCTGCGCAAGGTCGAGCTGAAGATCCGCGCCGGCGAGATCGTGGCCCTGGTCGGACCGTCCGGCGCCGGCAAGTCGACCCTGGTCAACCTGCTGCCGCGTTTCTTCGATCCCGACTCCGGGATCATCTCGATCGACGGCATCGACATCCGCGACCTGACCCTCAAGAGCCTGCGCTCGCACATCGGCATCGTCACCCAGGACACCCTCCTGTTCAACGATTCGGTGCGCGACAACATCGCCTACGGCCGCTCGGACCTGCCCTTCGAGCGCGTCCGGGAGGCGGCGGCGGCGGCGTATGCGGACGAGTTCATCATGCAGCTCCCGCGCGGCTACGACACGGTGATCGGGGAGTCGGGGCTGCGCCTGTCCGGCGGCCAGCGGCAGCGCCTGGCCATCGCCCGCGCCCTGCTCAAGAACGCGCCGATCCTGATCCTCGACGAGGCGACCTCGCATCTCGACACGGAGTCGGAGTCGCTGGTGCAGAAGGCGCTCTACAACCTCATGCAGGGGCGTACGACGCTGGTCATCGCCCACCGCCTGTCGACCGTCGTCAAGGCCGACCGGATTCTGGTCATGGACTCGGGGCGCATCATCGAGGAGGGCTCGCACGACGAGCTGCTGGCGATGGGCGGCTCGTACAAGAGGCTCTACGATCTCCAGTTCCGCGCCTAGCCCGTCGACGGCGCTCCTTTCATTCCTCGCCGCGGGCTTCATCCGCGGCCTGCGCGCGAGCCTCCGCCTGCGCCACCACGGCGATGAGAAGATACGCGGCTGGGAGGCGCGCGGAGAGCGCTTCATCCTCGCCTTCTGGCACCGGCACCTGCTCCTCATGCCCTACTCCTATCGCGGGCGGCGGATCTCGGTGCTGGTCAGCCAGAGCCGGGACGGCGAGCTGATCGCGCGCACCGTGGCGCGCTTCGGCATCGACGCCAGCCGCGGCTCGACCAGCCGGGGCGGCGCGGCGGGGATGCGCTCGCTGCTGCGCAAGGCCGGGGAGGGCTACGACCTGGCCTTCACTCCCGACGGTCCGCGCGGCCCGGCGGCGGAGGTGCAGCCCGGGGTGATCCTCGCCGCCCAGGCGACCGGCTGGCCGGTGCAGCCGGTGGCCCTGGCCGCCACCCGCTGCCGGCGCCTGCGCTCGTGGGACCGCTTCATCGTCCCGCTCCCGCTGTCCACCATACACTTCGTCTATGGCGAGCCGCTCGCCCTGGCGCGCCGGGCCGATCCGGCGGCGGGGGCGGCGGAGCTCAAACGGCGGCTCGATCTCGCCGCGGCGGAGGCGGAACGCCGCGCCGGTCTGATTTGAAACAAGTGCTTGAAATCAACGGAAAGGAACCGGCGATGCGGAGCATGACGGGGTATGGAGAAGCGGCGGGAGAGAACGCGCGCCACGCTGTCTCGGTGAGCATCAAGGCGGTCAACCACCGCTTTCTCGATCTCCAGCTCCGCCTGGGCGACGAGCTGCGGGCGAGCGAGGGGCCGTTGCGCGACCTGCTCGGCAAGGAGATCTCCCGCGGGCGCATCGAGGCGCGCATCGACGTCCGCCCGGTCACCCAGGGGGATGCCACGGTGCAGGTCCACATGGGGATCGTGCGCGCCGCCCACACGGCGGTCCACAAGCTCGTCGAGGCGGGGCTGGTCGAGAGCGGGCTGACCGGGGGAGACCTGCTGCGCCTGCCCGAGGCCTTCCGCGTCGAGCTGCCGGCCGAGCAGTGGGAGCCGGAGGACGGCGAGCTGCTGTTGCGGGTGACCCGGGACGCGGTGGCCCAGCTCGCCGCCGGCCGCGAGACCGAAGGGGCCAGCCTGGCGCTCATCCTGGACGAACGGGTGCGCGGCCTGGACGAGGTGGTGGTGAAGCTGGACGGCCTGCGCTCCAGCGTGCGGGAAGATCTCGCGGCCTCCCTGCGCCGGCGCCTCGACGAGCTGCTGGGCGGCCAGAGCCTCGATCCCGGGCGCCTCGCCCAGGAGGTCGCGGTCCTCGTCGACCGCAGCGACGTCAGCGAGGAGATCGACCGCCTGCGCTCCCATCTCGAGCACTTCCGCGCCGTCACCCGCGAGGCCGGCCCCACCGGCAAGCGCCTCGACTTCCTCTCCCAGGAGATCTTCCGCGAGCTGAACACCCTCGGCTCCAAATGCCGCAACGCCGAGATGACCCGCGTCGTCCTCGACGGCAAGGTGCTCTGCGAGCAGCTCCGCGAGCAGGTGCAGAACGTGGAATAAACTCCCTGTGATACCATGCGCCCCGGTCGTCCCCGCCGCACAACCCCCGGGAGCCTTGCATGCAACGTGGTGAGCTGTTCATCCTGTCCGCGCCGTCGGGCTCGGGCAAGACCACCCTCATCCAGAGCCTCATGAGAGGAGGCCTCGCCGGCTTCGGCGGCATCGCTTTCTCCGTCAGCCACACCACGCGCAAGCCGCGCCACGGGGAGATCGACGGCCAGCACTACCATTTCGTCGATCACGCCACCTTTCAGGCGATGATCGCGGCAGACCGGTTCCTCGAATGGGCGGAGGTCCATGACAACTACTACGGCACCTCTCTCGACGAGGTCATGCCCCGCCTCGCGGCCGGGATCGACATGGTGCTGGACATCGACGTCCAGGGCGCCGAGCGGGTGATGGCGCGCTACCCGGAAGCGCACGGCATCTTCGTCATGCCGCCCAGCTATCACGACCTGGAAGTGCGGCTGAACCGGCGCGGCCTCGACCATCCCGAGCAGATCGCCCGGCGCCTCGCCGTCTCCCTTTCGGAGATCAAACGTTACGATCGGTATCATTATGTTATCATCAATGACGACGCGAACCGGGCGAGCGAGGTGCTGGCGGCGATCATCCTGGAGAAGCGTCACCGGCAGGAGCGCATGCTCGGCCGCGTGCAAGAGATCCTCAGGAATTTTCCTCAGGTCTAGAATCATTGCCCGTTACGGCGGCGCGAGCGCGCTGCCGAGGAGAGTCTTCGATCATGGATGAACGGCATACAGTCGACAGCAAGTTCCGCTTCGTTCTGGTGGCGGCCCACCGCGCGGAGCAGCTCATGCGGGGCGCCCGCCCGAAGATCGAGCCGGGCAAGCGCAAACCGACCCGGGTCGCGATGGACGAGGTGAACCGCAACCTGGTGGACTGGGGCTATGGTCCGCCGCCGCAGGAAGAAGCGCCCGCGGAGCAGGCCGAAGAGCAGACGCCCGGCGCTCCCGAGGTCCACTGACCGCGCCGCCGCCGGTCGGCCCGCAAGACACCGCATGAGCCGCAGCCTGCGCGTCCTCCTCGGCGTGACCGGCGGCATCGCCGCCTACAAATCAGCGGAGCTGGTGCGCCGGCTGCGGGCGCGCGGCCACGAGGTCCGCTGCGCCCTCACCCGCGGCGCCACGGCCTTCGTGACACCTCTCACGCTGGAGGTGCTGTCCGGCCACCCGGTATGGCAGGAGGAGTACCTGACCGCCTCGGGCTCCGCGCTTGACCCGGGACAAGAGGCGCACATCGCCGCCGCCGCCTGGGCGCAAGTGCTGTGCGTGGCGCCCGCCACCTCGCACACCCTGGCCCGCCTGGCCCTCGGGCTCGCCGACGACTTTCTGACCACCACCGCCCTCGCCTTCGACGGCCCGCTGGTGGTCGCTCCCGCCATGCACTCCACGATGTGGGCGAAGGCGGCCGTGCAGCAGCACGTCGAGGCGTTGCGCCGCCGCGGCGCCTGGCTGGCCGGGCCGGTCGAAGGACCGCTCGCCTCGGGCGAGGTGGGGATGGGCCGGATGGCCGATCCGGAAGCCGTCGTCGCGGCGGTCGAAGGGGCCGCGGGCGCCGGCCCGCTCGCCGGGCGCACCGTCCTGGTCACCGCCGGACCGACCTTCGAGGCGATCGATCCGGTCCGCTTCCTGGGCAACCGCTCCAGCGGCCGCATGGGGTTCTCCCTGGCGGCCGAAGCGGCGCGCCGGGGGGCGCGTGTCGTGCTGATCTCCGGCCCCGTCCACCTGGCGGCGCCGCCCGGAACGGAGAGGATCGACGTCACCACGGCGCTGGAGATGGAGGCGGCCGTGCGCAGCCGGGCCGCGGAGGCCGACCTGGTGATCATGACCGCCGCGGTGGCCGACTTCCGGCCGTCCCACCCCGCGTCCGGCAAGATCAAGAAAGAGCGCGGCCTGCCGGTCATCGCGCTCGAGCTCAATCCGGACATCCTGGCCGGCCTGCGCGCCTTCGCGCCGCGGGCGGTCACCGTCGGCTTCGCGGCGGAGACCGAGGAGCTCGAGCGCAATTCCCGCTCCAAGCTGGAGCGCAAGGGGGTCGATTTCCTGGTCGCCAACGACGTGTCGCGCAAGGACATCGCCTTCGACAGCCTGGCCAACGAGGTGACCGTCTTCCGCCGCGACGGCGATCCTGTCTTCTTCCCGCGGCGGCCGAAGTCGGAGCTGGCGGGGGTCCTTCTCGACCTGTTCACGGTTAAACTGTCTCCACTTTGAGACCATCCCTGACACCCGCCCTCGCCGACCTGCTCTCCTATCTGGGCGAGATCGGGTACGGCGACGTCTACCTGCGCGCCGCCGCGGCGTCCCGGCAGGCCGCGCCGGTGACGCAGCCTCCCCACAACGCTCCGGATCTCGTCGCTCCGTCCGCGCGGCCACCCATCGCCGCGAGCCCCGCGAAGAGCCCGGACGGCGCCGGGAGGGCCGCCGAGCTCGCCGCCCTCGCCGCCGCCGCGGCGGCCTGTACCCGCTGCCGCCTCAGCGAGGGGCGGAGCCGGGTGGTCTTCGGCTCCGGCAATCCGGACGCCGCCCTGATGCTCATCGGCGAGGGGCCGGGAGCGGAAGAGGACCGCCAGGGACTGCCGTTCGTCGGCCCGGCGGGCGAGCTCCTCACCCGCATCCTCCAGGCCATGGAGCTGACGCGGGACGAGGTCTACATCGCCAACGTCGTCAAATGCCGGCCGCCGGGCAACCGCGATCCGCAGCCCGACGAGATCTCCGCCTGCCGTGGGTATCTGGAGAAGCAGATCGCCCTGGTGCAGCCGCGGGTGATCGCCGTCCTGGGCAAGGTCGCGGCCCAGACTCTCCTGGGAAATGACAGCTCGATCGGACAGATGCGCGGCCGCTGGGTCCAGATCCAGAGAGTGCCGGCGATGGTGACCTACCATCCCGCGGCGCTGTTGCGCAACCCGGCGTTGAAGCGGCCGACCTGGGAAGACATGCAGCAGGTGCGCGACCGCCTGCGGAGCCTATCTCCTGCCGTATCTTCTGATTAACAGGATTATTCCCGGTTTGATTGTCCAAATACCCATCTCCTGGCACAAAAAAGCTGGACAGTCTTGCGGAATGGTGTTAGCTTTGGTTTAGTCTCGAACCTTTTTCGGTCGTTGAATGTCTACCCCGGAACCATCCCAGCCCGCGGACTCCTTCGACGACTTCCTGAAGCGAGTCGAGCCGAGGATGAAGCGGCTTCTCTCCACGTATCGCATTCCCACCGATGACGCCGAGGACCTTTTGCAGCAGACGCTGCTGGCGCTCCTCTACCAGTGGGAGCGGGTCCGCGATCCCGAATGCTGGCTGCTCGGCTGCCTCCGGCGCAACTGCCTGATGTATTGGCGCACCCACCGGCGGAAGATCTACTCGTCGGTCGACACCGGCCTCCTCGAATGGCTCTCGGAGCCGGTGGCGCCGTCGCAGGAGCGAGCCGATCTGCTCTCCGACCTGGAGAATCTGATCGGGCGCCTGCCGTCACGCTGCCGCTCCCTGCTCCAGCTTCGTTTCCGCCTCGGCTACGAGCCGCCCGAGATCGCGGAGCGGCTGGGCTACCGGACGTCCAGCATCGGCAAGATCACCACGCGCTGCCTGGCCGCGCTGAGCCGCGAGCTGTTGGCGGCGGGCTTCACGGAAGGCGTCCAGAGCGAGGAGATCCAGGCCGCCGTCGCCGCCTCCGGGCGTGCGGGCCGGCGCTGACGGGCGCTGATCCTTACGGCTGATGACTGAAACGCTTCACCTGTCACCCCACCTGGAAAGACTCCTCCGCCGGATCGAGAGCCTGGAGACCCCCGTGGTGCAGATCTGGGGGTGGCCGGGGAGCGGGAAGTCGGGGCTGCTCGCCGCCTTCCTGGCGGTCCAGGGGAGCGCCGCCGTGGCCCTGGCCCTCGACGAGCTCGCCGATCCGGACGCCCTGCGCGCGGCTGTGGATGCGGCCTGGGAGGCGGGCGCCCATTGGCTGGTGGCGACCGGCGATCCCGGGGACCGCTTGCGCGCGGCGGCGCGCCGCCTGCGGCCGGGGCAGCGCCTCGTCTTCGCCGGTGAGCGCCGGGCCGAAGGGCTCGAAGGGCTCCCCGGCGCTCTCATCCCGCCCCAGGAGCTGCTCTCCGCCACCGCCGAGACCGCCACCCTGTGGCGGCTGATCACCGGCGAGACGGCCGACGCTCCCATCATCGCCCGGCTGCATGCGGCGAGCGACGGCTGGTATCGTCCCCTGCTCCTGGCTCTCGAGGCGACGGGCGGCGGCGGCCTCGAGACGGCCACGCCGGAAGGACTCCTGGAGATCGACCCGGTCCGCTACTTCCTCCGCCACGAGGTGCTGGAGACCTTCACCGCGGCCGAGCGGGAAAGCCTGATGGCCGCTCCCAGGGAGCGTGGGGACGGAGACGGGGGAGAGGGCTGGCGGCGGCTCGACGAGCGCGGTTTCTGGGTCGAAGGGAGAGAGCGGGACCGCATGCCGCTCCTCCTCGCCGCCTGCCTGGACCGCGAGCGCCGCCGCCGTGCCCCGCACAGCCGGGCCGCCGCCGAGCCTGTCGCCGCCGCCGAGCCCGCCGCGACCGCCTCCGTCTATGTCCTCGGCCTCCTCGGCGCTCCCTTCGCCCGCCTGCGCGAAGGCGGCGCCGAGCGCGAGCTCGACTGCCGGCTGCGGCGCTCGTTTCAGGTCCTCGCCTATCTGGCTTCGTCTCCCGGCCTGGAAGCCGGCCGCGAGGAGCTGATCGAAGCGGTCTGGCCCATCGAAGGCGAGCGCACCATCGAGCGCAACTTCCATCCCACCCTGAGCCACCTGCGGCGGGCGCTGGAGGCGGGGAGGAAGGATGACGTGCAGCCTCTCCTCTTCCGCGGCGGCGTCTACCGTCTCAACCCCGAGATCGCCTGGGAGATCGATGCCCACGACCTCGCGTCGCTGGTGGAGAAGGGGAGGCAGCTCGCCGACCGCGGCGAGCTCGCGGCGGCCGCCGACGCCTGGCGGCGGGCCTGGAGCCTGTACCGCGGCCCCTTCCTGCAAGGGCACTATGAGGCCTGGGTGGCGGCGCGGCGGGAGATCTACCAGCGCCAGCAGATGGAGATGCTGCGCGACCTCGGCGACCTCTACCTGCGCCTGGAGCGCCCGGACGAGGCCATGGACGCCTACCGCTCGATCCTCGTCGAGGACCCTCTCCAGGAGCGTATCCACCTCGCCCTGATGCAGGTCTACGCCGACCAGGGGCGGCGCGACATGGTGCGCCGGCAGTACGACCGGCTGTGCACTCTCCTGCTCGAAGAGCTGGGCGTCGAGCCGCTCATCGAGACCACCCGCGAGTACCACCGCCTGATGAGCTAAGCTCTCCCCCCATATGCGTGAACGACAGGACGTGATTCTCGGCGGCGGCCTCTCGGGGATGACCGCGGCGTACACCCTCCAGCAGGCGGGAGAGCACCACTGGCAGCTCTATGAAAAAGAGGCGCGGGTGGGCGGCCTCGCCCGCTCGACCGCCGTCGACGGCTACCTGTTCGACTTCGGCCCGCACATCCTCTTCACCATCGACGCCGAGATGGAAGCGCTGATCCGCGACCTCCTGGGCGACAACTTCCACGCCCAGGAGAGGCAGGCGTTCATCTACCACCACGCCTACGACCTCTACACCCGTTTCCCGTTCCAGGCCCATCTGCACGGCCTGCCGGTGCCGCTGGTCAAGGAGTGCCTGATCGGCTTGGTGAAAGCGGTGCAGCGCTTCGCGCGCGGCGAATTCCACCCCGCCAACTACGAGGAGTGGATGCGCGGCGTCTTCGGCGACGGCATCACCGACCGGCTGATGATGCCCTACGCGCGGAAGATCTGGACCGTCGAGCCCGCCGAGATGGACTTCGGCTGGGTGGGCCGGCGGGTGCCCGAGCCCGACTTCGAGCGCATCATCGCCGGCGCCCTCTCGGGCGACGTCGGGCAGGTGGGGGCGACCTCCTCCTTCTGGTATCCGAAGAAGGGCGCCATCGAGCCGCTGCCGCGCGCCCTCGGAGCGCGGCTGCGCAACGTGCATCTCGAACGCCGGGCGGAGCGCATCGAGCTGCCGCGGAAGCAGGTGGTCTTCGCCGACGGCGAGGTGGTGCCTTTCGACCACCTTCTCTTCTCCTTGCCGCTGCCCTCGATCCCGCGCTTCTTCACCGGCGTGCCGCCGGAGGTGGAGCGCGCCTGCGCCAATCTGCGCTATCAGGGCATCTACTGCATCAACTTGGGTGTAGACCGCCCGGACATCTCGGACAAGCACTGGGTCTACTTCTACGAGGAGCCGTTCCCCTTCCACCGCCTGTCCTTCCCGGCCACCTTCAGCCCGGACACCGTGCCGCCGGGCAAGAGCTCGATCGCCACCGAGGTCGCCTTCTCCGAGCGCCGGCCGCTCGACCGCGACACCGCGGTCGCGAAGACCATCGAGGCCCTCAAGCTGGCGAACATCTTGCGTCCCGACGACCGCATCGAGCTCGTGCACACCGAGGAGATCGTGCCGGCGTACATCATCTACGACCTCGATCACGCCAAGAACGTCGAGATCATCCGCTCCTGGCTGCGCGAGCACGGCATCTGGAACATCGGCCGCTTCGGCGAGTGGCAGTACTTCAACATGGACCACTCCATGCGCAGCGGCCGGACCGCCGCGATGGAGATCCTGCGGGCGCGGCAGGTACAATCCTCCCGATGAGCGCGGCGGAAGTGGATGTGACCGTCCTGGTGCCGGTGATGGACGAAGCCGGCACCGTGCGCGAGCTGGCGTCCCGGGTGGCGGCGGTGCTCGACGGCCTGGGGCGCAGCTTCGAGATCGTCTTCGTCGACGACGGCTCGCGGGACGGCACGCCGGAGCGCGTGCGCGAGGCCCACGCAGCCGATCCGCGCGTCAAGCTGGTCCGCCTGCGCCGCAACTTCGGCAAGGCCGCCGCGCTCTCCGCCGGCTTCGACCAGGCCCGCGGGCGCATCCTCATCACCATGGACGGCGACCTCCAGGACGATCCGGAGGAGATCCCCCGCTTCCTCGAAGCGATCGAGACCCGCGATCTCGACCTCGTCTCCGGCTGGAAGGAGCACCGCCGCGATCCCCTCTCGAAGCGCCTGCCTTCGCTCCTCTTCAACTGGGTGACGCGGAAGGTGGCCGGCGTCGACCTCCACGATTTCAACTGCGGCTTCAAGGCCTATCGCCGCGAGGTCCTCGAGCAGATCTCGATCTACGGCGAGCTCCACCGCTACATCCCGGTGCTGGCCAGCCGCCGCGGCTTCAGCATCGGCGAGATCGCGGTCAACCACCATCCGCGCCGCTACGGCACCAGCAAGTACGGCTGGGACCGCCTCTACAAGGGGCTCCTCGATCTCATCACCGTCCTCTTCATCACCCGCTACACCCGCCGGCCGCTCCACCTCTTCGGCGCCTTCGGTCTCGTGTTCCTCGCCGGCGGCTTCGGCATCAATCTCTACCTGGCCATCCGCTGGCTGGGCGGCGAGTACCTGTCCAACCGGCCGCTCCTCCTGCTCGGCGTCCTGCTGATGCTGCTCGGCATCCAGGTGCTCACCACCGGCCTTCTCGGCGAGATGATCACCTTCAAGAATTTCCACCGGCCGGACAGCTATTCCATCAAAGAAAGATTGGAATAGGCCCTGGATCTCCTCTTCCTCACCCAGACCTATCCTCGTTTCGCCGGCGACACCGCGGGACCGTTCATTCGCGATCTTGCCCTCGGCCTGGTCCGCGGCGGCGACCGGGTGACCGTTCTCGCGCCGCATGCCGAAGGGCTCGCCGCGGCATGGGAGGAAGGCGGAGTCGAAGTCGTCACCTTCCGCTACGCCCCCGAGCCCTGGGAGGTGCTGGGCTACGGCCGCACCCTGGAGGCGGACGAGCGCGTCAAGGGACGCGCCGCCCTGGCGACGCCGCTCTACGCCCTCGCCCTGCGCCGGGCGGTGCGGCGCCAGCTCCGGCGGCGCCGCTTCGATCTAGTCCACGCCCACTGGATCGTGCCCAACGGGGTGATCGCCGCCGCCGCCTCTCCCGATGTCCCGCTGGCGATCGGCCTGCACGGCAGCGACGTCTTCCTGGCCGAGAAACCCGGCGTACGCCGCCTGGCCCGCTGGGCACTGGGGCGGGCGCGGCTGCTCACCGGCTGCTCGCCGGAGCTGGTGAGCCGTGTGCGCGCGCTCGGCTCTCGCGAGGGCTTTCCGGAGAATCGGTCCCGGGTCATCCCCTATGGAGTGGACGTCGCCGCCTTCTCGCCCGCGCCGGAGCGGCGGGCGATCTGGCGCGGCAAGCTGGGCATCCCGGCCGCGGCGCCGCTGATCCTGGGCGTCGGCCGGATGGCGACCAAAAAAGGATTCCAGGTCCTCCTCGAAGCGTTCCCCGCTCTTCTCACGGCCCAGCCGGAGGCTCACGTGGTCTTGGCCGGCGGCGGTGACCTGCTGGAGCGCTTCGCGGCGGTCGCATCGGCCTGGCCCGGCCGGGTCCACCTTCCCGGGTCGGTGCTGCGCGACACCCTGCCCGACCTCTACCGCGCCGCAGACCTCTTCGTGCTGCCCGCCGTGCACGACAGCAAGGGGAACGTGGACGGCCTGCCCAACGTCATCCTGGAGGCGATGGCGAGCGGCCTGCCCGTCGTCGCCTCCGGAATTTCGGGCATCCCGCTCGCCGTGGAAGATGGACGGACCGGGCTGCTGGTCCCCGAACGAGAGCCCGCGCGGCTACTGACCGCGCTTCTGGGGCTGCTCGGAGACCGTGGGCTGGCGCGGGAGATGGGGGAGAGGGGGAGGCGCAAGGCGGAGGACGAGCTGACCTGGGACGCGGTGGCGGCGCGCTACCGGGAGGGGTATCTCTCGGCCTTGTCCATGCGGGGTTGATTCCCTATACTTCAGGCAATCCTTCAGCCTTTGAGGCTGTTGAAAGGACACTCTTTCGGTCCACGACCATGGCGGACAAGAAAAGCCTCACCCCGCATCCCGGAAAAAACTCCGGTAAAAACCCCGGCAGGACGAAGGCCGACCTCGTGGACGTGGTCTACGACCGCCACGGGGGCCTGACCAAGAACGAGGCGGCGGAGATCGTCGACGTCATCTTCCGCACCGTGAAGAGATCGCTGGGGCAGGGGCACACGGTCCGCATCAAGAACTTCGGCACCTTCGAGGTGACCACTCGGCCGGGCCGGGTCGGCGTCAACCCGGTAAGCGGTGAGAAGATGTTCATCGAGCCGCACAAGGGGTTGAGCTTCCGTCCATCGCGCAAGCTCAAGGACGAGATCACGGTGGACGAGCGCAAAGCCCGGCGAAAGGAGCGCGAGTAATCCAGAATGGTCGGCAAGGCCCGGGTCCAGAAGCGTCTGTATTACAAGATCGGGGAAGCCTGCAAGGCCCTCGGCATCCAGCCCTATGTGCTGCGCTACTGGGAAACCGAGTTCCCGGCCCTGGCGCCGAGCAAGAGCCGCTCCGGGCAGCGCGTCTACAACGAGAAAGAGATCGGGATCATCCGGCGGATCAAGGAGCTCCTCTACGAAGAGGGCTACACGATCGCCGGCGCCAAAAAGAAGCTCGAGACGGAGCTGGCGAGCGGCGCCCTGCCGGAGAACGACGAGGGCGGCCCGATCGAAGCAGAAGCGCGAGGAGAGAACGCCTCCGGCGATTCCGCCAAGGCCTCGGAGCCCTCTTCGCCTCCGTCTTCCCCCCCAGTCCGCCGGACCGCCCGGCCCTCCCCCCCGGCGCTCCCTGTACCGGACGTGCAACCGGCACCGTCGCTTGACACGGACGTCGCCGAACGGATACAAACTCTCCGCTCGGGGATTACAAAAGCGCTGCAAGAGGCCCGCGAGATTCTGAGCCTCCTCAGCGCGAAGTCACCGTAGCATCCGCAGTTTCGGTCGGGACGTGGCGCAGTCTGGTAGCGTACCTGAATGGGGTTCAGGGGGTCCCGAGTTCAAATCTCGGCGTCCCGACCAATTTCCTCCTTATTTTTCAAAGAGTTAGGCCAAGCGCTTCGGGTGCTTCAACCAGCCCCGGTACTTTCCCGGTACTTTGCTGGCGGCAGGGGCCAAGCCTGCTCCCAATCCTTCCGTCCGTTCATCAAAATCCCAGAGGATTCGCCATGGAGCATTGCGACCTCAGGAAGGCTTGCTGAGGTGGGCGTCGTCGCCCTCGGCCGCTGGAAGCGCCTTCCCGACGGACTCGAGACGCTGCTGGGCCGTGTCGACGAGGTACGCCAGTCCGGCAGGATCGCTGAAGAGGTAGTCGGCGAGGAACTCGTGGACCACGAGCTCCAAGCCCTCCGCATAGTCCACCCGGGGATAGAAGCGCTCGGGAGGCCGGCCGCCGGCCGGGGAGGAACGCTCGAGGGTGGTGGTCAGATACCCCTTGGCGGCCAGCCTCTTGAGGAAGGTGGCCACGGTGGTGAGGTTGTGGTCCGGGCTGAGCTTGTGGACCTCAGCGACTGTGAGAGGCCCGTGGCGCCAAAGCATGTACATGATGCGCCATTCCGAGGGGGGCAGGGCCTTCAGTGCGGGTTTCATTGCCGCGCATTGTAGCAGAGCGCGGGCGAGGGGAAAGGGAGAAAATTGCCTTTGGACGAAACATCCTTGTCGTCTTACGTCGAGGGTCCTGAGTTGAGCTGGAAGGGAGAGTCCGCGCCCTCCTCAAGGGCCAGGGTCTCCAAGGCGACGAGATGCCGAAAAAAGGCAGCCAGGTCGGCCCAGGCGATGGTGGCCTCTCGTCCGTCGAGGGTGGTCAGGAAGACATCGGATCTTCCCAGCAGGAAAAGAGTGCCTCCGGGTGCGATAAAAGGCTGGCGCTCGCTCAACGTGTCTCCCTTCAAAGCACGCAGATTTTACCCAACGCGCGTTCGTTTCACAAGAAAATATCGTGTTTTTGTTGTTGACAGGTGCTTGTTGCGGATCAAGTTGCAGAAAGCTGCCGAACGTTGAGGCTGCCCGGTCGCGAGCCGCCCTTCGAGATCCAGAGGAGCATTGGACCCGCTCACCTTCATCGCGTCACAAGCAGGAACTGCGAGGCCAGACGGGTCTCCGCTCCATGAACGGTGGTGACCCGGGCTCGCGGCCGGTAGTTGCCGGGCTCGGTGTAGATGTGGAGAGAGACGGGAGCCGAAGAGGACTCGGTGAACGGCCCATTGCCGACCCAGTCGTACTCATAGCGCATC